>PVMS01127167.1_pt1 | contig 10424 bp, 11 predicted proteins | sample 1853461 | NCBI WGS metagenome assembly PVMS01 (sample SAMN08582032, study PRJNA380276) | Marine sediment metagenome, whole genome shotgun sequencing project. | isolation source: ocean sediment barecode stripped | collected 2017
CAGGCCTTCATCCCCCAGGCTGCCATAAACCTCATCGGTGGAAATATGATAAAAACGTTTTCCTTCGAAACTGGTCCACACTTTTCTACAGGCATTCAGCAGGTTCACCGTTCCAATAATATTTGTATTGATAAATGCCATGGGATCGGCAATTGAGCGGTCCACATGTGACTCAGCTGCCAGGTGAATTATACCATCAATCTCCTCATCACCAAAGAGTTTTTCAAGAAAAGCTGCATTAGTGATGTCTCCCCGGACAAAGAGATAGTTGGGAGCCTTCTCAATGTCTGTGAGGTTTTCCAGGTTTCCCGCATAGCTAAGCACATCCAGGTTCAGAATTCGGGTATCCGGATGTAAGGTGACCATTCGCCTGATCACATGTGATCCGATAAAACCGGCACCGCCGGTAATCAGGATAGTTTTCATGTATTTTTATCTTTTGATCGAATATTCATTTCCCACTTCCATGCCGATTGCAGGGTCTCTTCAATACCCTTCTCAGCTTTCCAGCCCAGCTCACTGTTTGCATAGGAAGTGTCGGCATAGACTTTCTCGATATCTCCTTCCCTGCGATCCACGATTTTGTAGTTAAGTGTCTGCCCGGTCGACTTTTCAAAGGCATGAATGAGCTCTAAAACTGAGAGTCCACGACCGGTCCCCAGGTTAAATACCTCAAAAGCGGAAAGTTGTTTCTTGTCTAGCAAGCGCTTAATTGCTTTTACATGCGCAAGGGCAAGATCTACCACATTGATATAATCGCGAATGGCCGATCCATCAGGGGTATTATAGTCATTTCCGTATACATTCAGACACTCCCTGAGCCCGGCAGCTGTCTGCGTGATAAAGGGTACCAGGTTATTGGGTACCCCATGGGGCAGTTCACCAATTTTGGCTGATGGATGGGCCCCAATGGGATTAAAATAGCGGAGGGAAATCACACCTAAGCCCTGTGTAGAATTCATGGTGTCCCGAAGAATATCCTCACAGATCTGTTTGGTATTGCCATAGGGGGAATTTGCCTTTTTAAGGGGGGCGCTTTCACTTACCGGCAGTTCATCGGGTTCCCCATACACGGTGCATGAGGAGGAGAAAACCAAGTTGTCGATCTTGAATATTTTCATGGCTTCCAGCAGGTGAATCAGCGAAAGCAGGTTATTTTCATAATAGGCCAGGGGTTTCTCAACACTTTCACCAACGGCCTTTAATGCCGCAAAATGGATGATGGCATCGATATCGGGATGCTTTTCAAACACAGCGTAGGTAGCTTTTCGGTCTCTCAGATCGATCTCTTCAAATTGAGGCTCCACGCCGGTGATGGATTCGATACCTTTCAAAACTGCCCGCTCTGAGTTGGAGAGGTTATCCACAATCACCACCTCCATTCCTTCATTCAGCAGTTCCACTACTGTGTGTGACCCAATGTATCCTGTTCCACCGCTTACTAGAATTTTTGACATCTCTTTTTGTTTACAGACTCCAGTAGTTAAGATTGCTTATTTTATTCCGGAATATCCCCTTCAGATCAGCAAAGACAGCTCCCTCATGGGCAATGGAACGGAAATAATCTTCATCCAGATCCAGGTATTCCCTGTGATTAACTGCCACTATAATGCCGTGGTAGGGTCCTTCAATATCGGGTGAAAGCTCAAATTTGTACTCATCTTTAATTTCCTGGGGTGAGGCGTAGGGATCAACCACATCGACCTGCACACCAAACTCTTTCAACTCGTTGATCACATCAGCCACTTTGGAGTTCCTGATATCACTGACATTCTCTTTAAAAGTGGCACCCATGACCAGAACCCGGCAATCTTTCAGATTAGAAAAGCTTGAAGAGAGTTTCAGGGTGACCTGGCGTGCTACATAGGCAGCCATTCCGTCGTTGATGCCCCGACCCGAAGTAATGATCTGAGCATGATGTCCGAACTTGGCCGACTTATAAGTCAGGTAATAAGGATCCACACCAATACAGTGTCCTCCTACCAGGCCTGGGAAAAAATTCAGAAAATTCCACTTGGTCCCCGCTGCCTCCAGCACCTCGTGAGTATTGGTATCCATTTTGTTGAAGATCATAGAAAGCTCATTCATAAAGGCGATATTAATATCGCGCTGTGAATTTTCGATGATTTTGGCAGCCTCAGCCACCTTGATTGAGCTGGCCCGGTGCACACCTGCCTCGATTATCAGTTCGTAGGTCTTCGCTATCTCATCGGCCGATTCGGGATCGCAACCCGAGGTGACCTTGATGATACGTGTTAGGGTATGTTCCCGATCGCCCGGATTGATCCGTTCGGGTGAGAATCCCACTTTGAACTGTTCCAAAAACTTGAGACCTGACACCTCACTGAGCAGGGGAATGCAATCCTCCTCGGTACATCCGGGATATACAGTTGATTCGTAAACCACATAATCTCCTTCCGACAGCACTTTTCCCACAGTGGTTGTAGCCGATAAGACCGGGGAGAGGTCCGGATTCTTATGTTCATCTATGGGGGTAGGTACAGCTACAACGTAGAAAGAAGCTTCCCGGAGCTCATCTATACTTGCAGTGAACTTAATATCACGGCCTTCAAAATCTTCGCTGGACAATTCATTGCTGGGATCCACCTTATTTTTCATCATTTCCACTCGTTCGGGTTTGATGTCAAAGCCGATGACAGAAAATTTCTTTGCAAACTCCAGGGCAATGGGGAGCCCTACATAACCCAGTCCGATGACAGCCATTTTCTTCTTACCGCTCAGCAGATCGTTATAAATCATAAGGAATGCTTTTTATAATTGGATGATATTCGCCCGTTAATCCAACGGGTAAGGAATTACGAATGTTGTAGACAATTCCAATGGAGTTGCGGGCTGCTTCCAGGCCGTAACCTTCTCCATTCAGTATTTTCTCATACGAAATGGTATGCAGATCGGTAAAGCCTCCGCTAAATTCAATCTCCTTCCCATTCACGGTAATGGAACGATAGGTACGTTTCCCGGATGCTTTTATGTCTGTCGGAATGTCTTTATTATCAATGCTCAGGAACCAGCGAACCCGGGCCTTTTCCAGTTCCAGAATTCCCGCTGCCTTGGACTCTTTCAGAATATTTACCTTGCTCTCCTTAACGTCCCCGAAGATCCAGGTAAGCATATCAAAAAAGTGTACCCCGATATTGGTGGCTACACCTCCCGATTTTTCTTCTTTCCCTTTCCAGGAGTAATGATACCAGTTTCCCCTGCTGGTGATGTAGGAGAGATCAATATCATAAATTTTGTCAGGCGGATCATTGGCCACCTGCTCTTTCAGATCTATAATGGACTGATGGTGACGGAGTTGCAAAATGTTCCATACCTTTCTGCCGGTCTCCTTTTCATAATCCTTCAGAGCATCGATATTCCAGGGGTTCAGAACCAGCGGCTTCTCACAAATGGCATCTGCCCCATTGCGCAGGGCGAAGCGTATATGTGAATCGTGCAGGTAATTAGGGGAACAGATGCTAACATAATCCACATGGGTTCCCTGCCTGTTCAGCTTGGCAATATGGCGATCGAAACGCTCGAATTCAGTAAAAAAATCGGCTTCTGGAAAATAGCTATCCATAAAACCTACACTGTCAAAGGGATCCAGAGCAGCTACCAGCTTGTTGTTTGTCTCCTTTACCGCCCTTACGTGCCTTACTGCGATATAACCTGCAATGCCAATTATTGCAAAATTCTTAGGAGCCTTATTCATTTGTTGATCCGATTTTTGTGACCTTGTCTTCATTGAGCCTGTATTCTTCTCCACTTTCGGGACAGACGGCCATTCCTTCATTATTAAATTCAAGGCGGTGTCCGTATTCACTCATCCATCCAATTTGCCTGGACGGATTCCCTACCACCAGTGCGTAGGGTAAGACCTCCTGAACTACCACAGCGCCTGCTCCTATAAACGAAAATTTTCCAATTTTGTTACCACAAACGATAGTCGCATTGGCACCTATGGTAGCGCCTTTTTCAACCAATGTTTCGATATACTTATTACGCCTGATCACGGCGCTTCTCGGATTGACTACATTGGTAAAAACCATGGAGGGCCCCAGGAACACATCGTCTTCACAAATGACTCCGGTATAGATGGAAACATTGTTCTGGACCTTCACATTATTTCCCAGGACTACATCGGGCGAGACTACCACATTCTGACCCAGGTTGCAGTTCGAACCTATTTTACATCCGGTCATAATATGACTGAAGTGCCAGATTCTGGTTCCATCACCAATCTCAACGCCATCATCGATTACCGCGCTTTCGTGAGCAAAGAAATCCTTCATCTTTTATGCTTTAAAAAATTGCTGTACCTGTTCGCTTACATACTCCAGCTGTATCTGCTCCATCTCTGTATGCATGGGCAAGGAGAGTACCCTGTTGCATAATTCTTCCGAATGTGGAAGACTACCATTCTGGTATCCAAGATCTTTGTAAGCCTCCTGCAGATGCAGGGGAAGCGGGTAATAAATCTGGGAGGGTATCCCTTTCTCCATGAGCCATTGTTTTAATGAGTCCCTTTTGGAGGCTTCTACCTGCAGGGTATACTGGTGAAAAATATGAGTGGTGAAAGTGGAGCGTATCGGGATCTGGAGGCCTTCAATACCTGATAGAGTATTATCATACCATGCAGCGGCTTCCTGACGCAGACGATGATAGTCATCCAGATGCTTCAGTTTGACCCTGAGGATGGCAGCCTGAAGGGTGTCCAGGCGTGAGTTTACCCCCACATGATCGTAGTGATACCGGACTTGCATTCCATGGTTAACAAGAGAAGCGGCCCGTTTCCCTAAGCTATCATCTTTGGTAAACAAAGCTCCTCCATCCCCAAAGGCGCCCAGGTTTTTAGAGGGAAAGAAGGAGGTGGTTCCCAGATGCCCGATGGTACCTGCTTTCTGTTTCGATCCATCTCCCTGGAGAAAGTCAGCCCCCAGAGCCTGGGCATTGTCTTCAATCACATACAGGCCATGGGTCCGTGCTACTTTCATAATCGCCTCCATATCTGCGCACTGTCCGAACAGGTGTACCGGAACAATCGCCCTGGTTCGATCCGTAACTGCCTGTTCCAGAAGTACCGGATCCAGGTTAAAGGTGTCGGGTCTAACATCTACAAAAAACCGGAGTTAAACCCAGCAGCCTGATTACTTCCACAGTGGCTATGAAGGTGAAAGGAGTAGTAATCACTTCATCTCCAGGCTTTAGCTCAAGGGCCATCATGGCCACCTGCAGGGCATCCGTACCATTGCCACAGGCAATCGTGTATTTTACATCCAGATAGCTTGATAATTCATCCTGAAATTTCCGTACATCTTCACCCCTGATAAAGGCAGTGGAATCGATCACTCCTTGAATGGCGGTGTCTACCTCATCTTTGATTTTAAGGTACTGACCATGAAGGTCTACCATTTTTATCTCGTTCATTTATACAGGCTTACAGAATCAACATACGAAGATAATAAAAAAAGGCGGGTTGATAACTTGGTTTTGATTTCCTCGGACGACTGATTATTTTTACCTCACAAACGACCCGCATGATCATCGGAAAATATATCAGAATGCTCCTTGAGGAGCGAAAGCGCGTAATTCTTCCAGGCTTTGGAAACCTCGAAATAATCTTACCCGAAGGAACACAGACACCATCCGGAAACCGGATCAGCCCACCGGGGACTTCAGTCAGGTTTGATACAAGCTTTAGCAAAGACGATGATGTGCTTGCCGAAACACTGGCAGCCGGTGAAGTACTGGAGAGAGATGAGGCACGGCAACGTGTCCTTGAGCTGGTGGATGCCATCAAATTTTCCCTGGACAAAGGAGATGACTTTCTCCTCCCTGAGACGGGCAGCTTCTCGAGGGATGCAGATGGAAAGACCCTTTTTCAGGCAGACCCTACCTGGGTACTGGAACCAGATCAATATGGTCTGGAATCGATGGATTTGCTTGAGCTGGAAGAACTTCCGATTGAGGAAGAAAATGCTAAGGAGACTGAGACAGCATCCAAAGCAAGCCCCAAAGTTACACCTCTTGCTCCTCCTAAGCCCAAACCAAAGAACAAAAAATGGCGGTTGATCTGGGTGGTGGCTGCAGCATTAATCATCGTACTGGCGGTCCTTATTCTGATTCCTTCTGAAGAAGGTGAAAATGGTGAAAGGAAAGGCCTGTTCTCCAGGGAACCGGACACCGAGGCAGTTGAGCAGAATGAAGTTCCCGCTGATCAACTTGATGCAGAAACTCAGGAGCAGGTAAGCGAGTCCGAAACAGATCGTCCGGAGCCTGAAACAGAACCTGAAGCTGAGAAGCCTTTGCCGATTGAAGAGACCAACAATTTCTTTATTATTGCCGGGAGCTTTAATAAGTTAAAGAATGCCAGTGATCTGCAGGACCAGCTGAATAGCAGGGGATTTGATGCGGAGGTGATGATCACCGAGAACCGCATGTACCGTGTGAGTGTGGCGTCTTATGCCACCAAGGCAGAGGCTGAAAAGGAACTCGCTAAGATTAAATCGCAATCTGGCTTGCAGTCGTGCTGGCTGCTTTCAAACTAGGATCAGTTAATTTCTGAACCATTTAGGGCCTCTTCAGATGGTTCCACAAAGTGCAGTGATCCATCCGAATTTTCTGATAGCAGGATCATACCCTGTGATTCAATCCCTTTGATTTTCCTGGAAGCCAGGTTGGCCAGTACCGACACCTTCTTACCAGGCAAAACATCGGGTTCAAAGTATTCGGCGATACCAGAAACAATGGTTCGTTTTTCAAATCCCAGGTCCACCAGCATTTTAATAAGCTTCTTGGTTTTGGGTACCTTTTCAGCCTCCAGGATGGTTCCCGTTCTCAGGTCCATTCGAGTAAAGTCATCAAAGGTGATCTCCTCTTTCTGTGGGCTAAGCTCAGCCGGCTCCTCATTCTCCTCTTTGGTCCTGTTGAGCTTGTCCAGTTGCAGCTGAATCTGTTCATCCTCGATTTTCTCAAACAGCAGGGAAGCTTTCTCAATACTGTGTCCGGGTGCCAGCAAGTTTTCCGATCCGATCAGATCCCATGATCTTCCTTCAAATTGAAGGAATCCCCTGAGTTTTTCCATGGAGAAGGGGAGGAAGGGATCCAGCAACAGCGTCAGATTGGCTGAGATCTGGAGAGAAATATTCAAAATGGTTTTCACCCGGTCGGGATCGGTTTTAATCACCTTCCATGGTTCTGTATCGGCCAGGTACTTGTTGCCCAGGCGTGCCAGATCCATCCCTCTTTTGATGGCCTCCCTGAAGCGGAACAGTTCCAGGCTTTCTTCCACGCCCTGTGCGATGGTACGGATCTCAGCAAGTGTGGCTTTGTCCTGTTCTGTTAAGGTGGTTATCTCCGGTACCTTCCCCTCAAAGTATTTGTGGGTAAGCACGAATGCCCGGTTGACGAAGTTGCCCAGGATGGCAACCAGTTCATTGTTATTGCGATTTTGAAAATCTTTCCAGGTAAAATCATTGTCCTTGTTTTCAGGGGCGTTGGCGCAGAGCACATAACGCAATACATCCTGTTTTCCCGGGAAATCTTCAAGGTACTCGTGGAGCCATACCGCCCAGTTCCTTGAAGTGGAAATCTTGTCATTCTCCAGGTTCAGAAACTCATTGGCCGGTACATTGTCTGGCAGGATATAAGAGCCCTCTGCCTTTAGTATGGTCGGGAAGACTATGCAATGAAAAACAATGTTGTCTTTCCCGATAAAATGGACCATGCGTGTCTCTTCATCTTTCCAGTACTTTTCCCAGTCCGGAGTCAGCTCCTTGGTGGCCGAAATATAACCAATGGGTGCATCAAACCATACATAGAGCACTTTCCCATCGGCTCCTTCCACGGGTACGGGAATCCCCCAGTCCAGATCGCGACTTACAGCACGGGGGTGCAAACCCTGGTCGAGCCACGATTTGCACTGTCCGTAAACATTGGGCTTCCACTCCTTGTGCCCCTTCAGGATCCACTCCTTGAGCCAGGGCTCATACTTGTCCAGCGGCAGGTACCAGTGTTTGGTCTCCTTAAGAACGGGCTGACTACCGCTTATGGTCGATACGGGATTCACCAGGTCGGTGGGGCTCAGCGATGTACCACATTGTTCGCACTGATCACCGTATGCGCATGGATTCCCGCAGTGGGGACAGGTACCGGTTATATAGCGGTCGGCCAGGAAGGTAGCAGCCTCCTCATCGTAATACTGCTCTGAGGTCTTCTCAATAAATACCCCTTTATCGTAGAGGGTCTTAAAAATTTCGGAAGCGGTCTCATGATGTACCTTGTTGGAGGTACGGGAGTAGATATCAAAGGAAATCCCAAAATCCTCAAATGCCTTTTTATTGATCCCGTGGTAGCGGTCCACGACCTCCTGTGGGGAGATCCCTTCTTTGCGTGCCTTCAGAGTGATGGGTACCCCATGTTCGTCCGATCCGCAAATGGAGATTACATCCCTGCTCCTCGGGCGCAGGTAGCGGACATAGATGTCGGAGGGGACATAAACGCCTGCCATGTGGCCCAGGTGAAGGGGGCCGTTGGCATAGGGCAGGGCCGATGTAACCAGGGTTCTTTTGTAAGCTTTAGCAGTCATTATGAGTATTTTTTGGGAAAGCACAAAGATAGTGATAAAATGGTGCTGATTTTCCGCCTTTCTGCACATAAACATTAAAGATTCTTTCATGAACCAATGCAAAACTGGCAGGAATGCTGAAAAGGTGGCTGCAGGGTACCTGAAGGCCCGTGGCTACCAGATCTGGAAGACCAACTGGAGGTGGGGCAAACGGGAACTGGACCTGGTGGCACTACATCGTAATGAGCTGATTATAGTAGAGGTAAAATCCCGCGTGGGAAATGCAGTCAATGATCCCAGTGTGGTGGTGAATACTGCCAAGGAGCGGAATATCATCCTGGCGGCTGAAGCTTTCATCCGGCTTCATGGGTGCAGCCGCCCCACCCGTTTTGATGTGATTGCTGTGATCTACAGTGGCAGCGGCATGGAGATCGAACACATGGAGAATGCTTTCTATCCAAGGGTGGAGTGAATCCCGCTCGCGCATTGACTGCGTCGAGCTCGTAAACTCGGTAGCTCTGCTGCGGGGTTAGAGAGCACAAATAATTAAATAATGGATCGAAGATTCCTCGAAGCTCTGCTTCGAGGATCTTCAATCAGCCTAGTGATGCGCCAGGATAGCTTCGGCTCTGGATGCTGCTTCCTGCAGGACGGGAAGATATTCACTTGTGATCTCCTCGATCTTTAACTGGCCCACAGGCATACCTACATTAATGGCACAGAGCACCTTCCCCTGCTGGTTACATATGGGAACAGCCACTGAACAGAGGTTCTCTTCAAGCTCCTGGTTGACAATACTATATCCATCAATCCTGGTTTGCTTAATAATTTTATGGAGCTTTTTAACATCAATGATTGTATGGGGTGTATAGGAAATCAGCTCAGCATGCTTAAAGTAGGCGTCAAGCTCTTTATCTGACATGTTTCCCAGCAAAACACGACCCATGGAAGTGCAATAGGCTGGTAATCGTGATCCGATGTTCAGATTTACCGATAAGATCTGATGCTGCGAAGGGATTCTGGCAATATAGACTATATCAGTTTCATTGAGTATGGATGCAGAGCATGCTTTATATAGAAGCCGGCTCGCCTCGCGCATAAAGGGGGTGATCACCTCTATGAAATTCAGATTGCTCAGAAACTGGTGACCCACTTCCAGTATTTTGGCAGTAAGTTGAAAGTTGTCATCCACTTTAATCACGTAGCCCAGACTTTGCAGGGTGAGCAACAACCTGCGGGCAGATGCGCGACTCATACTGTTCTTCCGGGCCACCTCACTGAGCGTCATCCGGGGGGTATCTCCGTCGAAGGACTTTATTACAGCAAGTCCTCTGTCCAGGGTTTTCAGAAAATCCTTGTTATTGCCAGATTCTGTCATTCGTTTACCTGTTTAAGCACTGAGTGATAGGAAGAACAGATTTCCTCCCGATTCATGGGCCTGATATTGTAGGACAATAGTCGATCCTGTTTCAGGCATCCTTCCGTCAGAGAATCAAGATCATTTTCGGTGATTCCGTAATAAGACAGACGATCCCTTAGTCCAAGGGCAGGGATCAGTCGAGCGAGCTCGTCAATCAGCTGTGTTGCTGCTGCAGCATCGTTTTGAGCATCACTTCCGGTCAATATCGAACGACTGATTTCTGCATACAATGGAGTCGCAACTGGCAGGTTAAAACGCATAAGCGGCACAAGGACCACGGCATTTATTGAGCTAGCCACCAAACTAATCGCGACTCAGGATCTTGCGCAGCCGGAAGTCATCCTCGAAGTCGAAGTGCTCGAAGTCAGCCGCAGCAAGCTGCAGGAACTGGGAATCCGTTACCCGTCACAGCTCAGTTACAGCCTGGAAGGCGCG
>PVMS01031532.1_pt1 | contig 10423 bp, 10 predicted proteins | sample 1853461 | NCBI WGS metagenome assembly PVMS01 (sample SAMN08582032, study PRJNA380276) | Marine sediment metagenome, whole genome shotgun sequencing project. | isolation source: ocean sediment barecode stripped | collected 2017
AAACGGTCGGCACAAAATTAAGAGGAAATACCCAAGAGCAAATTCCATCCCATGCACAGGAGATCATCAGGAAGAGCGGCGAGGCGGGGCCTGGAGTGCGCGACTACGAGCTCCAGCACGTTAAATTTGTTATACCCAAACCTGGCTGGTGTGACAGCAAAGCATTTCAAGGAATTTTTGCGTATTCAAATCAGCTGGCAGCAAACGGTCGGCACAAAATTAAGAGGAAATACCCAAGAGCAAAGTCAGTCCGATGCGTTGTTCAGCATCAGAAAGAGCGGCGAGGCCAAGCCTGAAACGCGCGAATACAAGCTACAGCAGGTTATCTTTGTTATACCCAAGGAAAAACGCAAGGCGCTGCTAAAACAACGCCAGGCGGAAGCAAAATCATTTTCACAGCGCTTCACCAGCTGTGCAGACACCCTTGAACAGATTAAAAACCTGCGCGACGTCACGCTTAAGGAACTGGGCCGTTCGCTGGAGCCCGAGCTGCCGCCAGGCTGGAAAGAGGACATAATCAATACCGAAGTTGGTAAAACCACCGGCATCAAGGATACTGACAAGGGCGTGGAATTTATTGCAGTCTGTTCAGTGCGCAATGTTTCAGACGACCGGGCTGCCGAGATTATCAGCAAGTCCAAAGAATTTGAATCGCTCAATTCCAAAGGCAATGAAGCTGCCATCAAATTTCTGGCCGAGCTTCGCAGCAAGTCTACAATAATTTACCGATAATAATAATTTAGCAATGATGTGTATTTGTGGAAGAAGAAGCTAAAACCGAATTTTCTCCGACCCAGTCAAATGTGGTTCTTCGTTCAATTGTGGTTTCAATCGGCGAACCGGCCGGCATCGGGCCCGATATTATTGTTGAGGCATGGTCGAGGCGTCAAACGCTTGGATTGCCCCATTTTACCGTCATTGGGGATGCTGCCATCCTTGAACAGAGGAATAAGTTGCTGGGGCTAAATGTGCCCGTTCATCGGCTATCAGATAGCTCAGATGCGTTGGCATGCGATAACGCATTACCGGTAATTCAGACAGAAAACCGCATGAACTGTGCGCCAGGCAAGGCAGTTCAGGCCAATTCGGCGGCGGTTATAGAAGCAATAGAGCGTGGTGTTGACCTGGTTATATCAGGTGAATTTGCTGCCCTAACCACCTGCCCTATCAACAAGAAGGCGCTTTATGACAGCGGCTTTGCCTTCCCTGGACATACAGAATATTTGGCTTTTCTCAGCAATAAGATTACCGGAGAAGTTTGCCGCCCGGTGATGATGTTGGCGGGGCCCGATTTGCGCAGCGTTCCGGTAACCGTACATATTGCGCTGAACCAGGTTAAACAGGCCCTGGACCGGGACAGTATCGTTGAGACCGCCCGCATTACCGCTCATGATTTGCGCCAAAAATTACAGATTTCAGACCCGGTCCTGGCAATTGCCGGTGTTAACCCCCATGCCGGTGAAGACGGCGCAATGGGGACAGAGGAGATCGAAATTATCCGGCCGGCCATTGAAATTCTGCAAAAAGAGGGAATTAACGCAATCGGGCCGCTGCCAGCTGATACGATGTTCCATCAAAGAGCTCGAGAAGCCTATGACGTCGCCATCTGTATGTATCACGACCAGGCATTGATTCCGGCCAAAACACTGGCCTTTGACGATGCGGTAAATGTTACACTGGGCCTGCCTTTTGTTCGCACCTCGCCCGACCACGGCACCGCCTATGATCTGGCCGGAACAGGCAAAGCCAAAGCCAGCAGTTTTGTTGCTGCACTTAAAATGGCCGATGAAATGTCTTCTCACTTCACCCAGGCAAAAATGATACGGGAGCAAGTCAGTTGAGTGGCCTTGATGACCTGCCGCCACTGCGCGACGTTATCTCACGCCATAATCTGGCGGCAAAAAAATCGCTCGGCCAGAATTATCTGCTCGATCTCAATCTAACCATGAAAATTGCCCGCTCTGCCGGTGATCTCAGCGGCGTTACCGTCGTTGAAATTGGTCCAGGCCCCGGTGGCCTCACCCGTTCTTTGTTGAGATCAAATGCCAAAAAGGTAGTGGCAATTGAACGCGACCAACGTTTCTTGCCCGCACTGGAAGAAATTTCTGATGCCAGTGGCGGCAGGCTGGAGATTATTGAAGGCGATGCGCTGGAACAGGATTATGCCTCACTGTTTGGCAACAATGTTATAGATGGCCCGGTCAGGATCGTTGCAAATCTTCCCTATAATATTGCAACGCCGTTGCTGACTGGCTGGTTATCGGGCGATGCCTGGCCGCCATGGTACCAGTCGATGACGCTGATGTTTCAAAAAGAGGTGGCCCAGCGCATTTGTGCCGATATTGGAGACAAGGCTTATGGGCGGTTGGCCATTTTGTGCAATTGGCGCTGTCATACCCAAATTGCGTTTGATGTCGCACCGACCGCGTTTTATCCGCCGCCGAAGGTGACCTCTTCAATTGTCAATCTGATGCCCAAACCAGAAATTCTTGATTGTGCCCGTGAAAAACTGGAGCGTGTGACCCGGACCGCATTCGGCCAACGTAGAAAAATGCTCCGCGCCAGCTTGAAAAGCCTCGGCGGCGATAGCCTGTTGAACAAAGCGGGCATTGATGGAAGGCTGCGGGCGGAGGCAATCGGGATTGAAGATTTCGTCAAACTGGCGAATTTGATATGAATTTTGCTCTGTTTTTCAGTTGCTTGCGGTGCCGGAACGCGGGAGCCTGCACCTGCTGTATATTATCTATTCCGCCTGATTACCGATCAGGTTCTCGACAAATTCAAACAAGCCAGCGCGCCGGTCGCGGCGCAGACGTTCGGCTTGCAGGATGGCACTAACCTCACCAAAGGCTCGTTCAAGGTCATCATTGACAACCACATAATCATATTCGCGCCAGTGGGGAATTTCATTCATCGCATTTTTCAAGCGCCTGGCAATAACTTCCGGCTCGTCTTCCGCACGGCGAATAAGACGGCCTTTCAGCTCCTCAAAAGTAGGCGGCAGAATAAAAATGCTGACCACATCAATGCGGGCTTTTTCCATCAACTGCAAACCACCCTGCCAATCGATATCAAACAGCATGTCATTGCCGGAATTAAGCGCTGCTTCGACCGGATCGCTCGGCGTTCCATATAAATTTGAGTGGACCTGCGCCCATTCCAGCAGGGAATCTGATTTTTGCATTCTCTGAAATTCGCGTTCAGAAATAAAATGATAATGAGTGCCGTCAATTTCACTGCCCCGCCTTTTGCGGGTGGTAACGGAAACCGACAATTCCAGATTTTTTTCCTTGGCAAGCAATTCACGCGCAATAGTCGATTTGCCTGCCCCCGAAGGTGAAGACAATACCAGCATGATACCGCGGCGCTCTATGGGAGAAGCCAGATCGGGTTTGATGTCAATCACATGGGGCATATGAGGCAATCCAGTTGGTCGTATTTTGGGGCACTATTGATTTATTCCAGGTTTTGGACCTGTTCGCGCAATTGATCTATTACCACTTTCATGTCGAGGCCAGTGGTGGTCACCGATGAGGCATTCGATTTGGAGCAGATGGTATTGCACTCGCGGTTGAATTCCTGGCAGAGAAAATCAAGTTTGCGGCCGACTGGACCCTCGCCTGACAGCAATTGGCGCGCAGAACTGATATGGGTATTCAGCCGGTCGAGTTCCTCACACAGATCAGCTTTGGTGGCAAGAATTGCTGCTTCCTGATGGAGACGGTCAGGATCGAGGCCTGTAGAATTTTCCAGCAATTGGGATATCTGTTTTTGCAAACGGAGCCTGATTTGTTCTGGCGTGCGCGAACTGTCATTGGTCACCGCCAAAGTCAGTTTATCCAGCTCCAGCAATTGGTCGTTCAGGATCTTGCTGATCGCTGCCCCCTCGCCTCGCCTGGCCTCGGTCAATTCATTCATCAGCTCTTTGAAATCATCGATTAACGCTTCAGCCAGAATACGGCTTTGTTCATCGCTTTCTTCGACCTCGCCCATTTCCATCACGCCTTTGATGGCAAGAATTTGTTCGGCTGCCGGTGTCGGACAATCGAGTTTATCCTGCAAAGTAGCGATGGCGCTTACCACTGCATCAAGGGCCGGTTGGTTGATAACCGGGACAGCAGCACTTTGCGGGCGGTCGATTGTTAGAGAGATTTGTAGATTACCACGGCTAAAAAATCCGGACACAAGTTTTCGAATTTGCGGTTGTAGATAGTCATGGCCCGCAGGGGTGCGCAGACGGAAATCAAGGCCCTTGCCATTGACCGAGCGCACTTCCCATATCCAGCGCGCGTCGCTGTTATTTCCCTCTACACGGGCAAAACCGGTCATACTCTGTAGTGCCATTCAGTCCCTCATCGCGATCTTAACTGTTCGCTTTCAAAATCAATTTTCGTGCAATCGGTGTTAAATTGGTTTAGTCGGCGGCACCTTCTTTAGCACCTTCTTTAGCGCCTTCATTAGCGCTGTCGGCATCCAGTTTTTTCTGCGTTTCCTCGGCGGCCTTTATTCTGATCCGTTCAGCCGCCTCCTTTTTTAGCCGTTTCTCGACCACCCGCCAGCGAGAGACATTGGCATTGTGTTCAGCCAGAGTGACTGCAAATACATGGCCACCGGTGCCATCGGCGACAAAAAACATATCGCTGGTTTCAGACGGGTTCGAGACGGCTTCAAGAGATGCCCTGCCGGGATTTGAAATCGGGCCAGGTGGCAATGCCTTGATTATATAGGTATTATAGGCTGTTTCTTTTCTAAGGTCGGAACGATAGATCGGCCTGCCTTTTGGCTTTCCTTCACCACCAAATATTCCGTAAATTATTGTTGGATCGGATTGCAATTTGACGCCCTTGTTCAAACGGTTGATGAAGACCGAGGCCACATGCGGGCGCTCATCTGCCTTGCCAGTCTCCTTTTCGACGATTGAAGCCAGAATAACCATCTCTTCGGGTGTGGATATCGGCAGGCCAGGCACCCGGCGTTGCCAGACTTTTTCCAGGAAACTTTTTTGCGCCCGTATCATTTCATCGATCAGTTCTTTGCGGGAAAGACCGCGTTGAAACGGATAAGTGTCCGGCATCAGGCTGCCCTCGTCCGGGATAAAATCGGGCATCGGGCCTACCAGCACAGTGTTCTTTTCTATCCGTTTCATGATCTGGTAGGAGGTTAAGCCTTCAGGAAATGAGACTTTGTGGATAACGCCCTTGCCTGAGCGAAGCGTTGCCATCACCCCATACATGCTCATCGCCGGTCTGAATGCATATTCACCGGCCAGCATATTGGACTGGGCCCGATAGAACCGCACGCCAAGGCGGAACACCAGATCATTGTTGATGATGCCTCTGGCCTGCAACTGGCTGGAAATGGTGGAAAGCGAAGTGCCTTCTTTAATTAAAATTGTCCGCCGCGCATCAAGCGGGCCATCTTCCTGAAATCGGGTATTGCCAAAATAAAGTGCTGCCAATACCAGCAATGTGGCGAGTACCAAGGTTGAAACAAGGAAATTGAAGAAAACAACAAAACGGTTTCGTGCGTGGCGGGAGCGCTTGGGCGGGGGGGCTGCTTCACCGGGTTCCAATGCGCGGCTCGCAGATACCGGTTTTGGCGAATTTGCTGAGCCGAATTGTGACTTTTTCCGGACAGTTCCCATATTGTTGCCGGAACTCGCCCTGCCATTTGGGTCGCCGTTTGACCCGCCGTTTGGGCCGCCGTATAAATTGCCAACGGGTTCGCCCTCGGATCGATCGGGACCATTGCCTGATTTTTTTCCAAGGCTCAGAAAAGAACGTTTTCCAGTCTCATTGCTCAATATATATATCCCCAACTGCAATTCTGTAGTTTCCGACAAAGCGCCCAAACAGTCCAAACAGCCCAAACAACATTGTAAAACTACGTGCCATGTCGGGCGTTTTTGTGGCAACTTTACTGCTTGTAGCCCAATTGTTGATCAGATAAATACGATTCGATACCACGCGTATACCATTCAAAATATTTATATCGTACCGATTAAAAATGAAACGTGGTTGGCTGGTTTAATCTGTCTATTTTGCCCAGTTTCCACAAATCATGGCAAATTTCAGCAAATAATCCGAAAATTTGGCCAATTCACCCTAATAATTTCCAGCAACTCGACTTATGCTTGACTTTGGGCGATGAAAAACGGCACTAACCAAAAATTCAATTTTTCGCAGGGATATTTAATGATGAAGCTTGCAATGATATTTCCAGGTCAGGGAAGCCAGGTCATTGGCATGGGGCGTGAATTGGCCAATGAATTTGCCGAAGCCAAAGCTGTTTTTGATGAAGTCGATGAGGCCTTGGGTGAGAAACTCTCCAATATCATCTTCGAGGGAACCCAGGAAGAACTCACATTGACGGCGAACGCCCAACCGGCACTGATGGCAGTTTCAATTGCAGCACTCAGAGCCTTGGAATCGCGCGGATTTTCACTCGAAAAACAAGTTGCATGTGTGGCCGGACATTCGCTGGGCGAATATTCGGCGCTTTGTGCGGCAGGCGCGTTGAACCTGACCGACACCGCCAAATTGTTGCGCGTTCGCGGCAATGCGATGCAGGCGGCAGTGCCGGTGGGTAAAGGCGCAATGGCTGCAATTATCGGACTGGAACGCCAAGTGGTTGAAGATATTTGCAAATCGGCAGCCGGTGACAAATGTTGCCAGATTGCCAATGACAATGGTGGCGGGCAATTGGTCATATCGGGTTCAAAGTCCGAAGTCGAAAATGCCGCCCAAATGGCCAGCGAACAAGGCGCCAAGCGGGCAATAATTCTCCCCGTCTCGGCGCCTTTTCACTCCGCTTTGATGCAACCGGCGGCCGATGCGATGGCTGAGGCTTTGGCCCAAACACAGATTAATGCACCGCAAGTGCCTCTGCTGGCCAATGTTCTGGCGACTTTTATCTCTGAACCGGCGGAAATTAAGCAACGGTTGGTAGAGCAAGTGACCGGTCAGGTACGCTGGCGCGAAAGCGTTGAATATTTGGTATCCAATGATGTTACCCATGCTATTGAAACCGGTGCCGGCAAAGTGCTCACGGGTCTGGGCAGGCGCATATCACGCGACATAAAAGGATTGGCGGTCGGTTCACCGGGCGATGTTGATAAGGTATTGGAAGCTTTGGCTGAATGAGTCTCGCCCCTAGTACAAACGCCCCTGATTGGCACCTCTGACTGAACAAATTTACCTACAGGAGAATATGATGTTTGATTTAAGCGGCAAAAAGGCCCTGGTTACCGGCGCCAGTGGTGGGTTGGGAGAGCAAATCGCCAAAACACTTCACGCCCATGGTGCAACCGTCGGTATCCATGGCACGAGGATAGAGAAACTCAATCAGCTGGCAGCAGAACTTGGTGACAGGGTGATGGTGTTTCCGGCAAATCTGTCAGACCGCGAGGCGGTAATAGCGCTCGGCAAAAGGGCCGAGAGCGAGATGGAAGGCGTTGATATTCTGGTCAACAATGCCGGCATCACCCGCGATGGCCTGTTCGTGCGGATGAAGGATGCAGATTGGGACGATGTCATCAACGTCAATCTTACTGCTGTGTTCAACCTGACACGCGAAATCACCTATCCGATGATGCGGCGCAGAACCGGCCGTATCATCAATATTACCTCCATCGTCGGCGTGACCGGCAATCCGGGCCAGGTCAATTACTGTGCCTCAAAGGCCGGACTGATCGGCTTTACCAAGTCGCTCGCCCAGGAAATCGCACCGCGTGGCGTAACCGTCAATTGTGTCGCACCGGGTTTTATTGCGTCTGCCATGACCGATAAACTGAACGACAAGCAAAAAGACGCCATTATGGGTTCGATCCCAATGAAGAAAATGGGGGCTGGCGATGATATTGCCAATGCCGTCACTTATCTGGCGAGCGATGAGGCAGGCTATATAACCGGCCAGACCTTGCACGTGAATGGCGGCATGGCGATGATTTAGATCGCCAATTGCCTGTCGTTAATGGCTATTTGGGGATGCAATTTCTGACAAATTTTTGCTCCAGAACATTGCTGCCCCACTGGTCGCCGTTAAATTCATCTGCCAATTCGAAACCATTTCTTTCGTAAAGACTACGCGCGGCATCCAGGCCCTTTACTGTCCAGAGATGGGTCTGGCGGAAGCCTCGTTTGTCGCAAAATTCCAGCGCTCTGGCCAGCAATGCCTTGCCTACTCCGTTTGCGTGTATTTCGCTATCGACAGTGAACCATCGCAAATGGGCAAGCCCGTCACCTAAATTGTCACCGTCAATTGTGATCGAACCGACAATTTTGCCATCCATCCGGGCGTGCCAGATTTCATTTTGTGGTGCCTCAATTCTCGTTATGAATTCAGCCAGATCGGCTGCGACCTTGGTCTGGAATGCATCGCCAAAACCCATGTGCATGTGCATATAGGGTATTAGCATCTCAATAATACGACCGGTGAGATCGGACCTGTATCCTGTACCGATATTTATACGACCGGGACCGCGCGAAGTGTCTTCAGCCCCCCTGGTTGCCTTCAACGCGGCGGAATAGTCCCTCAAACCTTTCAATATACCGAGCCTGGTGGGTTCATCCAAATGGTCAAGCGCGCGTGACACTTGTGTTTCTGCATGATTATCAATCGCCTTCAAAGTTTCCAAACCTTTGGCGGTCAGATGAAGATGTTTGACCCGACCGTCATTGTTCGAACGCCCCTCACCAATCTCACCTCTTTCGACCAGAGATTTCACCAGGCGGCACACTGTCGATTTCTCAAGGAATAGCAAATGGCATAGATCTTTGGATGACAACCGATCGGATTTGCCGATTTCTATCACCGCATGAACGGCTGATGGCGAAAATCTGGTTCCAGCGATGGTATGATTCATAAACCCGAATTGGCGCACAAGGTCGCGTGAAGCGGCGCGGATATCAGGAACCAGATATGATCTTGCCGGTTGCATATGCATGCTCCTTAATTAGTTGTATTATACAACTATATCATACCGGAGCACAACGGCAAGAAAAATTACCCACAAGCGGCGGCCAAGTCGATATTTCGACCGATGGCATCATCCTTTCAGCAATAATAAAGTGTAATGGTTGCACCGCAATCCACAGAAACACTTATAAAGTGCGTATTATGAGACTTGATCCGCAACCATAAAGTATGCTAGCGAGCGCTGGAAAATGTATAAAACTAGTTGCAATTGTCGCGCCGATAGGGTTTGAACAATGTAACGAGATTGACAATCCGAGCAAACCCAGGAATTGAGGGCCACAACATGAGTGACGTCGCAGACCGTATTAAAAAAATCGTAATCGAGCATCTCGACGTAGATGCTGAAAAAGTTACCGATAAAGCAAGCTTCATTGATGATCTTGGCGCTGATTCTCTTGATAACGTAGAATTGGTGATGGCCTTTGAAGAAGAGTTCGGTGTAGAAATCCCCGACGATGCGGCTGAAACCATTCAGACAGTTGGCGATGCAATTTCTTTCGTAGAAAAAGCTTCCGCATAACTGGTTTGTCCATAATTGGTTTGTCAATGACAAACTCCACAAACAATTCCCGAACGGGTTCAAATTATTAAACAGGCGATTTTTCAATTGCCTGTTTTTTGTTGTTTGCCTATCATTTGGGTCCAGACTGCAAATTGATTGATATTTAAAACAGGCAGGTATGATATGAGACGCGTTGTTATTACCGGAACAGGCATGGTATCCCCACTTGGTTCAGGCACAGAAATTTCATGGAAACGCCTGTTGGAGGGACGGAACGCGGCAGCGCGGGTGGAAACGTTCGAAGTCGATGATCTGGCAGCCCAAATTGCCTGTCAGATACCGATGGGTGACGGCACCGATGGCACTTTTAATGCCGATGACTGGATGGCGCCCAAAGAACAGCGCAAAGTCGACCCTTTTATTGTTTATGGTGTGGCCGCAGCAACGCAAGCCTTAAATGACGCCAATTGGCACCCCGAAAGCGCCGAGGACCAGAACCGGACCGGCGTATTGATCGGATCGGGTATCGGCGGATTACAAGGCATCGAACAAACCGCCCATGTGTTGCGGGATCGCGGACCACGTCGCGTTAGTCCGTTCTTTATTCCCGGACGTTTGATCAATCTGGTATCGGGTCAGGTTTCCATCCAACACAAGTTAAAAGGCCCCAACCATTCTGTCGTTACCGCGTGCTCTACCGGCGCCCATGCGATTGGCGATGCGGCACGTCTTATCATGCTGGAGGATGCCGACGTGATGGTGGCAGGTGGCGCTGAATCTCCGGTTTGCCGCATCTCAATTGCCGGATTTGCCGCCTGTAGGGCGCTTTCAACCAAATATAATGACGATCCGCAATCCGCGTCCCGCCCCTATGACGAGGCCCGCGACGGGTTTGTCATGGGGGAACACCTCAACACGCTTAAGATCGGAAGAGCGTCGTTGAGG
>PVMS01094838.1_pt1 | contig 10423 bp, 8 predicted proteins | sample 1853461 | NCBI WGS metagenome assembly PVMS01 (sample SAMN08582032, study PRJNA380276) | Marine sediment metagenome, whole genome shotgun sequencing project. | isolation source: ocean sediment barecode stripped | collected 2017
ATATGCAAAAAATGCAGGAGCCTTTCTTGTTATCATTAACCTGTCTGAAACATCCTATGACAGTGCGTGTGATGTCCTCATAAGGAGCAAGGCAGGAGAAGTCTTAAAAAAAATTGTTTCCAAGGTCAATTCTACCTGAAACAGCATTTTTTAAGACTTCTCCTGCCTTGCCCCTTATCAGGACATCACACGCACTGTCATAGGGTGTTTCAGACAGGTTAATGATAACAAGAAAGGCTCCTGCATTTTTTGCATATTCCGGCATAAGAGATGCCGGCTGCACAAGCAGTGTGGAACCCACTACAATAAAAACATCACTTTTTGATGAAAGCATGGCAGCTTTTTGCGTCTCTTCAACAGGCATGGCCTGGCCAAAAGAGATAGTGTCTGGCTTGAAAAAGCCTCCACAGGAACATGCAGGGGCTGTATGTCCTGCATCAATCATTGCCTGAGCCTTGTCCCAGGAAATCAATTTTTTACAGGTCATACACCTGACACGCCTTGTATTGCCGTGGAGTTCAATGATTTTTTCTTTGGGGATTCCTGACTCTTCATGTAATCCATCAATATTCTGGGTGATCAAAGTTTTTAAAAATCCAAGTTCATAAAGCTTGGCTATGCTTTCATGCCCTATGTTTGGTTTTGAAACAGAGAGGCTTTTCTCCATGTCAATTCTTTGCTGCCAGTATTTGATTCTTGCTTTTTTTGAGGCCATGAATTCATCGAAATAGACAGGTTGAAATTTATCCCAGATGCCTCCCTGACTCCTGTAATCTGGTATACCGCTTTCTGTTGAAATACCGGCACCAGTAAAAACAATCAATTGTTTTGATTTTTTAATTTTGCCTGCAACTATGTCTGTTTGTTTATCCATTTTCTATCTTTTTCCCGACAGGCTGTTACACAAATTTACATTATATAATAACCTGTCGACCTATTTTTTTAAATTGGAGCAAAACTTTTTATAAATATTTTCATAGAGCATAAGAATTTCCGGGATTTTAAACACTGCTCCTGTTAAAAAAAACAGAAACAGAAATTCAACTCCAACAATAGCGCTGATAGATATAGAGCCTGATAAAGTTGATTGGTCAAAGAGGTTTTTCATACCATATTTTGTCATAAAAAGAGTGAAGCCAATTATCAAACTCATGGATACTATTTTCAGGAAAAAGAGATAAACTTCTTTTTTTCCTGAATTACTGCTTTTTTTACTCCAGCATTCAAACAGGATAATTGCTTGAATAATAACAGAGAGTGACAGGCCTAATGCCACACCTCTAACACCCATTGTTTTCATGAGCCAGAAGATTAAAGGAAGAGTCAACACAACACAGAGAGTTGTAAAAACAGCAGGAAAAATTGTATTTTGAGTGGCATAAAATCCTCTTGAAACAATAGTCTGGGCTGAAAAAGCAAAGGCTCCGAACATGAAAAAGGGCAGGATACCTGCTGTGACGATGGTTGCCTGGGTAGTAAATTGACCTCTCTGAAAGAGTATGGTTATTATTTCATGGCTTAAAATCATAAAAAGTATTGAAACTGGAATTAGAAGGAAAATAAATTTCAGTGTATTGTTTAAAAGATCATTTAATCCTGATATATCGCCTTTCTGTGCAAGCTTTGCCATAAAAGGATATGATGCAACTCCAATGGCCTGGCCAAAAAGCCCCACAAGAATAAACATGACTCGAAGTGCATAATTCATGGCGGCAATACTGCCTTCCTCAAGATAAGACCCAAAAAATTTCAAGAGAATTTCAGTTGAAAATGTCATGGTCAAGCCTATCATTAAAGGAAGTGTAAGCTTGATATATTTTATTAAGTCAGGATGGATAAAACTGATTATAGGGTAATATCTTATCCCAAGTTTTCTGGCTCCTATAATCTGAATAGCAAAATTTCCAATAAATGCTCCGGCAAGCACTCCCCAGGCAAATCCTTCCATGCCGATAAAAGGACCAAGCAAAAGTCCACCACAAATAATTGACAAATTATAGATCAAGGGTGCCAGGGCAGGGATGAAAAATTTTTCATTTGCAAATTGAATTGCCATGAAAAGTCCGCCGCAAAAAAAGAAAAACTGGGCAGGGATAATAATTCTGGTCATTTTTACTGCAAGGGCAAATATTTCTGGATCTTGGATGCCGGGAACAAAAACATTTACAATCTCTGGTGCCCATATCAAAGTGACAACAATAAAGCATAAAAGCAAAAGCCCGAATGTATTTATTATTATGGAAAAGACCTTATAACCCTCATCTTCTCTGTTTAAAGAGAGGTAATGGGCAAAAATGGGAATAAAAGTAATGGAGAGAAAGCCGCTTGCAACAATATGATTAAGAATTTCAGGAATAATAAAGGCAATCTGATAAGCATCAACTCCTGCATTGATGCCGCCAAAGCCGGCAATTGCCATCTCACGGAAAACACCTATCACACGACTGGCAAATACTGATGCCATCATGATAAGAGAAGCAAACCCAACTTTTTTTAATAGGTTGTTATTCATTAATTTTGAGTTTTACAAAACAAAATTGAACCTGTTCAAAAGTCTAACTATACTGGCATATCAAATGCGCCAGGAGCAATTTTCCACGTCCCGTTTTCTTTCACTACAGTGATGATATCTTGAACCTTATACTCTTCGAGAACCCCAATAACTGACCCTATCATTCTATATAAAGGGTTTATACTTCGGATGGTAGTAGAGTTGAACAGAATCTGTGCAGATGACCCATTTTCATTTAATACTCTGGTTTTCATTGTGACAGTTTTTTTTTGCAGGAAACTCAGTTTATATCCTTGTTTTTGTGCTTCAATGGTCATCTTGTTGATATAAAGATCCACTAAATTCACTCCATCTACATTGATGAGAGCCTCTTCAGTAAGATGTTCTGCCATTGATTGATCTATCATGAAATAGGCTTTGGCAAAGTCTTTTACTACTTTTTCAGCTGCACCATCTCCTGCCAATATCGAAGATGGATTGATACATAAAAAAACAGACAACGCAACAAATACGGAAATTAATCTGAACTTTTTTTTCATTGGTTTTCCCTCTCTTTCATTTTTATAAAAGTATTTTCTCTTTGTGCATAGCAATAATTCTACCTTTATTTTTCCTGCCATGTACTTGAACAAATTATGCGTGACCTTTAATCTAAAGTTTAGAAACCAGATTATCAGTTTTTCGTTCAGGTACTAAATAGCATACAATGATTATCAAAGAAAAGTTGTGATGGCAACATCATTTGTCAAAAACCTTTTCATGATTTAAAACTGAATATTTGCTGTCATATCCTGTGGAATGCATCTGTCTTTGAAAGGGTCGAAACAGAAAATCTTAAAAAGAATTCAATTTTAAAAGAGTTTGACTTGAACAAGACGGACAGAATATATTAAGTATTAATTTTATTAAGCGACGTTATAAGTAGAGGAAGAAGAGAATATGATAACAAAACTTGGGATCTTAACATCATTGGCAGGCATTTTTGTGGGACTTTTTAGTGGTATCTCCCAGTTTTTTGAAACCCCTACTTTCTGGGTAGGTTTTACGATCTCAAAGATTATCGGGGAAGAAAATTCCGAAACAATTATTTTATTAACAGATATTGCTGCAGTTCAAAATATTTTTGATTTTATAATTTATGACCTCCCTTTTTTTTGTTTTCTGCTTGGTATAGGATTTATTCTATTAATAATCAGTTTGTTTGAAAAAACCCATTAACTCATAACGCCGACATTGAGGTTCGAAAAATAACGTATGCTTACAAATTGGCATTTTGCGTGACCTTCAGGTTATAACAGCATGTCAAGAACTCCTTGCAAATTCACCTTTAAGTTTCAGCTGAAGTTTTTCTGTTATTTTGATAATTTCTTTTAACAGTACATGGTCAAGGGCAGAGAGGTTGGATAGATAGATATAATTATCAGCAGGTTTTTCTTCATCAATAAGAGTAGTGATTTGTCGAAGAAATCTTAGCTGCATCATATAGTTATAAGCTCTGATGATATCCATATACTCCTTATTGGTTATTGCATGCCTGGTATAGAGTCTGAAAAGCCTTGTAAGGGTATTGGATTGCGGGATAGCATTTTTAAGAGCATATATTCGTGCAAAATCAACAATGGGCAGCATGGCTTTTTTTATGTCAAGAGATCCTTTTCTTTCACCTTCAGTTTTTGTTACAAATTTGCCAAACATATTTAAGGGTGGTTTGATTGTAAGTGTGTTTTCTGCAAGGTTTCTTAAGAAAAATGATCCTTTTTCAATGGAATTGAAAAGATAATCCTTTAATTCATCGGCAAGGGCAATATCTCCCCATGTTCCCCTGAAATCAAAAAATATACTTGAATTCAGGAGATTTTCAGGAGCTGGTGTCTGAATCCAGGATTTAAAATATTTTTTCCATTGGGAGAGAGGCTGGCACCATTTAGGATTCTTTGCCATATTATTGCCGTCACAATATTTAAATCCAGCCAGCGCTAATTGATCGCAAATCAAGATTGACAAATTATCAAAATATTTTTTCATAGTTTCATTGTCATTTGTATCTTCAAAAATAATGGCATTATCCTGATCAGATACAAGGGTCTGCTCCCCTCTGCCTTCTGAACCCATGGTCAGAAATACAAATTTACAGGGAGGTTTGCCCATTTTTTCCAGAGAGAATGAGATTATCTTATCAATAATTGCATCTGCAAATGTAGTTATCACCCGTGTTATATATTCAGTATTTGCACCATTTTTAATTGGATCAAGAAGCATTTTTTCAAGTTTTGAATGAATATTTTCAATATCAGATACGACTTTGGCAGATTTTACGGTTTTTATTAAAAGATAGGTTGAATCCACCTGGGCGGAGATAAGATCTTTTTCATTGATAATACCGGTAATATTACCTGACTGTCCATGGACAACAAGATGGCGTTTGTCTTCCTGGTTCATAGTTAAAAATGCTTCAAAGACCTGGCAGTCAGCAGATATTGTAACAAGAGGCGATGACATGATATTGGAGACAGGCAGCTTAATATCCATATTATTACCCAGTACTTTTTTCCTTAAATCAGCATCTGTTACAATACCTTTAATCCCGAGTTTTTTCTCTTTTATAAATATGGCAGAAGCACTGTTTTTGCTCATTTTAAATGCAGCATCTTCAATGGTTGTATCCACAGTACATGTTAAAATATTGGGCCTAAAAATTGTATGAATAGGACGATTGAAAAAGGGCAGGGAAAATTCCTTATCTTTTATCTGTCTTGAAATTATTCCTGCAAAAGATTTATTCAGCATGCATTTGCCAAATTCATCGGTAAAATAATCTTTGAATTTTTGATTATCTTTGCACAGTTTTAAAAAAGAATCTGCCGTAATAGTTGTAAACAGACAATCTTCAAGAGCGATTAATGATCTTATGGAAACAGCATCATTTAAAAGAATGGAAATGCCACCAAAATTATCCCCTGGTTTTAGTTCACCTGTAAGAATCTGCCTGTTGTTTTGTTCATAATAAAATTTGGCAAGACCTTTGTAGAGAATATAAAATTTTTCAACCTTTGTGATCTCCTGTTCAAATAAAACCAAACCTCTTGGAACTTTTTCAAGGGAAAATTCATTTTCTATCTCTTTCTGTATATCACTTGAAAATATTGATAATGGAGTGTTCAAAGATTGTTTTGCCATTTTAGATTCCCCTTTCATTTAATGCTTGATAGAGTCCCGTATTTGGATAAAAAATTGTTTTATATGCAAAGCAGCAAAGCAGATGGACAACTTTTTGTACAAATACTTAATACTTGAGCCTTGCATAATATGTTCTCTGTGATGCATTTATAGCATCCTTAAGGGTTAAAATACCATTGCTGTTAAGAATATCAATCAATTTTAAGAAAATTTCTGCTGTGGCCATTGCATCACCAAGGGCAGTATGCCGGCCAAGGATATCAACTCCAAGGCGTTTTGCAATACTCTCCATATCATGTTTTTCATAGGAAGGATGCAATATGGCAGATAATAAAAGGGTATCAAGTACAGGATTGGAAAATTTAATATTTGTTGTTTTCTCTTTTACTTTTAACATTTTCATATCAAAGGCAATATTGTGACCCACAAGTACACTTTGGGAAGTATAATTTTTAAATGTTGGCAGGGTTGCATTGATATCTTTTTTTCCTGCCACCATTTCATAATTAATTCCGTGGATATTGTAGGACTCCAAAGGTATATCTCTTTTTGGATCAACAAGTTCGTCAAAAAGATCCTGATAAACAATTTTATTATTGGCAATTCTTACAGCTCCAATGGAGACAATTTCATCGCCGCCGTCAGGGTCCAGTCCAGTTGTCTCTGTATCAAACACCGTGTACATGAGATGTTTCAAGTTAGTATTTAGAAGATCAATATTTTCTTTACCAGGTTTTACCTCTCCTGCCTTAAATAGATCAAAATCATAAAATTCAGGTCTTGATGCAGTAAAGACTGCAGATCGCTGTTTTTCCTTTAACGATGTTTCAGGGTTTAAAGCCTCAAGAACAATATCTGAGATTTGGTCATATTTGTCTAAAAGCTGGTCAAGAGCAGTTATTAGATGCTTGTGTTTAAGTTTATTCACTGATTGATTTATTGCTTTTTGTATTTTGGCAGTATATTCGGTTAAGCCCTGCTTTAGGGAAGTTATTTTTTCATTGGTAATATCATATTGCTTTATATCTTTGGTAACATCCTGGAAAGTTAATATAAATCCTGTCATCTCTTGTTTCTGGTCAAGAATGGGAATGGTTTCAGCACTGATTAAATGCCCTGTTTGAATTGGAGTTACAAAAAAGGAAGCCGTGTTTTGGTGGTCTTCATGTAATTGCTGTTCTATCTTTTTTATTGCATTTAAAAGCAGACTTTTATCAATGAGTTTAAACAAAGATCTTCCAATTCCTATGAAATATTTATCTTTTTTTGTCTGATGGTCCTGGGTTAATATGTTTTTTGCAAGATTGTTAAACAGAAGTATTCTACCGTTTTTATTACAGATGACAACTCCCTGTGGAAGTTCTGCCATAATAGCGGCAAGCAGATTTCTCTCCTTTTCAGTATCTTTTCTGGCAGCAAGAGCTTGTTCTGTTATTTTTCTATCCATATTTTCAAGATTCTCTGCAAAATTGTTGATGGCAGAAGATAAGAGTTCAATATCCTTATTTCCGGTGATATTTAACCTGTGGGAATGGTTGGATGAAACAATCATGGAGGCTTCACTGCTGATTTTTTTTAAAGGCTTGATATATTCATTAAATATAAATTCAAGACCAAAATAAACTGCACAGCCGGAAATAAAAAAAATAATGATAATGTAGTACAAAGAATATTGATTGAAAATTTTTATCAGGACAGTGCTTTCTTCGTTGCTAAGAGAATTCCAGAAGAAAAAGAGAATAATAGATATCACTGCTGTCAGGCCAAGCAGAGCGAAAGAGACATATTTCCAGAATGGGTGGGTTTGTTTCATTTGAGCAGCAAATATTAAAATCCGAAATTAAAAAAATTAAAAATTAATAACTCAAAATTAAGATTTGAGTAGTGCATTACTCACTACTCAAATCTCATAACTTGTTTAAGCTTTGCTGCCATAGCCAATTGTTCCCAAAGATTCCTTAATTTCATCAAGAATTGAGTAATCATCAATGGTAGCTGGTACTTTATAATCTTTTTTATCTGCTATGGATCGCATGGTACCACGCAGGATTTTGCCGGACCTTGTTTTAGGAAGCCGTTTTACTACTACAGCTGTTTTAAAGGCAGCAACAGGGCCTATTTTATTTCTTACCTGCAGGATAACTTCTTTAACAATGTCATCATGATCTCTTTCCACTCCGGCATTTAACACCATCATGCCAAGGGGAATCTGCCCCTTTAGCTTGTCATCGACCCCCATGACAGCACACTCAGCAACATCAGGGTGTTCAGCAATGACTTCTTCCATGCCACCAGTGGACAATCTATGGCCTGCAACATTAATAATGTCATCGGTTCTTGCCATTACAAAGATATAACCATCATCATCAATAAATCCAGCATCCGCAGTTTCATAGTACCCTGGAAATTCATTGAGATATGTCTCTTTAAATCTCTCATCATTTTGCCAAAGTGTGGGAAAGGCTCCGGGAGGCAAAGGCAGTTTGGCAACAATTGCACCTATTTCTCCAGGCTTAATGGGATGTCCGTCATCACCAAGAACAGCCATATCCCAACCAGGAGCAGCTTTTGTGGGTGATCCTGGTTTGATATCAAATGAATGAAGTCCAATACAATTTGCTGCAATTGCCCAGCCAGTCTCTGTCTGCCACCAATGGTCAATCACGGGTATTTTCAGGCAGTTTTCAGCCCATGTCAGAGTATCAGGGTCAAGTCTTTCTCCTGCAAGAAACAGAGAATTAAAGCACGATAAATCAAAATCTGACATTAATTGAGCTTTTGGGTCTTCTCTTTTAATTGCTCTAAAAGCTGTGGGAGCAGTAAAAAGAGTTTTAACTTTATGCTGGGAAATAACCCTCCAGAATACAGAAGCATCAGGAGTCCCAACAGGTTTACCTTCAAAAACAATAGTTGTACACCCTTTTAAAAGGGGGCCGTAAACTATGTATGAATGGCCTACAACCCAACCTATATCAGAGGCTGCCCAATAAACATCACCTTGATTAACTCCATAAATGGCGCTCATTGTCCATTTTAAAGCCACCATATGTCCGCCGTTATCTCTTACAACTCCCTTGGGCTCCCCTGTTGTGCCGGAAGTATAAAGGATATATAGAGGGTCAGTAGCTTTTACCGGGACGCAATCTTGCGGCACAGCTTTTTCCATTTCATCAACCCAGTCAAAATCTCTGCCACCTATCATATCAGCCTTTTCCTGGGGTCTTTGAAAAATAATACATGCGTCGGGTTTAAATGTTGAAAGATCAATGGCTTTATCAAGAAGGGGTTTGTATTTAATGATTTTTTTAACTTCAATACCACATGATGCCGAGACAATAATCTTGGGTTTTGCATCATCAATACGTGTTGCAAGCTCATTGGCAGCAAACCCTCCAAAAACCACAGAATGCACAGCACCAATTCTGGCGCAGGCCAGCATGGCAAAAACAGCTTCAGGGATCATTGGCATATAGATGACAACTCTGTCACCTTTTTCAACACCTTTTGATTTAAGAACACCTGCAAATTTTGCAACAATCTCTTTTAGTTCAGAATATGTGTATTTTTTAATGGTATCTGTTACAGGGCTGTCATAAATAATGGCATCTTGATCTCCAAGACCATTGTCCACATGAAGATCAACAGCATTATAACATGTGTTTGTCTCTGCACCTGTAAACCATCTGTAAAAAGGCTTATTTGAATCATCAAGAACTTTATCCCATTTTTTATACCAGTGACACTCTTCAGCTATATCTCCCCAAAATCCATCGGGATCATTCATGGATTGCTCATAGGCTTTATCATACAAATTGGACATTTAATTAACCTCCAGACCATTTTATTTAAATTGTTCTAACCAGAATTGTTTATTTTTTGACCATAAAGAGCATGAAAAAATAACTTCATGCTCTTTATGGTGAATTTACACTCTATATTATTGTGTTTTGGTTGTCAGTTCTTATCTACCATCTGTTTTATTTCCTCAACAATCTCAGGATTAGCAAGTGTCATAACATTACCCACATCACTTTTATTGGAAATTGCACCAAGAACCCTTCTCATGATTTTACCGGATCGGGTTTTAGGCATATCAGGAACCAGCCATACTTTCCTTGGTTTAGCAATTTTACCTATCTGATCACATATCGCATCGGATATTTTTTGAGCAAGTTCATCAGTTGCTTCGATGCCGGGTTTCAGAGCAATATAAAGATCGGGCTCTTTACCTTTGATCTCATGGGCAACCGGTACAACTGCTGCTTCTGCAACTTCATCCACTACCATGGATGCAGATTCAATCTCCTTTGTTCCGAGCCTGTGACCGGATACATTTATAACATCATCAATCCTGCCAAGAATCCTGTAGTAGCCGTCTTCAGACATGGTGGCAGCATCGCCTGTAAGGTATGGCCAGTCTCTCCAGTCTTTACTGTCAGGTTTTGTATTATACATAGCAAAATAAGTATCAACAAACCTGTCCCTGTCACCCCAGATGGTTTGAAACATGCCGGGCCAGGGATTCTGGATGCAGATATTGCCTGCAATACCAGGTTTGGCGACTTCAATTCCTTCATCATCATAGATAATCGGGTGGATGCCGGGAACTCCAGGACCTGCACTGCCTGGTTTCATGGGTTTGATCCCTGGCACTGTACTGCAGAGGAATTGAAGTCGCCAAACCTGGTATTGCAGGCAATATCTGCATCCAGAATCCCTGGCCCGGCATGTTTC
>PVMS01120254.1_pt1 | contig 10423 bp, 10 predicted proteins | sample 1853461 | NCBI WGS metagenome assembly PVMS01 (sample SAMN08582032, study PRJNA380276) | Marine sediment metagenome, whole genome shotgun sequencing project. | isolation source: ocean sediment barecode stripped | collected 2017
CGATAAACGATTTGGGAGGATCAGATGGCGAACCATGATTTAATCAGACAATTAGCCAAGAATAGTGGTGGGAAAATTGTTTTATTGGTTCTGGATGGATTAGGTGGAATGCCCTTTGAAGGCTACGATGAGACATCGCTTGAATTGGCAGATACGCCGGTGATGGATTCGCTTGCGAAAGAAGGCTGCCTTGGTTTAAGCCATCCGATCGCGCGCGGTGTAACTCCTGGCAGCGGACCGGCCCATTTATCTTTGTTCGGCTACGATCCGGTTCAAACGCCAGTCGGCCGAGGCGTCCTCTCAGCTCTTGGAATTGGCTTCGATTTGTTACCCGGAGATGTTGCGGCCAGGGGTAACTTTTGCACCATAGATTCAACCGTAAGAATTATTGATCGGCGTGCGGGAAGAATTGACAGCGATGTTTCGTTACCCCTGGTAAAGAAACTGGACCAAATCAAGATAGCTGGCGTGGAAACCCATGCTCGCCTGGTCAAAGAATATCGCTTCATGCTCGTCGTTCGGGCGGAGGGTTTAGATGGCCGGTTGGACGATACCGATCCACAAGCAACCGGTAAGACCCCTTTGCCAGTAACGGCCTTGGATCCTGCCGCGGATAAGACTGCCCTATTGGTCCAGTCATGGATTGATGCCGCTCAGGTCGTGCTAAAAGATGAGCATCCGGCAAATATGATAACTATGCGAGGGTTCGGCCAAGATCCGAATCTACCAAAGTTTGATGACCTTTATCGCCTCAAGGCAGCTTGTATTGCCGTCTATCCTATGTACAAAGGTGTATCGCGTTTAGTAGGAATGGATGTGCTTGAGACAAAATCGGACTTTTCGCCCAAAAATGAATTTCAGGTAGTTGCTGAAAATTGGCATGATTACGATTTCTTTTTTGTTCATGTAAAACCAACAGATAGCCGGGGAGAAGATGGAAAGTTTCTTGAAAAAGCCCGGGTCATCGAGAGTGTCGATCAGGCATTACCATCTCTGTTGAACCTAAAGCCTGATGTCCTGGTTATTACCGGCGATCATTCGACACCGGCAAGATTACGTAGCCATTCCTGGCACCCAGTGCCTACCTTGATGTGGGCGCCTGGCACTCATTTACCAGATAGAACCCAGGCTTTTGGAGAGCGTGAAGCGCAAATTGGCGGTTTGGGGCAATTCCTGGCTCAAGATTTGATGCCGATGATCATGGGCCACGCACTCCGGCTTGATAAATATGGTGCCTGAAAAAGATGCCTCGCACAATGTTGGTCAAATATACGATCAACTTTCTGAATATGAGTGGGGACGTCTGGCGCGGCACAGGACAGAATTTGCGATCGCACTAAGAGTGTTTACCAAATACCTGGCAACCGGGCCAGCCAATATTTTAGATATTGGTGGGGGCCCCGGCCTGTATTCAATTGCTTTACACCAACTCGGGCATAGTGTGGTGCTCGCAGATTTATCGAGGGGAAATCTATAATTAGCGCGACAGAAAGCGGCCGAACAGAATATTGAGCTAGGCGCTATCGTACAGACTGATGCCCGGGCATTGGGCTTACTTTCCGGGGGTCATTTTGACGCTGTACTCCTATGGGCCCTCTTTATCATTTTCTCCGACAACAAGATCGTAAATTAGCAATGCTGGAAGCTTGGCGCCGGCTCAAAGAAGGGGGATTCCTGTTCGCATCGACCATTACCCGGTATGCTCCTATTCGCCGCATTGCCGAACGAGATCCGGAGATGATTACCCGCGAACCAGAAGATTTTCTGAAATCATCGATCTGGGAATAAGCAGGGCAGGGGGGTCTGGACGGAATCTGGATTATCATTTCAGCCTTCCTGAAGAATTGATGAGAATGATCACCGAGGCTGGCTTCACAAAACTTGAAATGGTTGGCTGTGAGGGCGTAATAGCTTCTGTTGAGGAGAAAGTGATCGAACTAACCGGCGATGTGTGGGAGGCCAGGGTGTCGCTGAACCACCAGCTTGGGTAGGAAGCCTTCCTGGTCCGAGCTGCAGATCACTTATTGATCGTAGGTAAGAAACTTTTGCGCTGGTAAGCGAGTGGAGAGGATCGAACTCTCGACATTCAACTTGGGAAGCTGACGTTCTACCACTGAACTACACTCGCGATTTATATCGAGTCAATTATACGGCTCAGCGTGGGGTGGGTCAAGCAATTTGACAGGTTCGCAGCCTGTTATTATTTCGTCAATATTAGCCGGGTGGCGGCTTGCTTATGCCGCTATTCTATTTATAATGACATGGGTAGTCGAGTCGTGCAAAAGAGGACACGTAGATGCCGACAACGATACTGCTTGTGGAAAGCAAAAATACAGGAAGCGGATCCCTCAAACCAGCCCTAACAAGGTCTGATTTGATCGTCGTTGCTGCCGATACCGGCGCGAAGGCTCTTGATATAGTGTCCTTAAACAGACCGGATTTGGTCATAATTGATGCATCCACAATGCGATCAAACGGTGTCCGGATTTGTCGCCGAATCCGCTCTGCTTTGCCCACGACGGCAATAATTCACTGTCGCGATACGGATCATGCGCTTGACAGGTCTGCCAACGCTGATGTATATCTGGCGAAACCTTTTACAGCCCGAAAAATTCTCAACCGGATTCGTGTATTGTTGCCGGTCGATGACCTCAAAGAGGAAATAGTGAGGGTAGGAAGGATAACATTTTATCCTTCAAAACGCTCGGTTGATGTTGACGGGGGTGGCGAAAAGAGGCTCACGCCGAAACTTGCTCATTTGCTAAACGAATTCCTTCGTCATCCAAATGAAGTACTCGAGAGAAATTACTTGATGGTCCATGTGTGGAAGACGAATTACTTCGGGGATACCCGCACTTTGGATGTTCACATGCGTTGGCTGAGAGAGATAATTGAAAAAAATCCGGCCAAACCTGAAATAGTGAGGACGGTACGGAGCGTCGGCTATATCTTCGCAATCCCCGCTGACAGGAACTAAGAATTACCACGGAAAAACACCATCGGAGGCGATGGTGTTGATATTCTGATATTTAGTTATTGGACGTTCCGCTGATGATCTTATTCTGCTGCGTTCCGAGCAGCTGCCAACGCCTTCATGAGGCGGCCCTTCCGACGCGATGCATTACGCGGATGGACAATGCCCTTTCGGGCAGCCTTGTCCAGCGTCTTTATCGCCTTAAGGGACATTTCTTGAGCTGCGTCCAACTCCCCTGACTCTATTAGTTCACGAGTTTGTTTGATATAAGAACGCGCGGAAGAACGGAAAACACGATTTCGCTCTTGCCTGCGCGCAGAGCTACGAATTCTTTTTTTGGCAGAAGCTATATTGGCCAATGTACGACAAACCTCCGAATTTCTTCTAAATCACCTGATTCTTACTGGTGTTGCTCGTGTGAGCGCCGGATATCATAGCACAAAGCATGGCAAGAAGCTAATCTTCTTTCCTTTTCAAATAGACAACTCCCAAAGGTGGTAGGGTAATCTCGACGCTGTTAGGTTGTTCGTGGAAGGGATGCGGCAGACTGTCAATATAATCCGGGTTTACGACACCGCTTCCCCCAAAATCCTCAGAATCACTGTTTAGGAGTTCCTCGTAGACGCCAGGTTGTGGGACGCCAAGGCGGTAGCCATACCTGGGCACAGGCGTAAAATTGCAGGCGACGAGAATCGTTTTACCATATTTTTGGGAATGGCGGGCGTATGAGAGAATGCTTCGTTGAGCATCGTGCAAATCAAGCCAGGTAAAACCCTGCCACGAGTAATCATCATCAAAAAATTCAGGTTGACTCAAATAGATCCTGTTCAGTTCGCGAACATAATGTTGAAGTTGACCGTGTTTAGGCTCTTGTTCAAGCAGATGCCAGTCCAGGCTTCGCTCCTCACTCCATTCCCGCCATTGGCCAAATTCACCACCCATAAACAGCATTTTTTTGCCAGGGTGGCTCATTTGGTAAGCCAGAAGGGCCCTCCAATTGGCGAATTTGCGCCATAAGTCGCCAGGCATCTTATCTAACATGCTTTTCTTCAAATGGACGACTTCATCATGGGAGAAGGGAAGTAGAAAGTTCTCGCTGAACGCATAGAGAAGGGAAAAGGTCAGCGTACCATGATGAAAGGCGCGATAGATCGGATCATTGCTCATATACTGGAGAGTGTCGTGCATCCAACCCATATTCCACTTAAGATCAAAACCCAAACCGCCGCTCTCAACCTTATTGGTAATACCTGTATATGAGGTCGACTCTTCTGCTATTGTTAGAACATCGGGAAAATTGGCGTGGACTTGCTCGTTAAAGTAACGGATAAAGTTGATCGCTTCCAAGTTTTCCCGTCCACCGTAACGGTTGGGAAGCCACTGACCCTCTTCACGTGAAAAGTCAAGATAAAGCATTGATGCTACGGCATCAACGCGCAATCCGTCGATATGATACTTATCTAACCAGAATATGGCATTGCTCACGAGGAATTGGAGAACCTCATTCCGCCCAAAATTGAAGATGAGCGTACCCCAATCTGGATGAGCGCCTAAACGAGGATCTGCATGCTCGTAGAGAAATGTGCCGTCAAAGTATGATAGCCCGTGTTCGTCACGGGGGAAATGGGCTGGGACCCAATCCAAAATGACGCCAATGCCGGCCAGGTGACAGGCGTCGACAAAAGCCATGAATTCGTCTGGTGTCCCATACCGGCTTGTTGTAGCAAAATAGCCTGTCACCTGGTAACCCCAGGACATGTCAAGGGGGTGTTCGGCGATTGGGAGTAATTCAATGTGCGTGTAGCCCATGTCCTTGATATATGGCACTAACTCCAGTGCCAGTTCATTGTATGTCAGCCACCGATCATTCTCTTTTCGGCGCCATGATCCCAGGTGGACCTCGTAGACGTTGATCGGCCTCTCCAGGTCATCATGCTTTGAGCGGCTCTCCAACCAATCATCATCTTGCCAGACATATTTGTCGATATCCCAGACTATGGATGCCGTTTGCGGGCGAAGTTCCCCATAAAAACCAACGGGGTCAGACTTTGTCACCGTATAATCGAATTGATGGGTTTTTATCTCATATTTGTAGAGCGCTGCTTCTTTCAGGCCAGGAATGAATAGATCCCAGATACCGCTGGCATGGTGAAACCGCATAGGGTGACACCGCCCATCCCAATTATTGAAGTCGCCAACTACACTAACCCTGGCGGCATTGGGTGCCCAAACAGCAAACCGTACCCCAGGATAACTGTTGACGACATCCAAGTGAGCGCCAAGCTTTTCATACATGCCCAGGTGGGTTCCTTCCACCAGTAAATATTCGTCAAAATCGGTTAAGATATCTGGAAAAGCATACGGGTCTTCGTATAGCAGTACATCATCATCAGAAGTTGTTGCTTTTAAAGCATAGGTAAAGGGGGCTAGAACTCCTTGTAAGACAACCTCGTAAAGGCCATTCTCGGCAACCCGGGTCATTTCGTAGCTTGCACCTTGATCCTTATCTAAAACGGCAAGCTTATCGACACCCGGCCGGAACGCTCGGACTATCAAAACGTCATCGACCTTATGCATTCCTAACACGGCAAACGGGTCTGCGTGTATGCCATGAGCAATGGCTTGTATCACATTTTCGGGAAGAGTTGGTGATTTTATCTCCGTCATAGGGGTATTGTACCTGAACAAAGGCCATTGTGGTTGCGATGGAATCAAATTTTAACTGAACCAGGTAGTATAGTTATGCTAATCACGCTTAAATTAAGTATGATGATATATTTATGATCATAGCCTCCCCTGTCTGACTGATCGTATTAATCCGTTCACCACCCACCGTTCATGTGTGCGATTTCGCTCTTCTCGCTTCTGAGATAATGCAGCTACTACTTTCTTATGTTATGATCTGCTCATGCCAGCCAGACGCAAACGCCAGCGTTTTCTACCATTGACGGGACGAGAGTTACCGGACGAACCGGCCTGGCTTCACCAAATTAGCTTTCTACTCGAAGCCGGCGTGCGAAGCGTTAAAACCGAGGCTACTTACCAAAGCGGCTTGAGATTGTTCGCCGACTGGCTCCAATACTATAGACACGATGGTTTTGAGGCGGATACACCGTGGCCTTTAATGCCTGACGCACTGACAACAGCGACGATTTTGAGGTACAGGAACTGGCTTCTGGCGAATCGTTCTCAGTCAACCGCGACAACTTACATGGCGGCGGTAAGCGGTTATCTCAATTTCCTGGATGGCATGGATCTGCTGCCAGAGTTTATCCAATTGGGGAAATTACAACGGCAACTTGCACGTCGCCAGGCCGATCGAAACCAGGCAGAGGGTGTCATTGATCTCGATGTTGCCCGGCAATCGGTACCGCTGATTGTGGCCTACTACAATGAACTCCCCCTTCCCACTGACGAAGACCGTTACGGCCGGCGTTTATCGCTGCTGCGCGATCGGGCGCTGGTCAGTGTGTTGTACTCAACGGCCTCTAGAATCTCAGAAGTTATCGCCTTAAATCGGACAAATGTCGATTACGGTAATGCCCAATATGCGATGGTAACCGGTAAAGGCGGTCGGCCACGCACAATTTATATTAGAAATTACGCACGTAAAACCATAAAAGCCTACCTCGCAGAACGAACTGATAACAATCCGGCATTGTTCGTCGCTCACAGCCGAAATGCCCGTAATGCCCGTTTATCCACGACTTCGGTTCACAACGTTGTGAAAAGCGCTGTTAAGGCGCTAAAGTTGCATTCGGGCTTATCTGCCCACGATTTCCGTCATTTTCGGGCGACCCAACTACTCCGCGAAGGGATGCCCATTGAGGTCGTTCAGGAATATCTTGGACATTCAGACATTTCCACAACCAGGGGCATATATGCACCGGTCCTTGGAGTTCAAGTTGTTTCTGAATGGCTTGATAATATGGATTTATCCCCAGAACAAGCCCAACGTTTGATTCGGGAACCTGCCACCAAACGGTAGAGATAGTTTTATTTCACTCATCAAGCAAATGGTGCTGGATTTTCCTCTGCCTGTTGCTTGATCTGAGGCATGTTCTCTTGCCGGAATTGGGTCTCATATAGAGATTTGTACAAACCCGCCTGTTCAATCAATTGCTCGTGAGTCCCCTGTTCGACTAATTGTCCCTTGTCCATGACCAAAATCTTATCGGCCGCCAGGACGGTCGACAAACGGTGGGCAATTACGAGGCTAGTCCGGTCACTCATGACATGCTGCAAAGCATCTTGTATTAGCGCTTCCGACAAAGAGTCCAAATGGGAAGTTGCTTCGTCAAGAACCAGAATCCGCGGGTTCTTCAAAACAACCCGCGCGATGGCTATACGCTGGCGCACCCCGCCACTCAACCTGTATCCTCGTTCACCAACAACGGTGTCATACCCGTATGGCAATTCTCGGATAAAGTCATGGATGTTCGCTGCCTTGGTGGCCGCAATCATCTCTGCTTCACTGGCTCCATCTCGCGCATACATCAAATTTGCGCGAATTGTATCGTAATACAGATACGTATCTTGGGTGACCATGCCAATGTTTCGGGATAGAGTATCTAATTTTAGAGAGCGAAGATCATGCCCATCTAAAGAGACATGCCCATCAGTTGGATCATATAATCGGGGAATAAGGTAAGTAACGGTAGTCTTGCCTGCTCCACTAGGTCCGACCAAGGCCACCAATTGACCGGGTTCGATGGCGAAATTTATATCAGTTAAGGCCCATTGTTTTTGAGGAATTTTACTCGTCGTGTCACTCTCGCTATCCTCCTCCTCTTCCCCATTGGTGCTTTTCCCGCGTTTCAAAAGCACCGAGCGATCGGCGCCCCACCCTAGCCTTGTTACCTCGTTCAATCCACCTGATTGCTCAGAATCGGTTTCCATATAACTAAACGAGACGTCATTGAAAACAATGGATCCTTCTACCTGGGTCAAGTCTAGAGCGTCTGATCTTTCCTTGATTTCAACTGGAATATCCAGCGCTTCAAATACGCGCTCAAAACTGACCATGCTCTGGGCGAATTCTACCGGTGCATTTGTTAAGGAGATTAATGGACCATAAAGCTGGCCCAGGTAGGCGCTAAAGGCCACGATGGTGCCGATGGTGAATGCTCCGGACAAGACCAGGTGACCTCCAGCCCAATAAACTAAGGCTGTACCAATGGCGCTAACGACGCCTAAAGATAAAAAGAACCACTGGCTAACAACGGCCGATTGAACTCCAATATCACGAACGTCGGCAGCGTGGTTTGAGAAATTGGTCATCTCACTTTTTTCTCTACCAAACAATTTGACAAGAAGAGCACCACTGACGTTGAGAGTTTCATTCATGCCGGCATTCATTTCGGCATTTAATTCCATTGACCTGCGACGTATTCGTCGCAGCTTTTTTCCAACTCTTCTCGCCGGAAAAATAAATAAAGGCAGGATTGCCAAACCAAGCAAGGTCAGTCGCCACTCAATGACAAGCATGACAACCAGTACGGAAACCAATGTAATGATATTGGATACGATGGTAATAAGTGTTCCGGTAACAGCTCGCTGGGCGCCAATGACATCGTTGTTCAGCCGGGACATCAGCTCACCGGTGCGGGTCTTCGTAAAAAAGCGTAAAGACATACGCAGCATGTGATCATATAATGCCCGGCGTAGGTCAAATATTACCCCCTCCCCTACCTGAGCGCTTAAGCGGCGCTGCACGACGCCAATTAACCCGTTCATCAAAGGCACCAGGACCATTCCCAGCGCTAGCATATTAAGCAGGCGAATATCTTCGTTTGGGATGGCTACATCGATAAGCTGTTTGAAGAGTAGCGGGGGAATCAGCGAGAGCAAGCTGATGGCAACTATGGTCAGTAACAAGACGATAATTTGCCCGCGATAAGGTTTGGCAAAAATCCATACTCGTCTTAACAAATTTGTAGTTACGGAAGGGCGATCCTCCTTCTCATTGTGGCTTAAATAGGCCCACCAGCCTCCGCCGTGAAATCCCATTCTATTCTCCTTTATTGGTAATCCTTGGGGCGAATATAGAGCAAAGGTCTTGGAAATTGGCAAGACTCCAACTTTCAATCTATCTTTCCGTCTTACCAGGCAGTTAAGTATGAAGTCGGAGTTGTGTTTGCCCTACTGTAATCAGATCACCACTGGTTATAACGGTTGCTTTGTTTATCAGCAAATCATTTAACAAAGTTCCATTACTACTACCCAGGTCTTCCAGCCACCATTGCCGGTCGAGCCAGGTTATCTTGGCGTGATCGTTGGAAGAGTACTCATCGTCTATGATTATAGTGTTACTTGCGGACCGGCCGATCGTCGTCACTGGAACGAGGGCGAATCGCGCTCCTTCAAGAGGCAAATTTGATTTACTCTCCACAACCACCAGAGAACCACCCGTATGATATGCTCCTCCAGGTTGTTCTGAAAGCAATTGCAGATCTTTCAGCATGAGCCAGGTGATCAGACCCAAGAAACTCAGGAGAAGCAATGCGCTAACAAGGCGTAGAATGAATAACAGGATGGGCAGGCTCATTCCAAATTACTACGTGGCAATTGACGGGTTGATCCATCAATATGGTCAGGGAGCGATGATCCTTTTTCATCTACGGATAATTCCTCCCCATAAATAAGGGCTGTATGACCTAATCGAATAACATCACCATTCTTGAGCAGGTGCTGACTAATAGGTTTATTGTTTACCAGAGTGCCGGCCTTGCTGCCGAGATCCAATAGGATATATCGATCTTGTTGCCAACGAAGTTGGACATGCTGGCGGCTGATTGAGGGATCATCAAGAACAATGTCACTTTCCAAATGACGGCCGATTGTGATGATTGGTTGGCGCAGTTTGATGTGTCGCTTGCCATCCAATATCAAAAAAGCATCGATCCTTTTGAGCGCTGACTGGACCTGCTTTCCCGATTGGTGAAAACCTCTCACCGTGGCTTCACGGCGTGGTGAGCCTGGTTCGGCGTGAACCAGCACACGATTAGGCTCTATTTCCTTGTTGGTGATAAGTTGTATCCCGGCCTTGCCTGGTGAGATAAGATTATACTCCTGGGCAATGTCCGACAGATACTCATCCAGGTACGCCTGTATGTTGGGACTCGCTTCCAGCAATTCTTCAAATGTATCTGGGTGAAGTTGAATCGAGTAGTTATTGGCCTGGTCGTTTTCCAGAGCGGATTGTTCAATATCATTGGCGATGCTGCGTGCAATCTCGCGGACTAACTTGCGCTGACCAAGCGGCCGCTCAAATGCTCCTTCCACAAGCTGTCTCGCCAAACTTTCAAATAATCCTATGCGCTCATTCATTGCCATCGCCGGCGATTATATTAGCCCGGATTGGGCCAGTCAATCTCTCCACACAGGCCTATCACACTGTCAAAGGAGTTCAGTATACCTATCGTGCTTTAAACGTATATAATAACCTTC
>PVMS01096032.1_pt1 | contig 10421 bp, 10 predicted proteins | sample 1853461 | NCBI WGS metagenome assembly PVMS01 (sample SAMN08582032, study PRJNA380276) | Marine sediment metagenome, whole genome shotgun sequencing project. | isolation source: ocean sediment barecode stripped | collected 2017
AATTCAATATTTTCACTCCCGGCAACTCGCTACCCCCCTATTCCATCAGGCAGGGCCGCTCATGGCCGATAACAATTTCTAGAGAGTTCCAATAAGAGTCAGGCGGTTATTCTACCCAATTGCGGTCAATTGATACAGACTATTTTCATAGAATCGAAATCATCCATAATCATGCCTGCACCCTTGACAATGCAAAGGAGGGGATCGTCCGGAATCAAAACCTTCAGGGTGGTTTTTTCCTCCACCATTTTATCCAAGCCGCGAATCGCCGCTCCACCGCCAGTCAGATAGATGCCATTCGAGTGAATGTCAGCAGACAATTCCGGTGGAACTTTTTCCAACGCCCGCAGGACAGCCGAGATAATTATGGCCAGCGGATCTTTCATGGCCTCACGTATTTCCTCATCGCCAATCGTCAGGGAAGTGGGAACCCCGGTGCGAACATTTAAACCTTTGACCTCGGTGGTCAATTTTTTGTCCAGAGGAAAGGCGCTACCGATTTCAATTTTGGCCTTTTCGGCTTCGAAGACACCAATGTTTAAATGATGGTGAGTCCGCATATAGCGCACGATGGCTTCATCCAATTCATCTCCCCCCACCCGGACCGATTCACCATAAGCAATCGCCGAAAGGGAAACCACCGCTACATCGGTGGTACCACCACCTATATCGATGACCATATTCCCCATGGGTTCATGAATTTGAATTCCCGAGCCGATAGCCGCCTCCATGGGTTCTTCCACAAGGAAGACTTCGCGGATTCCTGCCATCAGCGAGGCATCAATAACAGCCTTTTTCTCCACCTGAGTGATACAGGTGGGAACGCCAACCACCATTCTCGGTTTGACAAATTTATACTGCTTGAGCACCTTTTTGATGAAATTATCGATCATCTTGTTGGTGATATCAAAGTCGGCGATAACCCCGTCCTTCATCGGGCGAATCGTTTCAACTTTAGAATGGGTTCTGCCAAACATCTTTTTTGCGTCCGCCCCTATGGCTTCAATTCCCGCTCCATTGGTGCTCACCGCCACCACCGAAGGCTCATTGAGCACGATGCCCTTGCCCTTAACATAAATAAGGGTATTGGCAGTTCCCAAATCCATCGCCAAGTCAGTAGTCATCCATCCAAATAAGTTTCTGAAAAAATTTACCATGGTGCCGCCTTCTCTGATTGCGAGGTTCTTGACCGGGACAAACTGGCCAGATCGAGCAGATTACTACCTTCTTCAGGATAGGAGGACATCCCCCATTCCGCTTCCACCTTCATGGCTTCTCCATCGACATAAATTGATCGATTCTTAAACAGATTGCTCAACCGAGTTTCCAGGGATTGTGCTTCCGCAGGGGATTTTCCCATTATCAGCAGAAGAAACGAATTATCCGAATATTTAAATAAATGTTTAGGCGCAGGAATGACTCGCGAAAATCCAGAAGCAATCTGACGGAGCAGACGATCAACTTTCCCAGTCCCATATTTATTATAAAGCTCGGGCAGATTCGATAACTGGATGCACAGAAAATAAACGGGTTTACTCTTAAGGAAAATCCTCTTCGATATCGCTTCGTGACTGTTAGTCAGGAACCGGTAATTGTACACACCCGTTATCGGATCGAGATTCTTGTCATAGTCCCAGCGGTTCTTCCCTTTGAAGTTTGCAACCGAGGTCGCAGCGGATGATGCAATCAGCGATAGTTTATCGAGGTCGGGTTGGGAAAGACCATCCTGTTTATGCGAACCACAGAGCAGAACCCCCAACAGACGTTCATTCAAAACAATAGGAACTGCCGCCAACGATTTGAGCGACTCCGGTTTCTCCTGGTCAGAAAAAAGAATGGTTTTTCGTTCGTCGATGATTCGGGTTAAAATTGGCGACCGATCCCGGGCACAGGAGCCAACAATGCCTTTCCCCGGAATCACGTTCATCCCCGACAACTCCTGAGTAAATCCCCGATGGCCCTGAATTTTGCCAACATCCCCATTGGCATTGAACCAAATTACCGCGACAGCATCACATTTCAAAATAGACGGAGGAATGCGGGTCAATCGATCGGCAATCACCTCCCGGTCGGGAGACTCGGCAATCAGTCTACTGAAAACATTCATCTGCCGAATCGACGGCCAGGACCGACCACGCAAGCTGGCACGACGCCCTTCATTGTAAATATGCCAGGCCATCTGATCCGTGAAACTGGAAACAATCTTCTGCATTTTCGGCGGAAAACTGTAAGCCGATTTTGCCGCGACGAACAGGACGCCCTCCAGATCCATGTGGATGACCGGCATGATCAACAAGCTCTTCAACTCTTCGCGACACTTGAACAATTTTTTGTAAAAGGGGTCTTCATCAAACCGATCAATGACCTGCGGCATTCGTAACCGGACTACGGACTCCAGTGGTCCCTTATTGATCTTGATTTCCTGGCGCAACTGGGTTTTGGAATTGAGCGAGAGGTGATCCCGGAGGACCAGGTATTCTTCATCGTAGTCGATAACATACAAGGCTGTGGTGTACGAATCGGCTACATTGCCAGTGAGTTCAATCAAATGTGTTAAGACATCGGTGATGATCATTTAACGTTGGCGGTCCGCGTGAGGCAAATTAACTTGCCGTAACTATCGATTATTTCCCCCGATTCTTTAGCATGTCACGGTATGTCATGACCGTCTTCTTATCCACTGCGACGGCACCTACATCAAGAATAGTTTCCGAGTTTTTTCGTGTTTCCCGCACCCGAACAACTTTACAATCAACGGTTTTCCTTTCACCTGAAGATGGCAACCGGAAAGTAATCGTAAGAATATCGCCTTTGATGAGCGACGCTTTCGTGGTGAAACCAACTCCTTCAACGGCTAAATCCCGCGTGGTCGCCTTGTGGTTCTGGGAAAAAAACTCTTGTTCCCGTTCAATTTCAAGGGAGGCTGGGATATGAACCCGAGCGCGTTCATGTTTCCGACGATCGGACTCATTTTCCACGCGCGACTGGATCAATTCGGTGAGTTGATCGCGCAAATCCTCTAATTCATTCAAATCCCGGTTTTTAATCAGGGACATGATTTTTTCAAACATCATCACCTGCAAAAAAAGGAGATACTAAATTTCCTCAAATAACCGTCATTAACGCTGAGCCGTAAGCGCAGTTGGTTTAAAAACAATAATATAGCGAGCTTGCATGGGTGTCAATCATTTAAAACCGGGCTACGAGCAAGTTTTCCAGTGGCAGGGAGATGAATGTTCTTGACAGAAATTGACATGGTTTATATACTCCCCCCCTCACACATAATTTTTTGGTTTGGGTGATGATTGGCATTGAGGATTTTCGAGAGGGCGGGTAGCTCAGTTGGGAGAGCACCGGCCTTACAAGCCGGGGGTCACAGGTTCGAGCCCTGTTCCGCCCACCACTTATAGGATTCAGGAGCAAGTTGCCCTCCAGGGCAAGGTTTTTCAGGTTTAGATAAGAAGATTCAACTGAAGAATTGCATTTTTGCTCCGTACCCACTATAGTGGTCAAGGTAGGATGGTTTTTGGTAGCATTATTCGGATTGTAGCTCCATTTCAGGGCTTGGTTCGACATAAGGAATAAATTATTGCGGGGTTGTAGTTCAGTTGGTTAGAACGCTGGCCTGTCACGCCAGAGGTCGCGAGTTCGAGTCTCGTCAGCCCCGCCATTAGATTTAAAGGGTTCATGGAAATTGCTTCCGTGGACCCTTTTTTTTCGCCCCCATTACCTTCACGATTCCCCTTTAAAATGATTTTAACTTGCCTATAATAGAGTCGATCGCTTCAATGGATCAGGATATTCAGAAAAGTCTTCTATGAATTTTTATGTTCACCCGACTTAATAAAGGAGGTTGGCAATGGATACCATAGGAAGTTACATGAGCGTTCCTGTGCTCAGCATTGAATCTGATGCATCCATCATGGATGTGGTAAAAACAATGAAAGCAAAACTTGTGGGTTCCATCCTCATCAAAGAAAACGAGGAATACATCGGCATCGTGACGGAAACGAATTTGACTCACAAGGTTCTGGGAACAGGGCTAAATCCAGAAACTACTAAGGTGACCGAAATAATGACAACTCCCGTTCTCACCCTGGATGGATTCACACCAGTGGAAACCGCCAACAAGTTCATGGCTCAGCATAAAATCCGCCACCTCGCGGTAACGGAGGAAGAAAAAATCGTCGGAATGCTTTCGGTTCGGGATCTGGTAGCTTTTTATGCCAATCCCCGCCTGCGCGATTCGGAAACAGTGAATGTTGCGGACCGACCTTCTCCCTTCCGGAGACGATCTCCCTCAAAACATTGAGATGACTGGGGATCAATAAGGGCGATTTAAAACTGGTAGATTTTAAATGGTGTGGGGGAATAATTTAAAATCAAAATTAGGGGTCAAATCTTGACTTGTCTACTACTAAAAACTGGATGGGAGTTTTTCTGAGGCTTTTGAGTTACCAACTGGAACCTCTGTACACTTCTACCTTAATTAGATTTAAGTTCCCCTATACCCACACTATTACATAAATAAAGATTTGAACCCTTAGAGCTTTGAACAATATTCTCTCCTTACCCGCAAAGCCTGGCGAACCGAAATCATTAAAACTTGCGCTTCTTTACTTTGACGGCAAAATCAGCCACGGTATCGGCGCCTTCTGACACGGTGATTTCCTGCGTATGTTCGCCTGCATAAGGATGCCAGGCGGTCACTTTGTATGTACCCGGCGGAATTTGATCCAGCTTGAACGATCCGTTGGCATCGGTAATGAAATAATAGGGATTCGAGACGATCCTCGCTTCGGCTTCCACATAATTATGCTGGCCGCATTGCAGAAAGAAATGTTTATCCTTCCGCTTAAAACGTTTTAACGATTTGGTGGCATCGGCGACCAACACTTCTGAGGACAAGGGTTTATTGAACAGGACTTTTCGACTGGCGCCTGACACCAGATATCCGATAGGATTATGCAACACGCCGCCATCGTGGGTGGTCACGGTGAGGTTGCCCGTTTTTTCTCCTTTACGTGTTTTTCTGATGACCGTAATGGCGGGGGATATACTGCAGTTATTAAAATGAAAGCTGGTAAAGGCGGATTCTTCTCCTTCTTTTCCACTGCTTTTCTTCCAGGCTTTTCCCTGTTCGATATTTTCTATAAATACCACCGCGTTCTGTAGTAATCCGTTTGCGCTGAGGATTTTACGATCGAACCGGACCCCGTCTTTCGCCTCTGGATGTTTTGAGCAGGTTTCGCCGTTTTTTTCTTTCATCAGATCGATGCGAACATCCTTTGAAGGCCCATCATATTTAACCACTCCAGAAATTGAGCCGCTATAGGCCGCCTCTGCTTCCTGGTATTTGGATTTTTTGGTTTTCGCTTCTGCATGCGAACTGAAACCAATGCTTATTGCCAATAAAAATAGTACGAATGCCGATCCAAATCTTTTGACACTTCCCTGCAACATAAATCATCCTTTCAAAAATAGTCGAAGCCCCTTAAGCGACACTCTCATCTTCATAGATACGAACAGTCTCTATTAATAGGACGCTAACACGTTCTACCCTCCCCTGCTATTTACATTTTATAACCGTTGCAAGAACCCAGGAATAAAGGCCACTGGTGGGATTTATAAAGGGACTTATCTTATATTTAGCGGGACTGCATTAAACCGGGATCAGCTTGGCTTTCTCCTCGGTCAATTCAACCGCGGTCAGACGTTCTGCAACGGTTGCATTTGAACCCAGGATTACGCATGCGGCAAGATCTCCTGTGACGTTGACAGACGTGCGGCACATGTCCAGTATTCGATCCACACCCAGGATCAGGACCAGACCATCGGTGGGGATGCCGAAGTCACCGGCAATGTTACCCAGAATCACCAGGCCCACCCCCGGAGTCCCGGGAGCCCCTATTGAAGAAGCGACTAGAGTGCCCACTATTAATGAAAGCTCCCCAACCGTAAACTCGATGCCGGAAATCTGGGCGAGAAATATGACCGCTACGGCCTGATACAAAGCGGTTCCCGCCATATTAACCGTCGCCGCCAGGGGAATGATCAATGCGGCAATATTTTCAGGAACCTTGAGTTTTTCTACGGCCGTGATAATGGATAAGGGCATGACCGCGGCGGTGCTCGATGTAGAAAATGCAAGCAATTGGGCACCAGTAATTTTTGATGCGAACTCAAATGGATTTCTCCGTCCGAGAACGGCTACCAAAAATAGATAAAGCACTAGCAAGCATAAAAGTCCTGCTAAGACGGTGAGAATATATACTCCCATACCGAGAATGGTGACCAACCCCAAATTCGAGATCAGCTGAGCCATCAGCCCAAAGACTGCCCAGGGTGCGAGGAGCATGGCCCATTTTACAACTATCATGCAAACTTCCATCAAAGCTTCCATCAAACTCAGAAACGAAGCAATTTTTTCGCGGTTGGCTTTCGTACAGGCAATCCCAATCAGTATGGCAAATACCACGATGCCCATCATTTCGCCCTGCGCCAGTGAAGCGAGAGGTTTTTGGGGGATAATGTCTGCGATCATTTGCGGAGCGCTTCTTTCGACAAAGCCACCTTTTGTGACCCGCGCTTTTTCTTCGCTTTGCTTTTTGTCAGGCGATTGAAAGTTGATGTAGGAGCCAGGTTTAATCATTAAACCCAGAGTAATCCCCATCCCTGCGGCCAAAGTGGTCGTGACCACCACGAAAATAGTGAACTTAATTCCTACCGAACGTAACTGGCTTCCGCCAGAAGAGTTGTTCAGGCCGATAATTATTGAAGCTAAAACCAGAAGACTGACCACCATTCCGATCAAACCTAAAAACAGTTTTCCGGGAAGGGCCAGCCAATCTCCGACAATAACAGCCGTTTCAGGTGAGATCAGATTCAGGTCCGGCCCCAATAACGTCCCTACAACTATTCCCATGACCAACCCGATGATGACCTGGAGCCACAACTTGTTTTTTATCAGGGAATCAAGACGTCCAGAAAGACTTTTTAAAAATCCAGACGCAGAATCGATCATCAAAATTTTTCTTCTCTTTGACGACGGTGAGAAAAAGAAGTCAAACATTGAGCAGCCTCATGAGTTAATGGAAATCTTTCATACAACTTTTATTTTTTATTAGGCAGCTGGAATAGAAATGTGAAGTTGAGCAATCTTCCAAATATTATTTTGATTCTGCAAAACTGCAGTGAGCCTGGCGAAAATTTTCATCGTTTCATCGGGAGTGGCGAATTCAATGTTCATATCTGTCGAAATCCAAGAGATGGACCCCTCTGCGGAGACCAATAGATTTTCATAGCTCAGACTTGTGATTTTTGATACCAGGTCAGAAGTGTTTTTAAAATGCTCTATGATACTTTCTCGCCCAATCTGTTTAGAAGCGGCCCGGGTTCCTATCGTAGTGACATCGGGATCAGCGGAAAAGAGATTTATCCACTCTTCAAAATCTCCCTGTTTATACAATTCCAAGAGTTGATCCAATGTGGATCTAACTTCTGTCTCGATACTTTGTTCAGCTTTCATGCGAGACTCCCGTAAGAAAACATTTTATTCAGATTTGCTACAGCCAGATCATTGCATTCCATTCAAGCACGTCCAATTGCCAGCATACCATTTCCTTATAAATTTAGCTAAATTTGTCAGCAGGAAACAGGAAAATTGCTGGTCCACTTTCTTGCCACCTCCAGAACTAGTTCTGTGTTTTAACAGCCGCCAAACGGATGACCCCGTGCCAAACGGACAGGGTATCCGACAAGAACTGTCATTTAAAAGCTGTGGCAATCTACGGGAATAAAGGAGCAGGTGGGATTTTTTAAAGAACTAGCTCACTTCTACTAATATTTAAATAAAGATCTGACCCCTTATACCATTCGACATTAACCGGATTTATGAAATAAGTGGCGCGGCTAAACAGAAAATGTTCGAACCTAAATCAGAAAACGTTGCACGACTTGAGCAATCTCCCTCCACCTGGGAAGGTGGTGCCGGAGGCGGGAGTCGAACCCGCAACCCCTTACGGGGGACAGATTTTAAGTCTGCTGTGTATGCCATTCCACCACTCCGGCGCTATCTGATTCGCGACAGTCACTTCCGCCGCGGACTTGCCAAAACCCGCCTTGCGTCACTCAATCACCGCAACCGCAAACCGTCTTTTCAGCAGGGCAAATGGTAACAGGATTATATAAAAAATCAACCGGGGATCAAAATTATTCGGGGCATGGTCCATGTGACGCAGGACGTTATAGATCCTGTTCGCCCCCCCCCCTGCCAATATCAAACTGCATTTTCTCCATCCCCCCCGATGGTCAAACTCAGCATTCGTACCCCGAAGAAAAGGTTTCTTTATAAATGAGAGGAAAAATGTATCATGGACGTTCTAACTATAGAAACATCGATCTTGCCACACTGCGGTCGCTTCCTCAATTAAGAAAAGCTCTCGCAATGTGCTGAATAATATTTTCTACCAAAGGCCAGTCCAAATAATATGCGCGACCCAAAACGTGTGCTAAGTAAATTGCTCGGCAAGGAGGTCGATCTTGCCCCCTACGAGGCCACTGGCGAACCGCTGGACCTGTTCATCGAAGTCCTGCGTGAGGTGGTGAAATGTCGACGCACTCTCTGTTGGCTGGTCGATTCCCATGGTCTGGATATGGCGATGAGCCCGCAAACCTTCACGCAAATCCTAGATATCCCGAAAATCAATTATATCGAGACCGCGACCCGCACGCTGGAGGTGGAAACTATCTCTCTTAAGGAGTCCCGGCAGGAAAGCGACCCGGTCACTGTCGGCAACCTCAATAGCGTTTTGCGCGAGTTGTATGCTTCGCTGAATGAGATCCAGAACGTCCAGCAAAAAGATTTCACCTCGCTACTCCTGGCGCAAAACATTTCTGCAGAAAATTTCGCTGCGGCACAAAAGGCCTGTCAATCTCTGCGTCCATTAAAACATCAGGTCACCGGCTATCTGTTCAGCACTTTCAAGGCCGCCAGAATCGAGAAGCAATTCAAGGACAGCTTTCCGGATGCCTCATCGCATCCACTGCGGAATTATCTGGACAGGATCGAACAGGAATTGCCCTTTTACCAGGCCTGCATGAAAACCAACCAGAAATGGCAGGCTCTGGAACTCGATACCTTCCCCCTGCTTAAAGAAAATGAATTGGTTAATGTTCTGGAAAATATGGAAGAATTGGGAGGCCTGCTCTGGAACCTGGTCTATAAACAATCGCGAATTAAAGAATCCCTCGCGCTCGCTGGAATCGACTTTACCGACATTCAGACCCTCTTCAATCCGGCCCTGGTGCACATCAATAATGCATGATAAAGGTGAGCTATTTTTGACCTGAAGACCCTGCGTCGACAACTCAGCAGGAAATGTTTTAATGCCGGTCGGCTTTTGCGGGTCTATATATTTCTGACTTGAAAACCTTCCACTTTATCAAGCAGAAGATGTTTGACACCGGTCAGTTTTTGCGCGTCTAACAGAGCCTGTTTGCCAACTTCCGAAATCTTATTGAGTCGCATATCCAACCGAACCATCTCAGAAAATAAGGGAAGAAACTTGGCCAGCATGATGGCGCCTTCATCCGTAATATTATTATCGGATAAGATCAGATTTTGCAGGCTTTGCAGGTTATCCGATACCGCAATGTGTTTACAACCTTCATTGTCGATAGCGTTATAGAACAAGTTCAGCGTCGTAAGATTGGTCAACACTTCGGATTGAGCCAGCCATTTCGCTCCTTTAGGACCACACAAATTGGTACCAAACTGGAGATTGGTCAAATCCTTCAGATCATCATATTCCGCCACATCCTTGGCACCGTATTCCTTCAAATAGCAGGCGGTTAAATCCAGTGTTTTGCTATCTTTACTGAGATTAGCGCGGATGACCATTTCATTTTCTTCCGATGCTCTATTCTGCCCTGAGGCTTCTTTATTCTTTGAATAATCCATGTCTTAACAAGTTCCTATAATTAAAAAATTTCTACTTCAGGACTGTAGTCGTCCCAAAATAAGATTGTTGATTGTCAGTACTTTGATGGTAGACACACTAAAAATCTGGATTTACGATCAGCCCACATAGCCTGAGGCCGCAAATCGACCCATAAATATGGACTGACCAATACGGAACACGCAAACCAGCCAATCCATATCCCTCGCAATCGAGAGCAAGCACGGAAAAATTCAATTGTTAGTGGTCCTCAGTGAGATGAATTATACATTCCTATTGGGTGGATGAACAGGGAATTTGCAGTAGAAAAGGGAAAGAAAACCAAAATCCGCACCTCAACTGTTAAATTCCTTTGATTTTTGCGCGAAATGTTTTTATGATGGAGGCAATTCGGCCCGAAATTTATCACGCAACCAGCAGTTCAGGAAATGAACAACGCTTCCGCGAAGATCGGAAGAGTTG
>PVMS01159186.1_pt1 | contig 10417 bp, 7 predicted proteins | sample 1853461 | NCBI WGS metagenome assembly PVMS01 (sample SAMN08582032, study PRJNA380276) | Marine sediment metagenome, whole genome shotgun sequencing project. | isolation source: ocean sediment barecode stripped | collected 2017
ATTTGTGATTTGTTATTTGAAATTTTTAATTGCTGACACCCCTGGCCCAGACCTAACTTTGAATGAATCTGGAAGATAAGACATTATTGGGATCTCTTGCAGTGAACAATAAGAATCCGTCATATCGCACCAGGGCGGGCTGACACCGAAACCTGAAACCTTACGTTCTTTACAACATGTTGTCAGATAAAACCCGATAAGGGACTAAGTATCATTCAATCTGTTTTTTTATTGTACATTACAGGAATATATAGTGTCCGATTTCCGGACAATTTCAACTCTTTCTTATCACACGTAATTTCTAATTTCCAAGCTATGATGTCCGCAATTCAGGCATTTTAAGGGAAACCATTACTGCAATTTTTGGTTTTTAATGTGAGTCAATCTTTATTTGCGATAGATTTTGAATCCTCAGGGTTTTAAACCAAAATATTTGATACTATTTAGTTGAATTAATATATTCAGTTAGTTAAACTGTAGTCTCATAGCCTTCCAAGTCTATATTGTATGACCTATACGTTGACGATCTTTGTATTAATGGAGTCAATTCACGGCACTGGTACAGCATTTGCATTTTATTACTTAATTTCATAAATTTTCAGACTCGATATTGTTCGTGATTTTGAATGCCGAAAATACTTCAGCCTATAGTTAAAACCTAAATTGAGCGATTTTTTACTCGATCTGCACCGATCTCTTGCGCATTCCGCCGGAGGCGGACAAAAATCCTCGACATATTCATGGGTATGCCTATGGTTTTTGTCCACCTTGGCGGACTGCATCAAGATCTCGGCACATTTCTTCGCAAAAAATTGCTCAACTCGGGTTAAAGTGAACGTGGTTAAATAACACGACTTAATTTTATTGATAATTTAGTAAGGGAGAGCCTCCGTGCGCTTTGACAATTTAAGGTTGGTTAGACCTATCGGATTAGCAGCACTATTCGTGATTCTGTCTGCTGGAATTGCATTTGCACAATCGGATGTGATTCCTGACACGGAAAATTGTTTATTATGTCATCGATATCCCAGTATGGGACGATTTGATCAGAACGGCATAAAGAGGATATTTTATATTAACGAAAAGAAGTTTGCGAATTCTGTTCATGGAAAATTAAGGTGCAAAAGCTGTCATGTGGGGCTCGATGAAATCCCCCATACCGACATTAAAAAGGTGGATTGTTCTACCAATTGCCATATAAAAGAGCCCTCCACCAATAAAGAATTTTCGCACATTAATATGGTTGAAAAATATGACGCCAGCGTACACGGGACGGGAAAAACGGCAACTCCGAAACGTTTTCCTGAAGATTTGCCCACCTGCAAAGATTGTCACAGCAATCCAATGTATACCCCACTTAGCGGGATGTGGGGTAAAAGCGAGGCGTTATCCAATGAAACCTTGAGCCGCTGCATCGGTTGCCATACAGCAAAACAGTGGGCGCAGAAATTTTATTCGCATTTTACCCAGCGCATGCGACGTCGCAGGAGTTCAGTCGAAATTATTGCGTTATGCACACGTTGTCATGAAGATAGCGAAAAAATGGCCCGTCACGGTCTCGAAACCGTAGACACCTATAAAGATACGTTTCACTGGGCTCAGGTAAAATTCGGGGTTAAAAACGCTCCGGATTGTATCAGTTGCCACGCACCGGTCGGATATACCACGCACGATATTCGTCCCAGAACCGACGCGATCTCACCGATTAATCCGGCCAATAGAGTAAAAACCTGCAGCAACCAGGGAGGCCTGCAAACATGTCATCCCGGTGCCACAGCCGGATTTGCCAGCGGCAGGGTCCATGCCTATGGCGTGAAAGCGCAGATGGTAGCTGGAAAGGAGATCGTCGACACGGAAAATCGGGATATGTCTCTGGTGCGCAAGCGGGCGGAATCCGATATTTCAGCGCAAGACGCATTTCACTATACGATTTTAGAATATATCCGGTTGTTTTATAAAGTGCTCATCGGCGGCACCATCGGTTTTATGTGTTTGCATCAATTTCTGGCTTACAGGTCCGGCAGAAGAAAGCATGGTAAAACGGGCTGATTAAGATTTGCTTTAAAAGGATTATAAGATGTCAAATAAAGATTTGAACCCTAAAGTTTCAGCGCATAACAGTGCCGATTCAGAAACGGGCAAAAGATATTTTATTCGCTTAAATCTTTCCGAACGATTACAGCATTTTATTTTATTTGCATGTTTTATTGTTCTGGCCGTCACCGGATTTATGGTAAAGATTCCAGAAGTTGTGGCCCAAGCCTTTGGAGGGGCAAGTGAGACCGTGTTTTTTTACAGGGGGATCTTGCATCGCATCGCCGGCATAATTTTGATATCGGTCGGTATGTACCATTTTTATATCTGTTTTTTACCCGCGCAGGTCGCCGCTGGCTGATCGACATGCTGCCACGCCCTAGAGACTTGAAAGATATGATCTTCAACATGTTCTATTATCTAGGGTTTAAGAAGGAACCTCCTGAATTTGATCGATTTTCCTATAAACAAAAATTCGAATACAGCGCCCTTATCGCCGGAAGCACTATAATGTCCGCAACCGGTCTGCTGCTTTGGACGGAATACAAATGGAGCAAATTCATTTTGGATATAGCGGCGCTGGTTCACGGGATGGAAGCCATCCTGGCCTGTTTGGCGATCATGATATGGCACTTGTTTGAAGTTTATTTACTACCCCGCAAATCTTCGATAAGCAAAACATGGGTTACCGGTTTGATCGATGAGGATGAGATGAAAGAGGAGTTTGCGGCGCATTATAAAAAAATCATGGATGATCCAGACCTCCGGCAAATTTATGTTCACGGAGAAAATGAGGAAGATCAGGGAGCAAGCCCTCCCCGCCGGTAAAAATTTCGGATTTAGCAAAAATCCACTAAAAAATTTTTCAGTCGAAAAAGGATTGAACCTGATGAGTAAGATTGGCAAAGCAATCAAGAAATTTCCAGCTTTTTTATTTAAATTCGTTGCTGTTCTGTTGTTTTGCATATTTGGGCTATGGCTGCTTCAGCTGGTTTATTTTCCCGAGCTTGAGCTTAAAAAATCGGCCGTCGCCGCCCAGTCCAGCGAAAAAGAAGACCTCTTTGGGCATATTCTGAAGCGTAAAGGGCCGGTACCTCAAAGCCATTTTCATATGGTTGATGAGTATGTTGCGCAACCGGAACCTTACGCGCCTGTTTGTATGACCTGTCATGGAACCTATCCACACAGTAAGGGGAAAAAAGTCCGATCCCTTCTTAATGCGCATACCGGTTTCGTTGCTTGTTCGGTATGCCATACCCGCATGGATCCGGGTGACGAAGGTATGGATTTCGCCTGGGTTGACCGTAAGTCCGGGATGATTACCACCCAGTTTCAAGGTGCATACGGCAAATATTCCGCCAAAATTTACCCGGTAAAGCTTGGCGCCGGCGGATCAGAAGAAATTTTCAGGCCGGTTGACGAAAAGAATGCTCAAAAATTTATTGAATTAAAGGCTAAATTCACTCCTGATCAAATAGCTGAGGCCAAAATAAAGCTGCATGGCCACATAACCGAGAAACCGGTATTTTGCAATGATTGCCACAAGAAGGAAGGGTATTTCGATTTTGCTAAACTTGGATTCCCCCTCCAGCGGATAGATCACCTGAATTCCACCGAAGTCGTAGGCCTCATTGCTAAATATGAAAAGTTTTACTTTCCTTCTGCAATTGATTTTGGCCTTGAGAAACCGCTTGAGTAAATAGGCGCCCTTTGATAAATCTTGGGGGCGGCGATGATTGATGGTTTGAAAATTATCGGATATTGAGAAAATGTCTAAACCACTTTTTACGATCTGGCTGTCCATTTCGTGTACTTTAATTTTTCTGGCGGCAAGTACCTGCCGGGCCCTGGACGAAGGCGGCTGCCTCACCTGTCACCAGTACCCCGGATTGGTGAAGCATGAAAAAACAGACGGATTCAAAGTGCTCCACATTGACGAAGAAAAGTTTTTCAACTCGCCGCACGGTAAGTTCCGCTGCTCCAAATGCCATACCACCATCGTAAAGGTTCCCCACACCGGTGAAACCAGCGTTGACTGCACCACTAAATGCCATCAGGGCCATAATGGAAAGGTTTTGCCGCAAAACTATCCCTTGAGCAATTTTCACAAGAAAGAACAATCCTACATTGTCAGTTTGCAGGATCAATCATCATGTCGCGCGTGCCATGCTTTATATCCTCATGGTGAGAACAAAGTCGTCAGGGCTCTGCTTAATATGCATACCGGGTTTATGCTCTGTGATGTATGTCACATCAAAAGAGGTAAATTTAAGCATCTCTCTTATGAGTGGCATGACACGGAAAACGCCGAATTCAGCGGTGAACCTTTTGGAACGTACTATAATCCTCATATCAGCCAAGCCCGTTCAAGTGAGCATTTTATTTCCCGTATAGCGGCTTTTGCGTCTGAGAAAGGAAAAAAACGGGCGCTGATGAATACCTGGGACACCGGAAAGGCCGATGAATTCATGCTGAAAGAAAAGAACCTGAACCCTGATGAGAAAAACAAGGCATTGGCTTATTTTCACCAGGACATTGAAAAAAAAGAAATCAGTGTGGCCTGCGACGAGTGCCATTCCTCACACAGCATCCTGGATTTTAGTAAACTCGGATTTGACCAGAAAAAGACTAAGAATCTAATTTATTTGAATATTAAAGGTCTGGTTACGAAATATAAAGTTTTTTACTTTCCACATCTATTCGGGCAATAAACGTTCATTCCACCATTCCCTTTTTCTTTTTCCATTAAATTCTATAATTTTCGAAACGCTTAATTATGATTTTACGTACAAATTACTTTATTGCTTTTTTATGGTTGCTTCAGATCCTCCTGTTAACACTGGTGACGCCTGCCGGGGCGATACGTCTTATAGAGGTAAAGCCTCTTTTTGAGATAACCGATAAACTCAACCAGCCCAGCGATGTCGCTGTATCAAAAGACGGACGGATCTATGTCGTCAACGGCGTAAACAACCAAATCAGGATATTCAATCAAAACGGAAAATTTCTTTCTGCCTTTGGCGCAGACGGTTCTGCAAATGGCGAATTCAGGAATCCCTTGGGAATTGACATTGACCAATCAGGCAAGGTATTTGTGGCGGATTCCGGGAACCATCGGGTACAGATATTTGATTCCAGAGGCCGCTTTATTGCCGAGATAAGCATCCCTTCGAAAAATAATCACCCCGCAGACCCAACGGATGTTGTCGTTGACGACTCCCGCAAGCGATGTTACGTCGTTGATAATGACAATCATTATATACTGGTCTACGACCTTGCAACCCTGAAATTAACCAAAACCTACGGCAGCCCCGGCACGGATCAAGGTGCATTCCGCTATCCTTTTCTAATGACCCTCGACAAGCAGAGAAAACTTTACATCGTTGACGTCATTAATACCAGGGTTCAAGTACTGGACCCTGATGGAAAGTTGGTTGCCGTCATCGGTGGTTGGGGTGTTGAAAAGGGACAATTTTTTAGGCCCAAAGGAGTCGCCATCGATAAAGATGGCAGAGTGTATGTCAGTGACAGTTATATGGGAGTTATCCAGGTCTTCGACGCTATCGGTCCGTTTTACGCCGCGCTGGGTGACCCAAAAAATGGTAAGGTTAAAAAATTCAAGACACCGACCGGGCTGTTCGTGGACCATCGAAATCGGCTTTATGTGGCTGAAATGTTAGCAAATAAGGTAAGCGTCTACCAAATCCTGGGCGCTACGGAATGAATTTCGGCAAATGAAAATATATATATATTTGTATTTATTCATCATATTTTTTTTACTGCTATTCAATTACTCAAACGCAGGTGCCGCGCCTGCTAAAAATCCGAATTCAGCCAAGGCTTGTGCCATATGTCATTATCGTTGGGTAGACACCTTTTTCATTGATGGAAAAGGATCCGACCTGGTTGAGTACCAATCGGAAAAGGTTGTGGCAACGCCGGAAATGTGTTTTTCGTGTCATGACGGCAGCGTGAAAGATTCCCGGGCAAGGGTGAATAATGACAGCGGGCACAAGACCAATATGCCGCCGCCCTCTCATATGAAAATACCCGAGACATTCCCGCTGGATGAAGACGGTAAAATGCAATGTTCGACCTGCCACACCGCCCATGGCGTCCCGAGTGGAACGGGTGCCAGAGATACTATCTTTCTGAGAACCTCAAACAAGGATTCGGCCATGTGCCGCCAGTGTCACCCCGATGCGAATGGCGGAATTGCAGCCGGAAATCATCCGCTGGATAGCACCCAGCAGGAAATACCCGCAACGCTGACTGCCCTTGGTGCGGTGGCGGGCCACAAAAAGAATCAGATTATTTGTGAAAGCTGTCACACTGCGCACGGATCACCGTTTGATAGCTTATTGGTAAAAGGCACCGGCAATTCCGGCCTTTGTCTCGATTGTCATCGTGATAAGGAAATTTTTACAGCGGATGGTAAAAAAAAGCCTTTTCATGTCATCAATGTGGCGCCCCAAAAAGTAAAAATACCTGAAGGACTTATCGAAAAAGGCGCCAAACTGGGTGACAAGGGCGTCATCACCTGCCTGACCTGCCACAAAGTCCACCATAACAAAATCGAACAACAATTGCTGTTAATTCAAAAAGATAACAAATCTTCTTTATGCCTGACATGTCACACCGATAAACACAATCTTGCCGACACCAAGCATAACCTTGCGCACTCGGCCCCCGGGGAAAAGAACCTGGACGGCCAAACTGTGGCCGAAGCGGGTATTTGCTCAGCATGCCATCTGCCGCACAAGGCCGCCAGAAAACTATCCGGGGAAAAAGATTTTACGACCCAGCTCTGTCTGAGCTGTCACAGCATAGGGAATATCGCCGAAAAAATCAATCTTGCAGGCAATACCCATCCTCTGGATGTAAACCCCTTTGAAAAAAAAGAATCAAATATTGCATTAGCCACGGTAGATATTGACAAGGGGAAATTAGCCTTTCCACTTTTTAACAAATACGGCGTTCAAGATAAAAATGGAAGGATGACCTGCTCGACCTGCCATGATACGCATAGATTGCCGGCGGATACATCAATGAGGGAAAGGAGAAAAACAGCTGACGGAAACCGGATTAGATCGACATCTTTTTTAAGAAAATCGTCACCGGCGCTCTGCGGTGAGTGCCATAAAAATAAGTTTTTGATTGCAAATTCCAAACATGATCTGAGTAAGTCTGCCCCTGCAGAAAAAAATATCTTAAATCAAACACCTTCTGAATCCGGACTCTGTGGGAGTTGTCATCTGGTGCACGGTTCACGCAAGGGTTTTTTGTGGGCAAGGGGAGTAACCGCCAACGGCGGTAGTGTTGTACCAGGTATGTGTTACAGCTGCCATAGCAAAAAAGGCATTGCCAAGAAAAAAGTCCATACCGGCTATTCTCATCCGATCAACATCTCGCCTTCTGTGATAGGACTGACCCCAAACCTGCCGCTTTTGGACAAAAACGGAGAATCTGCCGACGGCGGTGTGATGACCTGCCATACCTGTCACGATCCGCATCGCTGGCATGCGGATTCCGCCGGCGCAGCAGCCAGCACAAAAGGTAAAGGCGATAAAAAAACCACCTCTTTTTTAAGAAAACAGTCACCGGAAATCTGCCGTGAATGCCACAGCAATAAATTTTCTATCGCCAAATCCAAACATGATTTGAATAAGATTGCGCCCGCAGATAAAAATATCTTGAACCAAACACCCGCAGAATCAGGAATTTGCGGGACCTGCCACCTTGTGCACAACGCCCGGCAAAAATATCTGTGGGCAAGGAAAATGCCGCTGGAAATTAAAGGCACGCCAGAGCAGTTGTGCCTGGGCTGTCATAATGAAAAGGGTTCAGCCGCAAAAAAAACCATTAAGGGCTATTCCCATCCGGTAAACATCGCACCTGCTGAAAAGGGTTTGAAAACGACCTTGCCACTTTTTACCTCCAACGCCAAAACGACTAAAGACGGTGCCATGACCTGCTTTACCTGTCATGACCCGCATCGCTGGAATCCGCTGAAAATTTTGGCTGAAGATCATTTTGACATCGAGGGCAACTCCCAAAACAGCTTTTTAAGAATCGAAAATTCACCTTCTCCCAAGCTTTGTGAAAACTGTCACCCTGACAAAGCTTACATTGAAAAGACCGATCACGATCTTACTATAACAGCGCCTTCTTCGAAAAATATAATCGATCAAACTCCGGCGGAATCAGGAACCTGTGGTGTCTGTCATATCGTCCATAACGGTAAAAATCAGATCAAGCTCTGGGCTCAGGGTTTTGGCCGGGGTGACAGCCTCATGGATGCCATGTGTACCACCTGCCACTCTGAGAAGGGTTCAGCCAAAAATAAAATACCGCTGATTGCCACCCATCCTATAAGTAAAGTTGTTAATCTGGGACACAACATTAAAGGCCGGCGCAGCTACTTCCCCCTTTTTCACAGAATATCCGGGCAACCGGTAACAGCCGGAGAAATTTCATGCCCCTCCTGCCATAATGTCCACCAGTGGAATCCGGGATCGCCTGCCAAAGGTAAGGGGGTTCATGTGGAAGGTAATGCAACCAATAGTTTTTTAAGAGCACCATCTGCTATATTGTTGTGTAAAAACTGCCATAGTATTGATGCCATATTCAAGTTTAAATTTTATCACGACCCCAGTAAACGAAAAAAGCAAACGAAATAATTAGGGCCTGGTTTGATGAAAATTACCCATAACGTGGCTTTTAGCTATATTTATGCGAGTAAAAATTCACACCACCCCAATTTGTACCTGTCGCCCCGTGTCTTCCGGGAAAATCGTGTACCGATTTAGCACACATATAACCCTTTTTAATCAAAGCTTATTTTTATTTTATGGGTATTTGGTGTATGACATCCGAACATATTGCTTGAGTCCATTACGGCGGCTTTTTCCTGATCTCGACGCCGGCCGATCCTGATTGCGGGAATGCTTCAATTGAACACGAATATATTTATAGTTATTTCAAATGCTTAAAACGAGAATTCCAACCACGCCAAGACAGCATCTGTGGCAATACCAATATCTGCGTAATATGGCACAATAATTGCGAATAGGAAGTGTAAAGATTATACCGAAATGCCAATCTTTATTATAACGGATATATTCTACTTTCTAAGCCTTAAGATTACTTTCATAAAGCTATGTAATTGTTTACAGAAAATTATGTAATTGTTTACAGAAAATTATGTGGTTTTTTCCATAAAAGTTTGCATAACAGCTTTATTCTATGCGTTAACTATTTGGAATCTATTGGAATTAGATACAGGCCTATTTTGGCATGATTTTTGCAGAAATACAGTCAAACTGATTCATCTTTTATTCTAACATTGAAAGCCCGATCCTTTGGGCCTGAATTCTTTAATTTTCTAATATTTAGCAATTCACATAACGATAAAGCCAAACCTGTTGTGAAACAGGGACGGAAAGCTACGGATCTTATCAAAGACAGCCGGGTTGCCAAACAAGGTGGGCATCCCGGCTTTTTTTTTCAAGCCGTGGTGGACTTACAGGCAGACAAGGTACACCTGGATAATTGCTTAACACAATGTAACAGCAAGGCAATAGCTGAGTTGGACTGAAATTCGCAATCCTTGAGGCAACCTCAGCTTCTAAAAAAAAATTAAATTATTAATGCGCATGCATTTTTTAATTGACAATTAGGATCTAATAGGATAACCAACTTATGGTTGTTGGAATCTCCAAAACAACATTGGTCTAAGATGAACAAAGGGAAAACACAAAAGAAAGGAGGAGAGTATGAAAAAATTTCTGGTTTTATTCTTGGTGCTGGCGCTGGTGGCAGGCTTTTCCGGGGTCTCTATTGCTGGAATTCAGGGGAGTGCGCATGATTTCGCTGGGTTCCCTTTTGCCGGGGGACAGATCTGTTTGCCCTGTCATACGCCTCACAACGCGGAGTCAGATGCAGCGCCGCTTTGGAACCATGAATTGAGCGTTGCAACCTACAACCTTTACAGCAGCCCCAGCATGGATGCTGTAGTAGGACAGCCTACCGGCGCGTCCAAGCTCTGCCTTTCCTGTCATGACGGAACCGTCGCAGTTGATTCGTTCGGGGGGGATACAGGTACAATTTTCATTTCCGCCTTCGGCGCAGACAAAGACCTGACGACGGATCTCAGCAATGACCATCCGATCTCTTTCACCTATGATGCCGCTCTGGCTACTGCTGATCCCGGCCTTTTCGACCCCACAGCCACGACAGTTACGATCGGCTCCGGCACCTTCAGCAGGACAGGATTCATCTCTGAGGTCATGCTCGAGGGTGGCACTGAATTGCAATGCCAGTCCTGCCACAGTGTCCATAACGACTTTGTTGCTGGTATTGCGATCTCAGACGCACTTTTAAA
>PVMS01082838.1_pt1 | contig 10416 bp, 9 predicted proteins | sample 1853461 | NCBI WGS metagenome assembly PVMS01 (sample SAMN08582032, study PRJNA380276) | Marine sediment metagenome, whole genome shotgun sequencing project. | isolation source: ocean sediment barecode stripped | collected 2017
CAGATTGATCGCTTACTGTTTGCGACCAAATTTAGCTGTGAATTGCCAGCGTGCGATCATCATATTTTCTCTCCTCAAATGAGGCCAATGGATAGCTTGAGCCACTTTGTTATGGTAACGCCAGGGCAAAATCTCGTCAATACGGCGCTGTGTGAGTCTGTGAGGGGCTTTAAGTGCAACAGCTGAAGAAATCGACAACCGTCAACCACTAACCAGGGAAATAGTTAGCTTTATAAAGACCTGCATATTTTTGGAAACCAAGTCTTCTCTGGTAACTCATAATTGAGTCGTTTAACATTTTATCGTCGATTTCAGGAAATATCTTAAAAATAAATAAATTAATATAACGGTTGTCAGTTGAAAATTAACATAACCACTTGTTCCGAAGTGTGCATTTTGGTACATCGCCATATTACTCCCTCTGATATGTTCAAATCGTCAACCAAGAGAACCCTCTCCAGATAAGAAAATCCCGGCCCTAACTAAGCCGGGATTTCTTGTTTTGATTATACCCACCAAATTGGCAATCAATGGCCATGGGGTTCGTCAGCATCGATTACGCCGCGCCCGGCACGCGGCTGGAAGTGGAAATCCTTGGTGAATTTTGCAGCGCAGAAGTTCTCGGCACACCGGCCTATGATGCAAATGGAGCCAATGTGCATTTATAGTTAATGGCCCCACAGCGGGATATGTGCCATTAACCTTCAATCAACTTTGAAGGCCATGTTGCCAATTTGAACTGGATTATCCTAGATTTCCGATATAAAAAGGGAAAATGTTGGTAACCAAACAAAGTCAGCTGGATGATTGGTTTGAAGTTGCGGCCAATGATCCGGACATCCGAAGGTGGCTTTCGCCGAAATCTTTCCTGATACCGCCAGTCCTTGGGAAAAATTCCTGGGACGCGATGCATTTTATGATCGGTGAAGCACTGGTTATCCTGTCATTTGATCGCTCGCGTCTTGAGGCCAAAATTGCCATGTATAATTCCGGCACCATCGCAGACGGGGCACTCGCGCTTAACGAATCTTTTGTCATTGGATACAAATCCGGCCCATGGCGCGCCCTGCGTTCAGCCTGTTGTGTAACCAATCAAAGGTCGTTGAAGCTGAACACCAGGGTTTTTGGTGAGCCATGGGGCATATCGACGAAATCCGCATGGGATGCCGGTCTTGGCGAATGGGTCGATGAAGCTCATTTCAGACGGATGCGCGAAAGCGTAAAGGAGCAGCGTGAACGTGAAATAGACCGGTAACCAAATCGTTAACGCTTCACTAAATGCCTCTGTGCTAATTTGTGTCGGTTCAACGGAAGGGTTTTGCCATGTTGACACTGGAACAGGATACGAATGAAGCGGGCCGATCAGCTTCCTGGCGACGGTGCAATGTGGGGTGCCTGGCTATAACAGCCATGCTATTTGCAACACAGGCCATGGCGGGCGAGCCCCATGGGATATGGAAAACAAAAGCCGATCAGACCGGCGCCTATTTACTGGTCGAAGTTCTGGACTGCATGGATGACCGCTCAAAACTCTGCGCAGTAATTAGAAAGGTCGTTAATTCCCAACATCAGGAAATTGTTGGCAGGCAAATATTCTGGAATCTTGAAGCCGACAATCAAAACAAGTGGAAAAATGGCAGGATCTGGGATGTGTCCAATGACAAAGTTTATCGGGCGAAAGTCACCCTTGATGGCAACACAATGCGTGTAGAGGGTTGTGTTGCGATATTCTGTGACGGTCAAAACTGGTCGCCTCCGGAACTCAACACTCCTTTGCAATAGTCCCCTAAATGCGCTCTAGCGCTTCGATTGATTCTCAAACAAAAGGTAATAATATATGTGTGGGATCGCCGGTATTGTTCGCATCGATGGGAACACTTCCACACCACCTGGCGTTATCAAATTCATGACCGATGCGATCTCGCATCGGGGCCCCGACGAGGAGGGTTTTTTTGAGGCTCCCGGATTATCTCTGGGTTCCAGGCGACTTTCCATTATTGACGTCGATAACGGCACCCAACCGGTGGCGAATGAAACAGCTACAGTTCATGCGGTGTTTAATGGTGAGCTTTTTGATCACCGCGAGCGCCGGCAGCAGCTTCAACAACGAGGACACCGGTTTACCTCACTGTGTGACAGCGAACTGCTGCCACACCTGTGGGAGGATCACCATGAAGATATGTTTTTATCTCTTCGTGGTCAGTTTTCAGTAGCGATCTTTGATGCAAATGAGCGGCGTTTGATTCTGGCTCGCGACAGGTTCGGAATTTGCCCACTTTACTGGAGCGTGCAGCGAACGCTAAAAGGCACATTTCTTCTGTTTGCTTCGGAAATAAAAGCACTTCTGTCATCGGGAATGGTGAGCGCCCAAGCGGACATTAAAGGGATTGACCAGACATTCTCATTTTTTGCCCTGCCTGGTCCAATCACCTGTTTTGAAGGGGTTAAAGCACTAAAGCCTGGTCACTTTCTAACCATAGATTTGGCAACGGGCGGTGGCTCGGCAGCTATCGACGAGAAACCCTATTGGGAGATCGATTTTCCCGATCGCGGACAAGAAGAGCGTTGCGATAAGTCGACTGTTGAGCGTTACGAAAGCCTATTTCAGCAATCTGTAGAACGGCGCTTGCGAGCCGATGTTCCGGTCGTGTCCTATCTTAGCGGAGGGATTGATTCCAGTATTGTACTGGCGGTGGCAAAACAGTTGCGCGGCAAAGCACCGCCAGCCTTCACATTACAAATTAACGCTCCGGGACTTGATGAATCGCCAAAAGCCAAACAGGTCACAGATATATTGGAAGCTGAATCGACCGTTATACCGATTGACACGGCCGATATTCTTCAGGCTTATCCACGATTGATTGAAGCGGCTGAGTGCCCTGTTAGTGATACCTGCTGTTCTGCTCTGCTTTTACTGGCTCAGGAAGTTCATCATCAAGGCTACAAGGTGGCGCTGACCGGGGAGGGAGCCGACGAGACCCTGGCGGGTTATCCCTGGTTCAAGTTAAACCGGCTGATGGCACCAGTCGATGTGTTTGGATTTCGGCCATCAAACCTCTGCCGCAGAACTCTGAACGCCGTGCTCGGGCTTCCCAACAATTCGACGGATTATGATCGTCGCGCCTATCAGGCTGTCGGTGGCTCCAATGCGTGGCTTGATCTTTATGGACTGGTTGGCGCCGGCAAGGGCCGGGTATATGGACCAAAGCTCAAACCGCTTCTCAACTCCTATGTGGCCTATGAAGATCTGGGGCTTAATATTGAAAAAGCAAAGAAATGGCACCCGTTGAACCGTTCGCTATATTTAGGCCAGCGTATTCACCTGCCGGGTCTGTTGCTGAGCATCGCCGGTGACCGTGTGGCGATGCATTCTTCAGTTGAAACCCGATATCCATTCCTTGATGAAGATTTGACGGATTTTGTTCAGGGGCTCGATCCATCGTGGAAACTTCGCCGGTTTCAGGACAAATATCTGCTTCGTCGCATGGCGCAAAAATCCCTGCCGAAATCCATCGCATGGCGTCCCAAGGCCTTGTTTCGGGCGCCATGGGATGTCTTGGATCGGCACCAAACCGGGGCCTATCTGGCTCCCCTGTTATCGCATGAAGCATTGGAAGAATCCGGATATTTCGATACAAAAATGATCCGTCAACACCTGTCCACCCTGGAGCAGATCAAGGGTGTTAAACGCACCTTGCTGGAACAAACTCTTGCCGGTGTTGTAATGACACAACTCTGGCATCATATTTTCATCGGTGATCTTGGTGCACCGGTAAAGCGCTTCGAAATCCGTTCAACATTGAGCAACGCTTCAATCTGAACGTCACGCATTTTGGTGACAGATCATTTTGTTCAAAACAGTTTTCTAATATGTTGTATTTTGAAAGCTCAACAGATTCCAACAAGAGGTTGAAGCAGATGGGTCAGTCATCGCATTTCATTGAACCTGGAAAACTGAGCGAATTGTCACGGCTGAAACCATTGAGGACCGCATTCGCCATAATGCTGGACTGGGCTATTATTTTCATCTCGATCTACCTCAGCGAATTGACCGGCAGCTGGATTGTCTGGCTGATCGCCATTGCGGTTATTGCCGGGCGCATGCACGCGCTTGGGGCAATGATGCATGATTTCGCTCATTATCGTTTCATCAGGAACAAGAAAGCGAGTGACTGGATTGGTGATCTGTTTCTGGCATGGCCGATTGGTACGACAGTTGCCGGTTATCGCGGCAATCACCTTGCCCACCACCGATATGTCAATACCGACAGGGACCCGGATTGGGCGATCAAACTGGGCACTAAAATATATACTTTTCCCCAGGAAATGCGTATTGCTGTTGCAAATTTTCTTGGATATTTTGTTGGCGTCAGTTCGGTGCGTGATATGCGCATGGTTGTTAACCGGGCACAAATTGGATCTTCACCTTTGAAGTCCCGTCTATTCATCCGCATGGGATACTATGTTGTGATAGTAGCTTTGGTGATTTATTCGGGGTTTTTCTCTCAGTATATTTTCTATTGGATCATTCCGTTTTTCACTCTGTTCTTTCTGTTTCTTTATATCCGCTCGGTTGCCGAGCACTTTGGCGAGACGATGGATTATTCAAGTGAGCTGAGTGGAACGCGCACGGTGATCCCGCACTTCTGGGAAAGCTGGTTTTTTTGCCCGCACCATATTAATTATCACGCAGAGCATCATCTTTATCCAAGTGTGCCATACTACAATCTGCCCGCACTGAGCAGGGCGCTGATCGGCAACAACCAATTTTCCGAAGAAGCTCATCTGACCCGTGGTTATGTCACCGGACTTTTGCGGGAGGTCTGGCTGGATAGCTGGTGGGCCCGCTGAGTAGTCAAAATTTAATGGTTGCATCGTGCAGTCAGTGGCCGCTTTCACGGTTACGCACAGTTTGAATACCACGTGTATTGTGAGCCGCTGCTGTCTCGCGCATTGAAGCATCAATTGCTCGTATTACCTTGCAGCGGAAGTGGTTTGTTGGCAGGACGCAAGGTCGGCTTAGAGCCCATTCCTACCAAAACGCCGATGTCGCTGCTTGAACAAATTGATGGATGCGTGAAGGGCATTTTTGACCCGAAGCGGAAGGTTGGACTCGCTTTGCATGCTGGAATAACTTGGCTCTGCGAAATATGGCCCGAGGATTATCGCGGCGAAGATCACTATCATGCAAAATAGGGTCGTTCCTAATTTAATCTGCCGCCTCGCTTGTTCTTCACTGATTGCCATCAATCCAATTTATTTGATGTCTATTAGCCTGAAAACCTATTTTCTCATTCTGGCAGGCCCAATTTGCGCAGAGTGGCGAGCCCTCTTTCAAGACCGGCGGCGTCCTTATGGAGCGATTGTTGGGCAAAATTTGATAGCGAGATACCTGGATTGGTTTCGACCGCTTTGGCGATTTCCGCACGTGCTTTATCCTCCTTGCCAAGTGAATGGTAGGCGAATGCCCGTCCAATGTGGGAGTGCGCGCCATGTGTTGGATCGGGTTTGCGGTCCAGAAATTTATCAAAGGCGACAAGTGCTATATCGGGCTGATTTGCATCAAGATAGGAGAACCCCAGATCCTCAAGAAACCACGCTGGATAATAAGGGCTTAGGCGCATCGCTGTTTTATATAGCCTGATGGCTTCCAGGGGTTGGCCTGCATTGTGAAGAATCATAGCCAATATCGCCGTGCTGGTCGCGTGGTTTGGACTAATGGCGACGGCCTTTTTTGCAGCCTCGATAGCCTCATCGTATTTTTTCTGAAACAGGTATAGCGCTCCTTTTAGTGCGTAGACATCCGGCAATGTGTTATCCAGGCTCATCGCTATTTCCGCGAACGATGAGGCATGTTCAAAGGAGGATTTAGGATCATCACTCCATCCATGCATGGCATCGAGATAATGGGTCCATGCGAGTAGCGAGTAAGCCAGAGCGTATTCGGCGTCAACATTGATAGCCTTCTTGAACCATTGGCGGGCCTCGGCATTATCTGTCTTGTTGATACGGTTGAAACGCTCTACCCCCCGACCAAGAAAATTCCAGGCCTCCAAGTTGCGAGTATGCTTGCGATGAACCCGCATTTGCTCACCATCGGTTAGTTCAATGCGTAACTCGACCACTATTCGATTGGTTATTTCGTCTTGTAGAGCAAACAACTCCTTCATGTCCCGGTCATAACGCTCCGCCCAAAGGTGGTTTCCGTTCAGTGCGTCGATAAGCTGGGCGGTGATGCGTATCCGGTCGTCTGACATCTGGACACTGCCTTCGAGCACATAGCGAACTCCCAGTTCTTCAGCAACCTTTTGAACTTTTACTGGCTTGCCCTTGTAAACGAAGGTGGAGTTTCGGGCGATAACAAACAAGCTCGAAACCTGAGAAAGCGCCGTAATAAGGTCTTCTGTAATTCCGTCTGAAACATAATCCATTTCATTATTGCTGCTCAGATTATCGAAAGGAAGCACTGCGATGGAAGGTTTGTCGGGAAGAGGAAATGCCATTTTCTCAACTGATGCCGGTTCAATACCCGGCTGCCACGGTCTCAGCCATGCAGCCCCGGCTGCTACCAAGATTAGTGTAATCACGATAGCTGTGAGGACTTTCCGTTTCCATAATTGCCAAGTTATACCGAATATCTTGCCAGCAACCCCTGGTGTTGTCAGCACCTTGTAAACCTGAACCGGTTCAGCAATGTTTTTAACTTCGTGTTTGCCACGGTATTCATAACCGAAGCCAAGCTTATTCTTGACTTGCTCCAGCACTGGACGTGAGAGAAAAATACCTCCAGGTTCGGCTAGGGATTCGAGACGCGCTGCAACATTCACACCACCTCCAAGAAGGTTATCACCCTCGACGATCACGTCACCAAGGTTGACGCCTATGCGAAATCGCATGCGCCGATCTTCAAGTAACTCCACATTGTGAGCTTCAAGTTGATGTTGAATATCAACAGCACAGCGCACTGCTTCAACCGGGCTGGGGAATTCAGCAATTACGCTGTCTCCCGCACTACCAAATACCCGTCCGTTGTGGTCCGCAATCAAACTGTCTGTGATTTTCCGACAAGCTTTCAGCGCACGAACAGTTCGTTCCTCATCTGCCTCCATAAGTCGACTGTAGCCAACCACATCTGCAGCGAGTATCGTGGCAAGGCGACGTTCCATTTGCTGTCCTCCCTGGCCCGCAGATTAGCAAACCGTTACTTGGAAATCTATGCGTACAATGGCTTCGCTATACTTTTCTGTCATTTAGGAACGTCGCGCTGCGACCAGCATCCAGACTGCCAGTAGGGCGGCAACGAATACACCGGGAAGGGAAATCCACATCGGCACGACGATCCCATCAATGACGATCTCTATGTCATTGCCAAATCGCCAAAGATGGCAGACAGCGCCAATGGCGAAGAAAATGCCGGATACGTAAAGAGCAGCTTTCTGCATTGCATTCTCCTTTCCCCACAATTGTTATATCTTGATGACCAGTACAGTTCGAAAAACAACTGCGTGCATCGTCAAACAATTATCAAAGAGGAAGGTTGGATTCATTGATTTGAGTCAACGGAATTCCATTCGAATATGATTCATAAATGTCGCCTATTGGCAGAAAACAGCCTCGCCAATCGTGTCGTAGAATGAATATCCATCTGATAATTGTTGGTTATTTTGTCCGCATTGCTGCCGTTGGGTTAAAACAGTATGAGGCAGTTATTGGCACATAGCACTAGTCAAATTTGTAACGGAAACGGGATAGTCGAAGCTAAGTTAAATTCACCTTTTTTTTGACCCGTTGCAGGATTTGGAACTTCCACCTAGAGTGATGTATGTCCATTCCTGGTGTGAAGATTGTTCGATGAACTATGCAGAAACTGAACGCCGATTGCGCGACTGTAAAATTTTAATTCTGGACGGGGGCACCGGTACCGAACTCGAACGGCGCGGTGTCCCCATGAAGCATGTTGCGGCCCGGCCACTCTGGATAACGTAAATGTGCTGGAAGCCATTCATCAAGATTACATTTTAGCTGGGGCCGACATTATCACGGCAAATACCTATGCTTCCTCGCGATTGATGCTCGACCCTGCCGGGTTCACCGACAGGTTCGAGGAGATCAACCGGACTGCCGTCAAAGCCGCACACCGGGCTCGTGAGGCGAGCGGTCGCGATGATGTATTGATCGCCGGATCCCTCTCCCATATGTGCCAAATTCTCAGAGGCACTTCGAAAACAGATCTCGATCGCTCAATTTCCAAAGCGGAGATGACCGACGCCTTCGGCGAGCTCGCCTTGCTCCTGCGTGACGAAGGGTGCGAACTTATTCTTCTGGAAATGATGTATGATCCCGAACGCATTGGTTTAGCCATTGCAGCAGCGGCGGAGACCGGTTTGCCCTTATGGGCCGGTTTTTCTGCGCGAAGCGGTGAAGATGGAAGTATCCTCAGTTTTATGCAAGACAAAGAAATACCGTTTGAGGACATTGTACAGGTTCTGAAGGACTTTGATGTGGCTGCGGCAGGTATCATGCACACGTCGTCGAATGTTATCAGTGGTGCACTTGACAAATTGCGCAACGTCTATTCCGGGCCGCTCACAGCCTATCCTGATTCCGGTTATTTCAAAATGCCACATTGGCAGTTCGAAAATGTGATAGCACCAGATGAATTCCTGCGTTTTGCTATGGAATGGGTTGAAACCGGAGTAAAGGTAGTTGGCGGTTGTTGCGGTCTCACACCTGACCACATCGCTACCCTCAGGCCCCTCAAGGAGCTCGATTGACCCGAAACCTATTCTCTCTCACGGGATCAAACCGATACTTTGTTCCATGTTTCAGCAAAGCTGTGTGCGGACCCAGTCATGTAGGTGATTGAGCAGGGCAAATTTACTCACAAGACCAATAACTACATTAACGTCAATTCGGGATAAGCCGTGATTTTTCTATTGCTGTCAAATTGATTGATGGCTTGCGTGGTTTGAGTGTGTACCCGACCGACTCTGGTTCGGCCATTTTGTGTGCGAACTGCGGGAACGTTTGGTTCGCGGACATGAGTTGCAGGACCTACATTGGAAGTGATCGATTTGGCTATTTCGCAATAATTTGGCTTGCAAACAAAATCGAGCTGTGGATTATTCGTGTTTGATCCTTTCAACGTATATAGAGCCAAATAAATGACAGATTCATCAAACTACACGCCTCCGAGTATCTGGAAGTTGATCAAGGAAAACGGTGGCAAGTTTGCCAATATCAATCGCCCGATAGCGGGGCCAACGCATGAAAAAGAACTGCCCGTCGGTCGAAACCCGCTGCAGCTTTATTCACTTGCGACACCCAACGGTGTGAAGGTTACAGTGATGTTGGAAGAACTGTTGGCGCTTGGGCACAGTGGTGCCGAATACGATGCCTGGCTGATCAGGATAGGCGACGGAGACCAGTTTGGCAGCGGTTTTGTGGCGGCAAACCCAAATTCCAAAATTCCGGCTCTGGTGGATCATAGCACTTCGGTGCCGACTCGTGTTTTTGAATCCGGCGCCATCCTGCTGTACCTGGCCGAGAAATTCGGGGCGTTTTTGCCAACTGATCCGGCCAAACGGGCGGAATGCATGTCTTGGTTGTTCTGGCAGATGGGCAGCGCACCATATCTTGGCGGGGGGTTTGGCCATTTCTACACCTATGCACCGGTCAAGATCGAATACGCAATTGACCGTTTTGCGATGGAAGTTAAACGCCAGTTGGATGTACTCGACCGTCACTTGGCGAACCATCAATACATGGCTGATAACGAATACACGATTGCTGACATGGCGATTTGGCCGTGGTATGGCGCGGTAGTGGCAGGCAGGATTTACGACGATTCAGCGAGGTTTCTGGAAGCGCACACATATACCAACGTGGTTCGATGGACCGAAGAGATCGCCAAGCGGAAAGCTGTCCAACGCGGGCGAATGGTCAACCGGACTTTTGGAGAACCAGAAGAACAACTTCATGAACGTCATGATGCGAGTGACTTTGAGACAAAGACGCAAGATACCCTTGAGGCGGTGAACTAAGGGCGAAAAAATCCTGGGTCTTGGAGTCATATTTCGCGACGACGGGGATCAAATTGCAATGGTCTGACCCCGATCGGGAGGGCACGGAGTTCTTATGCCGCTCTATGCATTCATCGCTGCCAACACCTTAGCGGTGTTTTAAACCGATTGCGGATTTTCACACCGATTGTTTGCCCGGCTGCGATATAATTGCCGATCTACAACGCCAACTTCAGCGCGGTTTCGAGATATACACCACGACGCACAGTTGGAATCCTAAATCCGTCAATACTAAGATTGAGCCTTTTCTTTTTGTTTGCGAATCTATCGAACAGCAAGCGTTCAGGACAAAGCACGGGGAGTCTCGGTTTTAGGGCTGACAAATTTTCCATCA
>PVMS01108256.1_pt1 | contig 10415 bp, 12 predicted proteins | sample 1853461 | NCBI WGS metagenome assembly PVMS01 (sample SAMN08582032, study PRJNA380276) | Marine sediment metagenome, whole genome shotgun sequencing project. | isolation source: ocean sediment barecode stripped | collected 2017
GCGGTCACGCCCATGGTGATCCCTTCCGAGCCACGCTCGGTGTAAATCGCCAAGCCGTAGCGCTTCTTGCCGTCTGTTGGGCGGCATGGGATCCGGCCAATGCCTTGCGCGAGCTGTCCAAGGACTTCACGGCCGAATCCGGCGTCGAAATGAACTTCGAGTTCGTGCCGTGGACGAACTTCGCGGACCGCTTTCTCAACGAGCTCAACTCGCGCGGCAAGCTGTGCGACCTCATGATTGGGGACAGCCAGTGGCTCGGCACCTCGGCGACCGAGGGCCATTACGTCAAGCTGAACGACTTCTTCGACAAGGAAGGCATCGACATCAACTCCTTCCTGCCGGCGACGGTCTATGCCTACTCGACCTGGCCCAAGGGCTCGCCCAACTACTGGGCCCTGCCCGCCATGGGCGATGCGCTGGGCTGGATCTACCGCAAGGACTGGTTCTCAAAGCCAGAGCTTCAGGCGGAGTTCAAGCAGAAGAACGGCTACGATCTGGGCGTGCCCAAGAACTGGGACCAGCTCATGGATATCGGTAAGTTCTTCCAAGGCCGGGAAATCGACGGCAAGAAGCGCTACGGCTTGGCGATTTACACCGAGCGTGGCTCGGAAGGGATCACCATGGGCGTGACCGCGGCGATGTATGCCTGGGGCATGCGCTACGACGACCCGGAGAATCCCTATCACATGGACGGCTTCCTCAACAGCGCCGACACGGTGGCGGCCCTGGAATTCTATAAAGAACTCTACGATTGCTGCACGCCTCCGGGTCATTCGGACGCCTACATGGTGGCCAATCTCGACGCCTACAAGTCGGGTCAGGTGGCCATCCAGATGAACTGGTTCGCCTTCATGCCGGGCATCTACAAGGACGAGGACGTCGGCGGTGAGAAGTCCGGCTTCTTCGTCAATCCGGCGCAGAAAGTCGAAGCCTCGACGCTCGGCGGCCAGGGCATCTCGGTCGTCTCCTACTCGGACAAGAGGGATCTGGCGCTTCAGTACATCAAGTGGTTCGCCCAGGACGAGGTGCAGAAGAAATGGTGGTCGCTGGGCGGCTATTCCGCGTCCCGGGCCGTGCTCGACGATCCCAACTTCCCGAACACAGCGCCGTTCGCCGCGGACTTCCTGAAGGCGATGAACGGGGTCAAGGATTTCTGGCAGGAGCCAGCCTATGCCGATCTGCTGCTGTCCATGCAGAAGCGCGTGCATGACTATGTGGTGGCCGGCAAGGGCACCGCGAAGGAAGCCCTCGACAAGCTAATCGTGGACTGGACGGAGACCTTCGAGGACGAGGGCTTGCTCTAAAGCCGACGACTGAGCAAGGGCGGTGTTTGCCCCGCCGTCCTTGCATCCTTTTGCTTGTACTTATTGTAATAGCCGCGGTTCCAGGCGGCTAAACGAGGGGTGTTGCCGAGGTGCTCGCAGCCAACCAAGGGGCGGGATCGGTGGTCGGAAAAGTCAGGCATATGTCAGACCGGACGATCGCCTGGATCTTCATCGCGCCCACCATTGTGCTGCTGTTGGCGATCAACATCTTTCCCCTGCTGTGGACGATTTATCTCAGCTTCACCAACTTCAAGGCCAACCGCCCCAGCCGGGTGGTCGAATGGGTCGGCACGCGTAACTACGAACGCATCCTGGGAAGCGAGGACGTCTGGGAATACCTACAGGCAACGGCCCACTTCGTCGGCTGGACCATGTTTTTCCAGGTCGTGCTTGGGTTCGGGCTGGCCTGGCTGATCAACCGCCAGTTCCGCGGCCACGCCACCTGGACCACGATCATCGTCCTGCCCATGATGCTCTCGCCGGCGGTGGTTGGCGTATTCTGGACCTACCTCTTCCAGCCCCAGGCAGGAATCTTCAATTACATCGTCAATTTCTTCATCGACGCCGGCGACTTCACCATGATCGGCGATGTGGATCTCGCGCCCTGGGCGATCGTTCTGGTCGATACCTGGATGTGGACGCCCTTCGTCATGCTGATCTGTCTGGCGGGACTGCGCTCGATCCCGGATTACATCTACGAGGCCGCCGAGGTGGACCGCGCGTCCCAATGGCGTCAGTTCTGGACCATTACGCTGCCCATGGTGATGCCGTTCTTGATGCTGGCCGTGCTGTTCCGTGGCATCGAGAATTTCAAGATGTTCGACATGGTGGTCGAACTCACCTCCGGCGGACCCGGATCGACCACGGAACTGGCCTCGATCAACCTGAAACGCGCCGCCTTCGAGAAATGGAAAACCGGGTATAGCTCGGCCTTTGCGGTGATCCTTTTCGTCACCGTCTTCGGCGTGGCCAATATCTACGTCAAGGTCCTCAACAAGGTGAAACAGCGATGACCGCCGCGGCGGCATCGGGGGCGGCATCGGCGGACAACGCCCGTTCGGTGGTGGAGCCCTCCACCCTTAGCCGGTGGCTGGCGGGGGTTCTGGTCATCGGCTATGCCTTGGTGGCGCTGATTCCTCTGGTTTGGATCGTTCTGACCGGTTTCAAGACGCCATCGGATGCCATCGCCTATCCGCCCAAGGTGACGTTCGATGCCTCGCTCGAAGGCTACGTCAATCTTTTCACCAACCGCTCGCGCCAAACGCCGGAATACATGGCCAGCCGGCCCCCGGCCGAGACCTGGTACGACACCCTGGTGCGCAAGCGCAATATGGTGATCACCGGCCCGTCGCGTTTCGCCGGGCGCTATTGGAACTCGCTGATCATCGGCTTCGGATCGACTTTTCTCGCGGTCCTTCTCGGAACCCTGGCGGCCTATGCCTTTTCCCGCTTCAAGGTGCCGGCCAAGGACGATCTCCTGTTCTTCATTCTTTCGACCCGCATGATGCCGCCCATCGCCGTGGCGATACCGATCTATCTCATGTATCGCACCCTGGGCCTGAGCGACACGCACCTGGGCATGATCCTGCTTTACACGGCGGTGAACTTGAGCCTCGCGGTCTGGCTGCTCAAGGGGTTCATGGACGAGATTCCGAAAGAATACGAGGAAGCGGCACTGACCGATGGCTACAGCCGATTCCAAGCGTTCTGGAAAGTGGTCTTGCCACAGGCCAAGACCGGGATCGCCTCCACGGCGATCTTCTGCCTGATCTTCGCCTGGAATGAATACGCTTTCGCCCTTCTGCTCACCTCCGGCCGGGCCCAGACCGCGCCGCCCTTCATTCCCATCATCATCGGCGAAGGTGGACTGGATTGGCCGGCGGTCGGCGCGGGGACGACGCTGTTCCTCTTGCCGGTGGTCATCTTCACGGTCCTGCTGCGCAAGCATCTGCTGCGGGGTATCACCTTCGGCGCGGTGCGCAAATGAGTACGCTCGACCAAGAACGCGGCGGCATCCGGCGCTATTTCCGGCGCGGGCCCTGGGAGAACGCGGCCACCGCGGTCATCGGATTGGGCGTGTTCATGTTGATGCAGCCCTTCACGCTCTGGCTCTTCAGCTATTCCTTCGCGGTGATTCTCGCTGGAACCATCGGCTTCGTGATCGTTAGCCACTTTCCCAAGGAATGAGGGACTGGGCGATGGCGGAAATCCGGATCGAGAACCTGCATAAAGCCTTCGGCGACTTCGTCGCGGTGCGCAACTCGAATCTGACCATCGAGGATGGTCAGTTCTTCGTGCTTCTGGGACCGTCCGGCTGTGGCAAGACGACCACGCTGCGGATGATCGCGGGCCTCGAGATTCCTACCTCCGGTCGTATCCTGCTCGACGGCGAGGACGTGACCAACCTGCGGGCTGCCAAACGCGATATCGCCTTCGTCTTTCAGCTTTTCGCCCTTTATCCACACCTGAACGTGCGCCAGAACCTGGCATACCCTCTCAAGTCGCAAGGTACGCCGCGGCGCGAGATTCGCCAGAGCGTCGAGGAGGTGGCGAAGCTGCTGCGCATCGACCATCTGATAAACCAGCCGGTCAGCGGGCTGGCGGGCGGTGACCGGCAGCGCGTGGCGCTCGGTCGGGCGATTATCCGCCGGCCCAAGGCTTTCCTGATGGACGAACCGCTGGGCGCGCTGGACGCCGAATTCCGCGAGCTCATGTGTGAGGAGCTGCGCCGGCTCCACGACCGCATCGCCGCGACCACGGTCTATGTCACCCACGATCAGGTCGAGGCCATGGCCATGGGCGATGTGATCGCGGTCATGAAAAAGGGCGAGATTCTGCAGGCCGGCCCGCCGAGCGAGGTCTACCGGCGGCCCGCAACTCTCTTTGTCGCTGAGTTCATCGGCAGTCCCTCGATGAATTTCCTGCCGGCCCGGGGCCGGCTCGCGCCGGGCGCCGACCGGGTGCGGGTCGACGGCGCCGAAATCCCGGTGCCCCGCCTGCATCGGGGCCTGGAGGGAGACGAGGCGGTGCTGGGCGCCCGGCCCGAGCAAATTCGCCTGACCGACGCCGGCGCCTTGCGCGGCCGGGTCTTCGGCGTGGAATACACCGGCACCCGCCAGATCGTGGTGGTGGATACCGATGCCGGGCGCCTGCGCGTGCGCGCGCCCAACTCGGTCCGCGTCGGGCTGGGAGATACCGTGGGCCTGGAATTCCAACAGGACGCCTTGGTGGTCTTTGACAAGGCAAGCGAGCGGGCACTCGACAGCGACCTCATGACCGGAGGCGGCCATGGCTGATGTCGTCTTCGAGAACGTAACCAAGCGATTCGGCAGGGTCACCGCGGTCGAAAACCTCACTTTGGAGATCGAGGACGGCGAATTCATCGTCCTGCTGGGCCCGATCGGCGCGGGCAAGACCACGACCTTGCGCTTGGTCGGCGGCCTGGAAGTACCCGACCACGGTCGCATTCTCATCGGCGGGAACGACATGACCAATGCTCCCTCGGCGGTGCGTGACGTGGCCTTCGTCTTTCAGCAGTACTCGCTCTACCCGCACTATACGGTTTTCGACAACATGGCCTTCCCGCTGCGGGCGCCGTTGCGGCGAACCCCGGCGGCAGCGATCAAGGAGCGGGTGACCGAGATCGCGCGACTCTTGCGCATCGAGGACAAGTTAGACAACCGCGCAACCCAACTCTCGGGCGGCGAGATGCAGCGCGTCGCCATCGGGCGCGCCCTGGTGCGCGAACCGGCCGCTTTCCTGATGGACGAGCCGCTCTCCTCGCTCGACGCCAAGCTGCGCGAGGACCTGCGGGTTGAGCTCAAGCGCATCCAGGTGGACCTGGGCGCGACCATTCTTTACGTCACCCACGACCAGATCGAGGCCATGACAATGGCCGACCGCATCGGCGTGCTGCGTGAAGGCCGGCTGGTCCAGGTCGGCACGCCGCGCCGGGTCTACGCCGAGCCGGAGACCGATTACGTGGCCCTCAGGCTCGGCTCGCCCCGGATCAACCTGCTGCCCATGGGCGCGCTCGGCATCACCGAGGGACCGGCGGGGGCCGAGACCATCGGCATCCGGCCCGAGGACGTGGTGTTGGGCCGTGGCGACGGCCTGGGCGAGGTGCTAACGGTAGAGCACCTGGGCGCCGAGACCGTGATACTGCTCAAGATCGGCGGGCACGAGGTCCATGCGCTTGCGGGGCCCGGTGAGGCCGCGCATCCGGGCGACCGGGTCACCGTTTCGGCCCTGCCGGAGGCGGCGCTCTACTTCGATCAAGACGGGCGGCGCTTGCCGTGGCGCGCGGACGGCGCCTCCAAGCAGCTTTTGGAGGCCGGTCATGGCGCCTGAGGTCATCGGCCGTTTCATCGACGCCGCTGTGACGGCGATCCGGGAGCACGCGGCCCATCTGACCGAACTGGACCGCGCCATCGGCGATGGTGACCACGGCATCAACATGCAGCGCGGCTTCAATGCGGTTGCGGAGGCGCGCGACGAGATTTGCGCTCTGCCGCTACCGGACGCTTTGCAGAAGATCGGCATGACCCTGGTCATGACGATCGGAGGCGCCTCGGGTCCGCTCTACGGCACCCTTTTCATGGCCATGGGCAAGGCCGCGCCGGAGGCGCTGGGTGGTGTCGCCGAGGCCGCCATGGCGCTTCAGGCCGGGGTCAACGGGGTCAAGCAACGCGGCAAATCCGAAGCCGGCGAGAAGACCATGCTCGATGTCCTGGTTCCCATAACCGAGGCGCTCGAATCCGCGGCCGCGAGGGACGCGGAGCTGGATATGGCACTGGCGCAGGTTCGTGAGGCGGCCGCGAGGGGCCTGGAGTCGACTCGCGACATGCTGGCCACCAAGGGCCGCGCCTCTTTCCTGGGTGAGCGGTCGGTCGGTCACATCGATCCCGGCGCGCGCTCGAGCCAAATCCTGGTGAACTGCGTCTGCGATCTCGCTGCGGCGCTTTCCGACAGCCAAGCGGAGCCGGCATGACTGAGCGCGTAGGCATTGTAATCGTATCCCATTCGCCGGAGGTGGCGCGCGGCACCGCGGACATGGTCCGGCAAATGGTTGGAAGCGAGGTGCGCCTGGCATGGTGCGGCGGCAATTCTGACGGCGGCTTGGGCACCGATGTTGCCGCGATCAAGGCCGCCATCGATGAGGTCTTTGGGCCGGCGGGTGTCGCGCTTTTGGTGGATCTGGGGGGGGCGGAGACCAACAGCGAGATGGCGATCGAGCTGTTGGAGGAGAGTCAGCGCGACCGGGTCGTCATTTGCAACGCGCCGATCGTCGAGGGCACGGTCATGGCCTCGGTGGAGGCTGCGAGCGGCGCATCCCTGGACCGGGTGCGGGCAACTGCGGAGGAGCTTTCACCGTGAGTACGGAATTCCAGCCCGCCGGGGGCCCGAATATGGCCGAAGTTGAGATCGTGGTTACCCACACGATCGGGTTGCATGCGCGACCCTCGGTCAAGTTGACGCAACTGGCCAAGACCTTCGATGCCTCTATTCGGCTGCGCGTCTTGGATGATGGTGAATGGGTGGACGCCAAGAGTATCGTCCGTGTCATGGCGATGAAGGTGAAGGTTGGCCAGACCCTTCTGGTCCAGGCGGAAGGGGCGGATGCGGCCCCTGCGGTGAATGCCTTGGTCACCTTGGTCGAGAGCGACTTCGATGAGCCGGATGCCGGCTGAGCGGATCTTTAAGGGCCAGATCGCATCGCCCGGTTTGGCGTTGGGCCCGATCGACCTGCAGACCATGAGTCTCGCAAGCCCCGGTGCGGCAGGCGCCCCCGAGCAGGAGCGTCGCGCGCTGCAGGGGGCGATCGAGGTCGCGCGAGCTCAGCTTATGAGCCTGACCGAAAAGAGCGATGCGATGGCGGGGGATATCCTCGCGCTTCAGATCGCTCTGTTGGAGGATTCCGAACTTACCGCCCCGGCCATCGAGACGATCGACGGCGGCAAGCCGGCGGCGGCCGCCTGGCGCTCGGCGCTGGACGCCCAGATCGATATCTACCGGAGCGACGACAGCGAGTACTTTCGTGCCCGGGCGGCTGATCTCATGGACCTGCGGGATCGGGTCATCGGTCTGATTTGCGGCGAAAGGCAGGGATCGAAGATGAAGGTCTCGAACGCCATCTATGTGGCCCAGGACCTCGCTCCCTCGCGCTTCCTTGAGACCGACTGGAACCGCTATCGCGGCGCGGCGCTCATGGGCGGCAGCGCTTCCAGCCATGTGGCCATCCTGGCCCGGGCGCGCGGCGTGCCCCTGTTGATCGGCGTCGGAGAGGCCAAGGAATCCTTGCGCGATGGCGCCGAGGCGATCCTGGATGCCGAGGACGGCCAGCTGATCGTTGATCCCGCGGCATCCACCGTGGCGCGCTACCGGGACCGCCTCGCCCAGCGCAGAGAAGAAGCTGAACAAGAGGCGGCCTTTCTCGATGGTCCGGCCGTAACGGCGGGTGGGGCGCGCATTCAGGTGTGCATCAACGTGGATGATCCCAAAATTCTGGACGGGGCGAATCCGGACCACTGCGACGGCATCGGGCTGACACGCAGCGAGTTCCTGTTCTACGGGAGCAACCGCCTGCCGGACGAAGACAGGCAATTCGACGCCTATGCGCGGCTGATCGATTGGGCGGGCGGCAAGCCGGTGACCATACGCACCCTGGACGCCGGCGGCGATAAGCCGATCCCGGGCCTTACGCCCGAGAGCGAGCCCAATCCCTTTCTGGGCTTGCGTGGGTTACGGCTATCCCTGGCGCGCCCCGAGGTCTTTCGCGTGCAGCTGCGCGCACTCGCCCGTGCCGCGGCCCGGGGCCCGCTCAAGGTCATGTTCCCCATGGTCACGATACCATCCGAGATGGACGAGGCACGGGCCCTGTTCGAGAAAGCGGCGGCGGACCTGGCGCGGGCCGGCGCGGAGGTGCGGGTGCCGCCGCTCGGCATGATGATCGAGGTTCCCGCAGCCGCGCTCAATGTTGTGCATTTCAAGGCCGACTTCTTCTCCATCGGCAGCAACGATCTGGTGCAGTACGTGACGGCGACCAGCCGGGACAATGCGGCCGTGGCGGCCTTGCACGACGCGCTGAATCCGGCGGTGCTCGAACTGATCGGGCGGGTCGCGGCCCATGGCGGCCGGGCCGGTTGCGAGGTCAGCCTTTGCGGGGATATGGCGGCCGAGCCGGCGAGCCTGGCGCGGCTTCTGGAGGCGGGCGTGCGCGCGGTTTCGGTCGCGCCTGCGGCGCTCGCGCGCACTAAGGCCGCCATTGCCCGCAACACGGTGGGCGGAGCTGGCGGCGATGACGGATAAGGCGGAGGCGAGAAGCAAGGAGGAGTTGGTTGCCGCCTATAAGGAGATCCTGCGGTCCTATATAGACCTTCGCCCCTCGGGGGTGCGTCTGAAGATCGCGGACGCCATCGGCAAGCACAAGAGCTTCGTCTCCCAGATCGCGAACCCGAGTTATCCGGTGCCGGTGCCGGGGCGCCACGTGAGCACCATCATGGACATCTGTCACTTCTCGCCGGATGAACGGGAGACCTTTCTTGCGGCCTACCGCGCCGCGCATCCGAACCAATCGCGCAAGGGCAAACCCGCCGGGCGCGGCGCCGGACACCATACGCTGCACGTGGAAGTATCGAATTTCGGTGACGCCAGGATTCAGCGCGAGGTGGAGGATGCGATCCGGGAATTCGCCCGCCGGATCATCGCCATCGCCCAGAAGGTCGAACGCTAGACCGCCCCTAGCAGCCCCAGCGCAGCGCCGCCGTGTGAACCGGCGCATCCCACAGCTTGATCATCTCGTCGTCAAGCACGACCAGGGTGATCGAGCAGCCCGCCATCTCCAGCGAGGTGGTGTAGTTGCCCACCATGGATCGGGCGATCTTGAACCCCTTGCCGGCGCAGAGGCGAGTGGCCGCATCGTACATGAGGTAGAGCTCCATGAGCGGCGTACCGCCGAAACCGTTGACCATCAGGAGGACTTGATCACCGGATTTGGCGGCGAGGTCGGCGGTGATGGCGCCGATGGTTTCCTCGGCGATGGCATCTGCGGCTTCGAGTTTCACCCGCCTGCGCCCGGGCTCTCCATGGATGCCCGCCCATTTCCATCTCGTCCTCGCCTAATTCGAAGGTTGGCGTGCCGGCCGCGGGCACGGTGCAACTGGTGAGCGCCACACCCATGGAGCCAGCTGCCTTGTTGACCCGCTCGCCAAGCGCGGTACAAGCGCCCAGGTCCGCCCCGGCCTCGGCGGCCGCGCCCACGATTTTTTCCACCATCACGGTTCCGGCCACGCCACGGCGCCCCGCAGTGTAGGTCGAGTCCTCCACGGCCACATCGTCGTTGGTAATGACCGAAGCATGCTCGCCGGCGAGCATCTCGGCGGCCATCTCGAAATTCATGACATCGCCCGAGTAGTTCTTGACGATAAACAGCACGCCCGCCCCGCCGTCCACTGCCGCGGCGGCCGCCAGCATCTGGTCCGGAGTGGGGGAAGTGAAGACCTCGCCCGGGCAGGCCGCATCCAACATGCCCCGGCCGACGAAGCCCGCGTGCAGGGGCTCGTGTCCCGAGCCTCCACCAGAGATGAGCGCGACCTTGCCTTCGGCGAGCGCATCGGCTCGCGTGACGAAGTTTGGCGAATAGTGAATCTTGACCAGATCGGGATGCGCCGCACCGAAGCCGCGCAGGCTCTCGGTCAGAATGTCTTCTACATTGTTGACGAACTTCTTCATGGCCGTTCCCCCCCTTGATCCGGTTTTTTGGCTCGTCGGCCCAGTTACTAAACTAAACTGAGCTTTAGCCGGAATGCTTTCAACGGCGTTTTTGATCCCTGTCCCTACGACATCGGCAGAAGGAATAGTAGTCAGGCGCCACTCCAAGGCTGGTTTCCCTCCGAAGGAAGATTAACCGAAGATCAAGGCAGAATCCATGTGTGGCAAGAAGCCTTGAATGACCGGTTATGGCTATGAGTTGCCTAACTGATCGCGGCAATCGAACGACCGCTTTGCGATCCGAAAGCTGCCATTCGCAACCTGGATCATGAATGTCCGCAATGGGTCCAGGCTGTTCTCTAACTCGGGGGTGGATGTCAA
>PVMS01178432.1_pt1 | contig 10415 bp, 6 predicted proteins | sample 1853461 | NCBI WGS metagenome assembly PVMS01 (sample SAMN08582032, study PRJNA380276) | Marine sediment metagenome, whole genome shotgun sequencing project. | isolation source: ocean sediment barecode stripped | collected 2017
AACATCATGCCGATGGTTATCACCACAAACAGGGTGACAATCGCATAGCGGGTGTCACCCTGTTTGTGGTGATAACCATCGGCATGATGTTCTCGATGTCGCAACTTCGCATTGAGACCGGTTTTAAGAAGCAACTGCCGCTGAAGCATGAGTATATGCAGACTTTTCTGCAATACGAGAAAGAATTTGGGGGCGCTAATCGGATCCTGGTTGCCCTGGTGGCGCGTGATGGTGACATGTTTACGCCCGGGTTTTTCGAGGCATTTGAAACCATTACCAACGACGTGTTTTTTATTCCTGGCGTTGATCGCGCCAGTGTGCGTTCGATATTTACGCCGAACGTCCGGTTTGTCGAAATTGTTGAAGATGGATTTGCCGGTGGCAATGTCATCCCATCCAATTTCAGTTCCACGCCTGAAATGTTCAAGCGTGTCCGCTCAAATATCATCAAATCCGGTGAGGTGGGGCGTTTGGTTTCAGGCGATTTCTCCGGAGCCATGGTATGGGCAAACCTGTTGGAGGAGAATCCACAGAGCGGGGAGAAACTGGACTATCGCGATGTGGCAGAAAAACTGGAAGCCATTCGCACGCAATTTGAAAACGACAATCACACGGTCCATATCATCGGATTCGCCAAGATCGTCGGTGATATTTCCGACGGCGCACAATCGGTTGTTTGGTTTTTCCTGGTTGCGCTGATTATTACGGCAATTCTGCTTTATCTTTACTCACGCTCGGTTTGGTTGACTGCTTTGCCTCTGGCCTGTTCCCTGATCGCTGTAATTTGGCAAATGGGTATACTCAGCCTGCTCGGTTACAGCCTGGACCCGATGAATATCCTGACCCCGTTCCTGATATTCGCCATTGGTGTCAGCCACGGTGTGCAGAAAATCAGCGCATGGACTGTGGAAAAAGAGTTTGCCGGTCGCACGCCGGATGACTGGGTCAAAAGCGGAGTCGATTCCGTAGAGGTCATTCCGCGCCGTTCACCGATGCATGGTTCGCGTGAAACGATCAAGAAATTGTTGGCGCCGGGCGTGATTGCGCTGGTATCCGATACGATCGGGTTTCTGACCATTCTGTTCATCAATATTCGCATCATCCAGGAGTTGGCGATCACGGCCAGTATTGGTGTGGCCGTCATCATCCTGACCAACTTGCTTTTGTTGCCGGTACTCCTGTCCTGGGTGCAACTGAAAAACCCGACAAAATACCGCGAACGACTGCTCCGCAAGGCGGCTGAAAAATCCCCGTTATGGGATTTTCTGGCCAGCTTGACTGAGCCCAAACGGGCGGCCTGGGTGATTGGCATTGCCATTTTGCTGTTTGTAGTTGGCTTCTGGAAGGCCGGCGATATGAAAATCGGCGACTCTGAAGTGGGTGTTCCGGAGCTGAGGCCAGAGGCTCGCTATAACCAGGATGCGGTATTGATCTCGGAGAGATTCTCGCTCGGTGTCGATGTGTTGACCGTGGTTGCGGAGACGATTCCGGATGCCTGCACGGAAAATTACAACGTCATGGAGACGATAGATCGTTTTGCCTGGAATCTGGCCAATGTGGAAGGCGTGCAAAAAGTCATTACCCTGCCGATGGTGGCAAAGACCGTCAACGCCGGATGGAATGAAGGCAATATCAAGTGGAACATACTTCCAAGGGACAATTATGTGTTGCGCCAGGCCCTGGGTAGTATTGATACAGATACCGGTTTGCTGAATACGGATTGCAGCGCAATGCCGATTATGATCTTCACCACCGATCATCGTGCTGAAACCATATCCCGGATTGTGCAGCGTGTGAAAGAGTTGCGCGAGGAGCTTAATTTTGGTGATTTAGAGTTCACTTTGGATCACGAGGTCCTGGAAGAACTGGCAGCAGAAGGCGAGGTTACGCCAGAGCGCCTGAAATTCCGTCTTGCGACCGGTAACGTCGGTGTAATGGCGGCAACCAATGAAGATATTGCGGCAGCCGAAAAGCCCATGCTGGCGCTGGTGTTTGGCTCCATCATTATTCTTTGCCTGGTCACTTACCGGACCGTGCTGGGCACTTTGTGTATCGTGTTGCCGCTGGTCGTGGTGTCCACGCTGGCGGAGGCTTTGATGGCTATGTATGGCATTGGGCTCAAGGTCAACACTTTGCCTGTCGTCGCCCTGGGTGTTGGTATCGGTGTGGATTATGGAATCTACATCTACAATCGGCTGGATATTCACCTCAAAGAAGGCTTTGATCTGCGCGAAGCTTATTACCGTACGCTGAGGCTGACGGGAAGGGCGGTAATTTTTACCGGCTTCACACTGGCTGCGGGTGTCGGCACCTGGATACTTTCTGATTTGCAATTTCAGGCGGACATGGGAATTTTGCTGTCCTTCATATTCCTGGCAAACATGGTAGCCGCGATTGTGATCCTGCCTGCACTGGTGCGCTGGCTGATGATGCGGAACCGGGATAAACTCGATGAGGGGCCTGTCGAGGCCTTGTAATCAAGAGAGCTCCGTCAGAAAGCGGTTGCAATGCCGGCAAGAATTCCGTACATTCATTCGTATGGTCAACTTAGCAGCTACTTACGGTTTCAGCCACCTGCGCCGACCCCGAATGACATATCCGGGCTGGGTAGCCGTGTAAATCAATCAAATTTGATCAAGGAAAAAAACCCAGCCAATGGCTGGGTTTTTTGATTTGGAGGATAGTAATGCAGAATTTCCTGAGTACCGTGGATTGGTCCGCGCAGCAGTTGGATGAGCTACTTGACGTGGCTGCTGGTCTCAAGCAGAACCCCATGCAGGAGCATCTTCGTGGTAAATCCATTGCCTTGATGTTTCTCAATCCATCGTTGCGCACCCGAACTTCATTTGAGTTGGGCATGCAGCAACTCGGCGGAATCGCCATCGTGCTGCAGCCGGGCAAGGATGCATGGGGTGTGGAATTCAGGCCGGGCACGGTAATGGACGGCGATGCCGAGGAACACATAGCCGAAGTGGCCGGGGTTCTGTCACGTTACTGCGACATGATTGCACTCCGCTCTTTCCCCCTGTTCAAGGACTGGACCAGCGATCGTGAAGATAGCGTGATCAAGTCTCTGGCCCACTATGCTTCAGTGCCGGTGATCAATATGGAGACCATCGTTCATCCCTGCCAGGAACTGGCCCTGATGCTGACTCTGCAGGAAAAGCTCGGTGAAGTTCGTAAAAAGAAATTCGTTCTGAGCTGGACCTGGCATCCCAGGCCGCTGAATACAGCGGTCGCCAATTCTGCATTGCTGATCACCAGCAAGTTCGGCATGGATGTCACCCTGCTTTATCCGGAAGAGGCTTACCGGCTGGACCCGCAGTTCGAGTCTGCAGCAATAAAATTTGCAGCAGAATCAGGTGGCTCATTCCAAATGACTCAGGATATCGATGAGGCCTACAGTGGAGCGGATGTGATATACGCCAAGAGCTGGGGTGCGCTGCCGTTCTATGGTAAGCCGGAACAGGAATGGGAACTACGCAAAAATTACCGGCACTTCATTGTCAATGAAGAAAAAATGGCGAAAACCAATAATGCATTGTTCAGCCATTGCCTGCCGCTGCGGCGTAACGTAAAAGCAACGGATGGAGTGATGGATGCTGATTATTGTGTTGCCCTGGACGAGGCTGCGAACCGTCTGCACGTGCAAAAAGCAGTGATGATGAACCTGCTCGGCTTCGGTAAAGTAAAACTGTAGGAGCGTGCTTTGCGCGCGACCTGCGTGGATCTAAAAGATTCGCGAGCAAGGCTCGCTCCTACAAGCAAAAGATTGCTGAAAGAGGTCGCCATGCGGCCCAACAAATCAGAAACAGAGAAACAACCATGAGTAAAAAAATTGTATTAGCTTTCTCCGGTGGCCTCGACACCACATATTGCGTTCTGGACCTGGTCGCGCAGGGCTATGAAGTACACACCGCTTTTGTCGACACCGGTGGAGTGGACAGCGAGGGCAAGTTGGCGATCCGGACCAGGGCAATGAGTCTGGGCGCTGCAAAACACCACGAAATCGATGTGGCGCAGGAAATCTGGGAAGAGTTTGTGGTGCCCCTGGTGTGGAGTCATGCTCGAATGCTGGGTGAATATCCTCTGCTGTGCTCGGATCGTTATCTGATTGTGAAAAGTTGCCTGGCGTTGTGCGATGAACTGGGTACACGGCATTTTGGACACGGTTGTACCGGGATGGGCAATGACCAGTTGCGATTCGACCAGACAGTGAGAAGCCTGGGTGATTACAAAATCAGCGCCCCGATACGTGACCTGCAGTCCCGCGTGAAAGCAGTTCGTGATTACGAACTCAAAGTCATGGCCGATGCCGGTATCGAAGTTGAAGCTTCCGCCAGTCGATACTCTATCAATGAGAATCTGCTGGGCGTGACCATTTCCGGGAGTGAGATCGATGAGCTGCAGCCACCGGCGGCAGATGCCTGGAGTATGACGACGGAGCGTCAGAACTGGCCCGCCGATACACTGCAGATTCGTTTGGGATTTGAGCGGGGGGTGGCCACCAGGCTGGATGGGAAGGCGCTCTCAGGTCCGGAAATTCTCAAAAAGCTGAATGCCAGCCTGGGCGCCTACGGCATTGGCCGGCACATCTATACCGGAGATGTCAGCATCGGCCTGAAAGGCCGCATCGCATTTGAGTGTCCGGGTATTGATGGTTTGCTGGCAGCCCATCAGGCGTTGGAAGACTCGGTAAACACACGTTTTCAAAACCAGTTTCGCAGCCAGGTGGCAAATCGCTGGGCGGAGCTTGTTTATACCGGGTTCTTTTATGAGCCGCACAAGACCGACCTCGAGGCTTACCTGCGCAGTTCCCAGGTGGCCGTGACCGGTGAAGTCACACTGCAAACGGATGGTGGTCAGCTATTGGCCGTGGCGGTGGATACACCCTATCGCCTGCACAACCCGGATGCCGTTTACGCGCAAAGTTGTGACTGGACGCCCGAAGAGGCAGTCGGGTTCATCAAGTTGCTGGGTCAAAGCACCAGCCTGGCACAGAAGGCGCGGCGGAATCTTTAAGGAGCCTCTGAACTATTCATGAACTCGCATCTTACATCTAAAATGTCCAGAATAAATCAGAGGTTCCTTAATGATATTTACTGCACATAAAATTTTCATGGCCATGGAGTTTATATCCAGATGAGCCTGGCGAGGACTCTTGAACACCTTGCTGCACTGGTGAGCTGTGATACACAGAATCCACCGCGGTTGATTGATGGGGATTCGAAAATATTCCAGCTGTGTGGACGCATAGCGGGAAGTGGTTTTCAAACCCGAATTTGGGATCACGGTGATGGTCACGTGTCATGGTATGCGGTGCGGGGCACGCCGAGGGTCTTGTTCAATGTTCACCTCGATACGGTACCCAACGGTGAGGCCTGGCGCCGCGACCCACTCAAACTGGTGGTGGAAGATGATCGTGCCTACGGCCGCGGCAGTTGCGATATCAAGGGTGCGGCGGCTGTATTGCTGAATCTGGCAGAACAGGGCGCAGACAACCTCGCCTTGCTGTTTACCTCAGATGAAGAGGGTGCCGGCGGTTGCTGTGTGGATAAATTTATCGCCGCAGGTGAAGCGCAACGTTTTGAGCAGATCATTGTGGCCGAACCTACTTCCTGTAAAGCGGTTCTCGGACATCGCGGATTTTTATCGGTTAAAACTCATTTTCATGGTGTGCCCGGACATTCCTCGGAGGCGCGCGCATTGTATGAAAGCGCCAATCATCGCATGGCGCGTTGGGCAGTGTCAGCGCTGCAATTGGCGGAGAAGAAAAAGCGGTCTGAGTCTGACCTGGGCAGTTGCATCAATATCGGCATCATCGATGGCGGAAGCAAAAGTAATGTGATTGCCGCCAGTGCCTTTGTCCACTGGAGCGCCCGCTTGCGGCCCGGCGATTCAAACGAGGATTTTCTGGGTCAAATCAAGGCCTGTGACGAGAATGGTTCCGCAACGGATTGGGATGTCCCTTTCTCAGGTGACCCCTTGCCCGCTACCGGCCAGACAGAAGACCAGGCGAGAAAATTCTGTACCGATCTGGCGCTGGACATCGGCGATCCAGTCGATTTCTGGACTGAGGCTTCATTATTTTCACAGGCCGGTATGCCGGCGATGGTGCTGGGTCCCGGGCATATTGCCCAGGCTCATGTGGCGGACGAATGGGTGGAGCTGAATCAACTTTCAATGGTTTATGAGATCTACAGCAAGGTGGTGAAGCACAATGGCTGAAATTCGAAGCGTGGTCAAACAGGTGCTCAGTCAACTGGGTACCAGTCGCGAGGCTCGTTACTATCTGAATCAATTCAGTAGTGATGGCGAGTTGCAGTTCGCTGTAATCAAGGTCGGTGGCGCCGTGCTTGAGGAGCAACTGGAACCATTGGCGGCCGCACTGGCATTTCTTCGTAACCTGGGTCTGTTGCCCATCATTCTTCATGGGGCCGGTCCGCAACTCGATGTTGCCTTGCAGGAGGCCTCCATAAAGACAGAAAAACGTCGTGGGCTAAGGGTCACCACAGAGCGGGTGATGGAAGTGGCCAGGCCAGTTATTTACCGTGCCAACCGCCGCCTGGTCAGTGCACTGGAAGGCCAGGGGATACGGGCCCAGGGCATACAACATGGTGTTTTTGTGTGTGACTATCTGGATCGCGAAGAGCTGGGGCTGGTTGGCGATATTCGTCAAGTTGATCTTGAGGCTGTCCGCGATGTAATTCACCGTGGTGCGCTGCCGGTGGTGGCTTGTCTCGGAGAAAGCCGGACCGGGCAAGTCATGAACATCAACGCAGACGTGGCGGCCCGGGAACTTATCTGGGAGGTCAAACCACACAAGATTATTTTTCTGACCGGATCTGGTGGCTTACTTGATGAATCAGGGCGAATTATTTCGGCCATCAGTCTGCGCACGGATTATGATTACCTGATGAGTCAGGATTGGCTGCATTCCGGTATGCAACTCAAGCTGGAACAGATTAGCCGCTTACTCTCAGGCCTGCCTGAGAGCGCATCGGTTTCAATAACCTCGGTCGACAATCTGGCGAGGGAACTATTCACCCATCGTGGGGCGGGAACCCTCATCCGCGTGGGCGAGCGAATCGTTGAACTCGGGGCGCCAGGTGAAGAATTCAGGCACCAGGCAAAGGCCTTGCTGGAGCAAAGTTTTGGACGAGAGTTGCGATCCGGTTATTTCGATAATCTGAACCTGGAGTGCATACTCTGCAGTGAGTCTCTGGGCGCCATGGCCATTGTTCTCAAAGGAATAGACGGGCTTGCCTATCTGGACAAATTCGCAGTGACGCCCGAAGCCCAGGGAGCGGGACTTGGCGCCGCCGTGTGGCAGGCTCTGGTGCACCGATGCCCATCTCTGTATTGGAGGTCTCGAGCGGATAACCCGATTACACCCTGGTATTTTGAACAGTCTGACGCCAGTTTCAGTGAAGACAAATGGGTGGCCTTCAGCGTCGGTATTTCTGATTCCGGGCAGTTGCAGCGGTGCAAGCATGATTGCCTCTCACGTAAGGAAAGCTGGCAGGAGAAGAAAGGTGCCTAGTGTTGTAGTCATTGGTGCGCGCGGATATACCGGAGCGGAATTGTTGCCTTTGTTATGGGAGCATCCCGAATTCGAAATTGTGGCAGTCGGTTCGAGTAGTGTTGCTGGAAAACCGGTGAACGAATTTGTGGACGGCATGGAAGGCTGTGAACTCCATTTTTCAGAGATACGGCCAGTCACCCTGCATCAATTTTCCGCAGACGCCTGTGTGCTGGCCCTGCCCAATGGGTTTGCGGCGGGTTTTGTTACAGCACTTGATGAGCACAAGTCACAAACAGTGGTAGTGGATCTGAGCGCCGATCATCGTTTTGATCCCGATTGGGCCTATGGACAGCCCGAGCGATTTTCTGATTTGATCAGTGGCGCAACGCGTATTGCCAATCCGGGCTGTTACGCCACCGGAGCACAGCTCGCTTTGGCCCCGATACTAGATCAGTTGGCAGGGGCCCCCGTGGTTTTTGGCGTCTCAGGGTACAGCGGTGCGGGTAAGACACCATCGCGAAAAAATGACCCCGAGGTCCTTCAGGACAACTTGTTGCCGTACAAGCTGATCGATCATGTGCATGAAAAAGAGATTTCACACCACCTCGGACGAGATGTGCGTTTTCTTCCCCATGTTGCGCCTTTCTTTCGTGGTATCAGCCTGACCATTGCGGCTGAACTGGAAAATACCCTGACTGTGGATGAGCTTTTGATGCGCTATCGAGAGTTCTATGCCGGCAATGCTCTGATTGATATTCGACCGGATGTTCCAGAAGTGGCTGAAGTGCGAGGCAGCCACAGTTTGATTCTGGGTGGCTTCTCGGTCAGTAAGGACAAGCCGCACAGAATCGCCCTGGTCGGCGTGCTGGACAATTTGTTGAAAGGGGCCGCCACCCAGGTCATTCAGAACCTGAATCTTGCTTTTGGTCTGGATGCAATGACCGGCTTGAACCGCAACCGGGGAAAACGGGTATGAGCAAATTCCTGTGGCAAACAGACACATACGAAACGGTCGATAAAACCATTATGGATTTCATGGCTGGCGAGGACATCGTTCTTGACCGCGAGTTGTTTCCATTCGATATACGCGCCACTGCTGCCCATGTGCGCGGGCTGGAACGCATCAAAATTCTGAGCGGTGGGGACAGCGAGACTCTTTGCGCGCTTCTGGATGAGCTATTGGTGCAATTTTCAACAGGCCGTTTCAAACTTGATGAACGCTTCGAGGACGGGCACTCAGCGATCGAAGCCTTTCTGACCGAACACGCGGGTGAGTTGGGGGGTAAAGTGCATACCGGACGCAGTCGCAACGATCAGGTAGCCGTAGCGACCCGGCTTTTCCTGAAAGACTGTTTGCGCCGCCTGTTTGAATTGACGGGCCGGATAGCCAGCGCCTGCCTCGACCAGGCCGGGCAATATTCGAATGTTCCCATGCCTGGTTACACTCATTTGCAAAGGGCCGTGCCGTCCAGCATCGGTTTATGGATGGGCAGTTTTGCAGAAGCTTTCACCGACAACCTTGCGTTCACGCGCAGCGTTTATGATTTGATTGACTGCAGCCCACTGGGCACAGCAGCCGGATATGGCGTGAACCTGCCCCTTGATCGGGATGGTGTGGCGGCTGATCTGGGTTTTAAACGGGTTCAGTTAAATCCCATGTATACCCAAAACAGCCGCGGTAAGTTTGAAATAATGGCGCTGCAATCGGCCCTGCACTGCATGCAGGATGTCAGGAGGTTGGCCTGGGACTTGAGCCTGTTCAGTACACACGAATTCGATTTTATCGAGCTGCCGGAACAGTACTCGACGGGATCTTCGATTATGCCGAACAAGTCAAATCCTGATGTGATTGAACTGCTGCGCGGCCGGGCCGCCACGCCCGCTGCGGCAATCGCGGAAATTCAGGCAATCCTGTCTTTGCCTTCTGGCTATCAGCGCGACCTCCAGTTAAGCAAGGCGCCCTTGATTCGCGGCATGCGGGCTTCATTGCAGGCGTTGGCGATCGTGCCTGCGCTGGTTGCCGGCTTGAAATTCAAACAACAGAATATGCTCAATGCCATTTCGGTGGAGATGTTCGCTACCGACCTGGTGACTGAGCAGGCTGCTGCCGGAGTACCGTTCCGCGATGCTTACCGCGCAGCCAAACAGAAACTGGATCAAATTGAGAAGCCGGATGTTGCCGCCAGCCTTTCACTGCGTACGTCACCGGGGGCTTGCGGGAATCTGCAGCTTGATCGAATTAGCCAGCGATTGCAGCAGGAAATGACGCTGTTGGGACCAGATTGAATTTTTTTTCGGAAAAAAACGAATTAGTGCTTGACGCGGAAACCAGACACCCTATAATGCGCGTCCTGTCCGGCTGATCCGTCAGCCAGACAACCGCCGGCCGGAAGTTAGTTTTTACAAATATTTTCCGGTTTGTATTGACGGGGTTTTCAACCTCCGTGTATAATGGCGGGCCCGCCCAGCACCGGGTGGAGATTCTGAATTTTGAGTCTTCCGGCGCGGCGATCCGAGAGGGTTACTGCTGCGAGAGTTGTGTGTGCGGGACTGATCGCGAAATGCAATCAGTGAAATTGTTCTTTAACAAGATACAGGTAACTTGTGTGGGCGCTCACGTTGGTGAATTTGTCATTAACGAAAGCGACCATGCCCTGAATTATGATAGATGTAATCGGGAGCAAGGTTCAGCTTTCAGCTATAAGTACTTAGATGGAAGACTGCAGGTCTAAACTTTCGGGTTTGGATTTTTTGGTCTGAAATTGAAAATCTTTTAAACTGAAGAGTTTGATCCTGGCTCAGATTGAACGCTGGCGGCATGCCTAACACATGCAAGTCGAACGGAAACAGGACGCTGTGATCTCTTCGGAGTGAACTTGTCGCTGTCGAG
>PVMS01019135.1_pt1 | contig 10414 bp, 10 predicted proteins | sample 1853461 | NCBI WGS metagenome assembly PVMS01 (sample SAMN08582032, study PRJNA380276) | Marine sediment metagenome, whole genome shotgun sequencing project. | isolation source: ocean sediment barecode stripped | collected 2017
CACCATCGCGGCATCCATCCGCGCCGCCTACGCGGGTCCGCAGCCGGACATGGGCTGGGCTGCGAAGCAGCGCCGTTTCGGCATCTATCGCCAAAATACGAAGGCCGCCACCCACCCCGACGTCATCGTTCGCGATCTCGCACCCGGCGACGTGGAGGAATTCCTCAAGGACGTCCGGGGCTATTTCGGCGTCGGCCCCCGCTCGGCGAAGATCATGATCGACGACCGCCGGCTGGACAGCACACTTGGCCCTGTGCTGGAGGCGACGGGCTTGCCGCTCGACGAGCGCACGTCATTCCTCGCGCACGTTGGCGACGTGCCAGATCCGCCGCCTGTCGCCGGCATCGCTGTCGAGACGGTGGGCGAAGGCGGCCTGGAAGAGTACGAAGACACGCGCTGCCGCGGCTTCGCGAACAGCGACGAGCCAACGTCGCAGAAAGAGCTCGACTGGCGGACCGATCTGCGCCGAGCAGAGCTGACCGGCGGCGCGAACTATTGGCTCGCCCGTGTCGGCGAGGAGCCGGTGGCGGCGATGAGCTGGTACGACCGCGAGGATCGGCTCGTCTTCTCGCTGGCGACCCGGCTGCCCTTCCGCCGGCGGGGAATCGCGAGCCACCTTCTTTGCCGTCTGCTGAGAGATTCGGAGCGCAAGGATACGCGCAGCGTCATCATTAACGCCAACGAGGCCGGCAGACCGATCGAACTCTACCGCCTCCTTGGCTTCACGGACGAGATCTATTGGCACGCCACCTACGAGCTAACGCTCGGTGCATGATCGGCCGTGGGAAGAATGGCGACCGCCGCCAGAGTAGTCCTGACAAGCGAAAAGGCGGCCACATGAGCCGCCTTTCGTGTCTCTGCGGTGTGCCCTAGGCGGGCGGGTTCAGCTCGTTAACCCGGGCGCGCGCGGCTTCCGGATCCTTGAACCACTGCGCGTTGATCGGCGTGTATTCCTGCTGCGCCTCCGGTACGTCGTCCTCGGCGAAGATCGCCGTCACCGGACAAACGGGCTCGCAGGCGCCACAGTCGATGCACTCTTCAGGATCGATGTAGAGTATGCGGTCTCCGGCGGCCTCATCCTCGTGGATGCAGTCGACCGGACAAACCTCAACGCAGGACTTGTCCTTGGTGTCGACGCAGGGGTCAGTAATCGTGTAGGTCATTGCAGCTCTCTCCAAGCAGTCGGTTCAGATACGATTTCGTGCGTAAAGCAGATGGTTGCCTACCGAAGAAACTGTATCGTGGCGGCCAGGCAGGGTCAAGGTACGCTCAGCACCTATCGGCGCCAGATCTGCCACCACCTGCCGCGCTTCTTCTTGGCCTCCGCCGCCGCGCTTCGCTGCTCCGCCAGCACCTCGCGCGCCCGCTGCGACGGCAGCTCGCGGCGCAACATCGTCAGGTCTTCGGCGAGCACCATCGCGTAGGACGGGTCGCCCGCGATCTGCGGAAAGAGCCAGCGCAGCCGATCGTCGAAGCCCGCCGCCGTCGACCGCGGCCGCGAGCTGCCCCCCGCCATGCTGTCGGACAGCGAATACATCTTCAGCTCGCTCAGCACCGACGAAAACGCCGTCGAAAGCAGCACAGCCTGCCTGGCGTTAAGGTCGACCGTGGCTGTCTCTTCCTCGATCTGCGCGTCGATCAGCGGCAACACCTCGGCCAGGCCGTGGGTGTATTCGCGCATCGTATCGGGGTCGATCTCAGCGCCCGGCCGCGAGAGATGATAGCCCACCGCCAGCGCCACCAACCGCGCCTGGTGCTGCGGCAGCCGGATGGTGAAGCTGGTCATGGCACAAGCATGGTACTGCCGACGCCCGCGCCATTGCCACTTCCACTCAGGGCTTCCGGTACGCTACTTCGCCGTTACCTTCTCGCGCTTGCGTGGTTTCTTGCGGCCGTTGGGCATGTCCAGCTTCGGGCGGAGGTATTTGCCGGTAGCGCTGCGGCGGGTCCGAGCCACCTCTTCTGGCGTCCCCTCGGCGACGATCTCGCCGCCGCCATCGCCCCCCGCCGGGCCAAGGTCGATGATGTGGTCCGCCTGCTTGATGACGTCGATGTGGTGCTCGATCACGAGCACGGTGTTGCCCGAGTCGACCAGCCGGTGGAGAACGCTCATCAGCATGTTCACGTCCTCGAACGAGAGGCCCGTCGTCGGCTCGTCCAGGATGTACAGCGTGCGGCCAGTCGCCCTACGGGACAGCTCCGTCGCCAGCTTGACGCGCTGCGCCTCACCGCCGGAGATCGTCGTCGCCGGCTGGCCCAGCTTGATGTAGCCCAGGCCAACGTCGTTCAGCGTCACGAGCTTCGAGCGCACCCGCGGGAAGGCGTCGAAGAACTCCACGCCCTCGGCCACCGTCATGTCCAGCACCTCGGCGATGTTCTTGCCGCGGAAAAGAATCTCCAGCGCCTCGCGATTGTAGCGCGCGCCGTGGCAGACCTCGCACGGCACCTCGACGTCCGGCAGAAACTGCATCTCGATCTGGATGTAGCCGTCGCCCGTGCAGGCTTCGCAGCGTCCGCCCTTGACGTTGAACGAGAAGCGCCCCGCCTTGTAGCCCCTCAATCGAGACTCCGGCACGGAGGCAAACAGCTCGCGGATCGGCGTAAACATCGGATCCTTAAAAACAATAGGCGACTGGTCGATGATCACGACTTTGTCCAGGTGCTCGAGGCCGGTGATCTCGTCGGCCTCTCCCGGTCGCTCGCGGGCCTTGTAGAGGATCTGCGCGGCCTTGCGCGAGATGATGTCCGTGACGAGCGTCGACTTCCCGGACCCCGAGACGCCCGTGACGCAGACGAACATGCCCAGCGGAATGCGCACGTTGATGTCCTTGAGGTTGTTCTCGCGCGCCCCTTCGACGACGACGGCTTTGCCGTTGCCCTGCCGCCGCTGCTGCGGCACTTCGATCTGCTTACGGCCGCTGAGGTAAGCGCCGGTCGACGACTCCTCGCAGGCGAGAATCTCGGCGAGTTGGCCCTCCGCCACGACGTAGCCGCCGCCGGCTCCCGCCCCCGGGCCAAGATCGACGATCCAGTCCGCGGCGCGCATCATCGCCTCATCGTGCTCGACGACGAGAACGGTGTTACCCAGGTCGCGCAGCCGCTTCAGCGTGGCGATCAGGCGCTCATCATCCGCCGGATGAAGACCGATCGACGGTTCGTCGCAGACGTACAGCACGCCCATCAAGGCGGAGCCGATCTGAGTCGCCAGACGGATGCGCTGGGCCTCGCCCCCTGCCAGCGTTCGCGTGCGCCGGTCAAGCGTCAGGTAGTCAACGCCAACGTCGCTCAGAAACTTCAGCCGACCGTGGATCTCCTTCAGGATCTGGTTCGCGATCGTCGTTTCACGCTTCGTCAGTGGCGACTTCTCGGCACGAAGTTTCGTGGCCCAGACCAGTGCTTGTCCGATCGAGAGCCGCGATACGTCCGAGATATTCCGCCCGTCCACGGTCACGGCCAACGACTCCGGCTTAAGCCGCGCGCCGCTGCAGGCCGTGCACGGCACCTCCGCCATGTAGCGCGCGATCTCGGTGCGGACGTAGTCGGAGTCTGTCTCTTTGTAGCGGCGCGAGAGGTTGGGGATCACGCCTTCGAAGGTGGTCTTCCATTTGTGCTTCTGCCCCCCCTGCCCGGTGTACTGCAGCGTGATCTCGCTGTCGTCGCCGTAGAGGACCAGCTCCAGGTACTCGGGCTTCATCTTCTTGACGGGCGTGTTCAGGTCGAAGCCATGCTTGGCGGCCAGCGCGTTGACCATGCGCATGTACCACGTCGAGACAGAGGATGTGCGCGACCAGGGGACGATCGCACCCTCGGCGATCGATAGGCTCTTGTTCTGGACGACGAGCGTTGGGTCCATCTCCATCTTCATGCCCAGGCCGGTGCACTCCCGGCAAGCGCCGTGCGGGCTGTTGAAGCTGAAGTTGCGCGGCTCCAGTTCGCCGAACGAAAGGCCGCAGAAGACACAGGCGAAATGCTCAGAGTACAGACGCTCCTCCGCCTTCAGCTTGGACTTCTTGTCTTCCAGCAGCTGAACCATTACCGTACCGCCGCCCAGGCGCAGCGCCGTCTCCACCGAGTCTGAGACGCGCGATCGCTGCGAGTCAGCGTCCTGGCCGTCCTCGCCGTCGCCTGGTGGTGCGGCAACGAGACGGTCCACCACGACCTCGATCGTGTGCCGCTTGTTCTTGGTGAGCTTGATCTCCTCGCTGAGATCGCGGACCTGGCCATCGACGCGCACACGCACGAACCCAGCCTTGCGCGCGTCCTCAAACACCTTCTGGTACTCGCCCTTGCGGTCCTGCACCACCGGCGCCAGGATCATCAGCCGCCGGCCCGCCGGAACCTCGAGCACCGAGTCGACGATCTGCTGCACGGTTTGCTTTTCGATCGGCCTGCCGCATTCGGGGCAGTGGGGTCGCCCAGCGCGGGCGTACAGAAGCCGAAGGTAGTCGTAGATCTCGGTCTGCGTGGCGACCGTCGACCGCGGGTTGCGCGAGGCGCCCTTCTGGTCGATCGAGATCGCCGGCGAGAGTCCGTCGATGTGGTCGACGTCGGGCTTCTCCATCAAGCCGAGGAACTGCCGGGCGTAGGCAGAGAGCGACTCGACGTATCGCCGCTGGCCCTCCGCATAGATCGTATCGAAGGCGAGCGACGACTTGCCGGAGCCGGAAACGCCCGTCAGTACAACCAGCTGGTCGCGCGGGATATGAACGTCGATGTTCTTCAGATTGTGCTCACGCGCGCCGCGAACGACGATGGCGTCAAGGGGCATTGCGGGTCCTTCCCAGGGCCGGTGAACGTGCTCCGGCTCGACGGATTATTGTAAGCGCCGCGCCGATTTAGAACAAGAGTTTTAGTGCACACTTGCACACTACGGGGACTCGGGATTCTGCGCCCGCCAGTTAACGCTCGGTTAAAACGTCTGATAAGCGTCGCCAATGGTTCTAACAACCGTTGCCTCGCGTCGTCTAATCACCTAAGGGGCGATAGGACTGTCCGAAACGGACGTGCCTGGGGCACCGCAGACAGAACGGGGTGACTAGTGGCAGAATTCGTTAGCGAACCGAGCGACGACCTGGGCAAGGGGAGCCCTCGCTCGCTCTTCTTGTCCAGAATAGTCCTCTTCATAGCCTCCGCTCTGGCGATCGCCGGCGTTCTGGCGGCGCACCTCCAGCTCGAGGGCGATCCACTGGCTCCGGTGCTGGCCATCGGCGCCGTCGTTGGCCTCGCCATCGCCGTCCACACCATTCTCGCATTCAGCCAGACGCGGATCGACAACGAACGTAAGCACATCGACGCCGTCTGGCGCGCACGCCGTGCCGAGATGCGGGAAGTGGCGGGCCGCGACGAACTGACCGAGCTACAGAACCGCCGCTTCTTCTACGAGCGAATGCATGAGGAGATGCAAACCGCCGAGCGCCTGAAGAAGCCTCTTTCCATTCTCATGCTCGACGTGGACGACCTGAAGCTGATCAACGATGAGTTTGGCCACCAGGTGGGCGACCAGGTCCTGCGCTCACTGGGACGCGTGCTCAACCGCGAGGTGGGCGAAAAGAACGTGACGGCCCGCATCGGCGGTGACGAGTTCGCCGTCATCCTGCCCGGCGCCGACCGCAAAGAGGCGGACAAGATAGCCTGGCGGATCTGGGACGAGCTGGCGAAGACGCCCGTCAAGGAGACGGCCACCGCCAGCATCTTCCTCGGCGTATCAGTCGGCACGAGCGGCTACCCGTGGAGCGGCGAGACGCTGGAGGAGGTCATCCACTGGGCCGACGCCAAACTCTACGCCAACAAGCTTGAGCGCAAAGGCTTCAAACACAAGAATCGCAACGGTAAGGACGAATCGCGCCTCGTTGCCGCCGTCGTCGACGTCCTCTCCAGCGCGCTCGACATCCGCGACAAGATGACCCACCGCCACGCCCGCCGCGTGGCCCGGATGTCGGCCTTCGTCTCGCGCGAAATGAAGCTGTCGGACGACGAAGTGCTGCAGATCGAATACGCCGCAGCGCTGCACGACATCGGCAAGATCGGCGTCGCCGACGGCATCCTCTTCAAGGCAGAGCCGCTGGAAGTCGATGAGTGGCAGGAAATGCGGCGCCATTCCGAACTCGGATACAAGATCCTCAACGGCGTCGACTTCCTTAGCGATGCCGCGGAGATCGTCTACTCCCACCACGAGCGCTTTGACGGCAGCGGCTACCCGCGCGGCATCGCCGGCAACGACATCCCCCTCGGCGCCCGCGTCTTCTCAGTCGTCGACGCCTACGACGCCATGACCTCCCGGCGGCCTTACCGCGAGGCGATGAGCCAGGAGGACGCGCTGGAAGAGATCATGCGCCACTCTGGCACCCAGTTCGATCCGGTCACGGTCGAGGCCTTCATGCGTATGGTGCGCCGCAACCCCGACGGCTTCCGCGACGAACACGAAGAGTTCGGTACGCGAGTCGTTGAGACCGGAAAGAACGGTGATCACCCAGTCGAGGCCGAAGCCGCGTCGAAGATGAGGCCGCTCGACACCCTCTAACCAAGTCATCGCTGTGTGAGAGGGGCGGGCCACGCCGGCTCGCCCCTCTCCTATTTCCCGTGAGCGCCGGGCCAGAGTGAATCAGCTACTAGATGGCGCCGATGCGATAGCGGATCGCCACGTTGATGCCCGTTGAGCCGCGGTTCTCAGCCTCCAACAGCCCGCAGCCGATGGTCTGTTCGCCGGCCGGCCCGGTGGCGACCTCGATCGCCTCGCCGTCGCGGATGAACCGCCAAACGAGGTCGACGCCATCGGGCGGATAGGGGCTCTGCACCTGCCAGGTGAAGTCGAAGGCAAAGTTGTCGCACGAAGGCGTCTGTCCCGTGTCCGTACCGGCGATACCAAGCGGATCGATTACAAAGACGGTGCCCGGCGGAATCGTCTCCAGCAGCCTGCCGGACGTTATCTCCGTCAGCTCTTCGTCCAGCGTTGGGTCGGCCGGCTCGGGCGCGCCCAAATCGGGGCCGGTGATCGAAGACCGCGTCGGTGTCGCGTCCTTCGTGCCGATCGGCGTCAGGCCGCCGCCAGTATCGGTCGGTGTCGCGGCATCATCGTCGCTGCCACAGGCGGCGGCCAGCGCCAGCGCGACGAAGACGCCGGAGACGACGAACCACCTCACGATTGCTGACGCTTCTCGAACTCCCGCATCTGGTCCTCGAGGCGACGCTGCGAATAGGCGACCGTGAAGTCGCCGCGCGTGCGCTCGAGGATGCCGCGCATAGCATCGGAAGTCCGGCGCAGGCCGGACGTCACGGCCTCCGGGTAGTCCATCGTCATCAGCATGTCCTGGATGTCGCCCATCGCCGCCAGGGCCTCCTCGCAGTGCTCCAGATCGCCGGCGCGCAGCTCGTCCAGCAGGTGGCGCCGCAACTCGCCGATGGTCTCGCCGATGCCGTTGAGGTAGGCTGCGCCCCTGATCTTCAGATCGGCGGGCGTCGGCAGCGGCTCGCCGGCGATCAGCGCCAGCGTGGTGCTCGCCTCCGCGAACTCCTTCTGCGCGTCGTTGACGTAGCCGGCGTGAAGAATGTCCGCGTGCCCGGCCAGCGCCGAATCGATCTCCGCCAGGTTCTCGCGAGCCTTCACCAACAGCTCGCGCGCCGCGTCGAAGTCTCTGCGGTGCACTGAACGGATGGCGTTGGCCGAGAGGCGAACCACGTCGCGTGAGAGCCTGAGCGCCTGCTCGCGGGCCTGGTGCTTAGCGTCCAGGTGCTCGCGCACGGACTCGGCGATTTCGCTCAGGCCGTCTGTGTTCACAGGTCCTTGACCGCGTCCGGAAACTCACCCTCGCGGGCGGCGTCGATCATCTTGCGGGCCTCTTGCGGCATCTCGACACCGAACTCGTCGAACTTGCGCTCCGCCCAGCGCCCGATCTGCCTCGGGTCCTTGTAGTCATCGAGCTGCCTCGGTTCGGAACCAACGTCGCGCATGACGTCGGCGTCCGTGCGATGCACCGCGAACTTCGACAGCGCGCGCTCCAGCTTCTTGCCGCCGCAGCCGCGGCACTCAGCGTCCACCGGCGAGCTGAAGCTGCGCGTGAAGACGCTGGTGAGCTTGCCACAGTCGGCGCACTTGAATTCGTATATCGGCATCGTTCTCAGTTTACACCGGCCAAGTCGTCTCCGAAGGCATCGTCCTCATCGCCGTCGCCGGGAAGTTCGCCGGCCTCCATGCGCTCTAGCTCGCCTTCCATTTCGGCGTCCAGCGGCTCGCCCATGTCCTGGCTCATCTTGCGCACCCACTTCGCCATCGACCGCGGGTCGTTCTCGTCCACGCCCGCCAGGCTGGCCTCGTCGAAGCCGCCCTCGTCGCCGGCACGGTGGACGGCCACGCGCGAGAACAGCCGCTTGAGATCCGGCGAGCCGCAATGCTCGCAAACGGCCTTGACGTCCGAAGAGAAGCTGCGCACGAAGACGGACGTTCGCTTGCGACAGGCCCCGCAGCGAAACTCGTAGATCGGCACGCTACCAGCCCTCGCGCTCTCGACGCGCGGCGACTTCGTCACGCACCTCGCACGTGTAGAGGTAGGGGCAGCCTGCGCAGTGCCTGCCAATCGTCGGCGGAAAGTCCGCTACGCCGTCCATCTCCCGCACCGTGGCCAGGATGTCGTCCAGCGTGCTCTGGCCGTCGTGCGCACCGATATCCGTTGTCCACACCGTGCCGTCATCGAGGTACCAAAACGATATCTTTGACACTTCTCGGCTCAGCGCTCGTTCGGCGAGAAGCGCGTATATCCGCAGCTGCTGAGGGTCGATCTCTCCCGGCTGAGCGCCGCCCTTGTAGTCGATGATGTGCAGCGTTCCGTCCGCTTCTTCGTCGATGCGGTCAAGCCGGCCGAACAGCGTCACGCCCGGCGCCACCTCCTCCTGGAAGTACGGCTCGACCATCAGCGGCTCGGCGGCCAGGTCGAAGCAACGCGCGAAGTTGCCAAGCTGGTGCAGTGAGGCCTCGTGATAGACCTCGACGCCGGGGATGCGATGATAGCCCGCCGAGAGCGCCGTCCAGCCTTCCTCGAACAGCCTCGCCAGCGTCTTCTCGTCGCGCTCGGACGGCGGCACCTTGCTGAAGAAGTCGCACAGAACCCGGTGTACGAGGCTGCCCGCCGTGTCTGCTGGCCGCAGCCGGGCGCGCAGCTTATCCACATACTGGTATCGGAAGCGGAGCCGGCATGTGCCGAATACACGCACTTTGAGCGCGGAAACGCGAGTCATGGCGTAATTGTACGGTGAAAGCCCCCCGCCAGCGCCGCCACCGCCTTCACGCTTTTTCGCCCCTGTGATATTCTGTTCTAAACCGTTTATGGTGATTTCTCCGTAGCAATGAGCACTTCAGGAGCAACAACGGGCCCCCAGGGACTGCCAGCCAAGTGGCTGCGCGAGATCCGGCGTCAGTCGGATGTCGTCCTTCAGTGGCGTCCCGGCAGGAGAGACGCCGCCGAACTTCTCCTTCTCGCCTCTACACTGCCTCTCTACTATCTCGTCCGCGGCCTCACCAACACCGACACTCGCATCGACGAGGCCGTGCAACGGGGCGTCGACATCATCAGCATCGAGAAGAGCCTCGGCATCTTCTGGGAAGTCGAGATGCAGGGTTGGGTGCTGGGCTATCAATGGCTGGTGGACTTCTTCAACTACTTCTACCTCTTCGGCCACCTACCGGTCATCGGCGTGCTCGCGGTCTGGATGTACTTCTGGCACAAGCCCCAGTACCTGCTGATGCGCAACGCCTTCCTCCTCTCCGGGGCGATCGCCCTGATCTTCTACGTCAACTTCCCGACGGCGCCGCCGCGGCTTCTCCCGGACGGCCTCGGCTTCGGATTCGTGGACACCGTCTTCGACCAGTACAACACCGGCAGACCCTTGACCTTCGGCGCCTTCGTCAACGAGTATGCGGCCTTCCCCAGCATGCACATCGGCTGGAACCTGCTCGCCGGCATCGCCGTCTGGATGGCCTCCAGGAACATCTTCGTGCGCGCCTTCGCCGTGGCCATGCCGCTGGTGATGACCCTCGACATTATCTTCACCGGCAACCACTACATCATCGACGCCCTGGCTGGCGTCGTCGTCATGATGATCGGGCTCGGCATCGCCGTCGGCGGCAAGATGCTGGCAAAGCGCGTCGTCTCCCCCGGCAGCAAGGCAGCGCGCGAGAAGGGCTGGGTGCCGTGGATGTACTGGCTCTGCGGAGTCGTTCCCGAACGCGGCGAGAATAGACAGTCCAACACTCAGGCCGCATAATTTCTTACAACGTGAACGAGACTCCACGACCGTCAGGGTGCTTCTTTGCAGGTTAAGAATCTGCTCCAGGCCGTCCCCCGCGTTCTCTTCTCCAACTCCCCGCTGGACGCACAGCTCATCGTCACCCGCCGCTGCAACCTCTCCTGTGGTTACTGCTCCG
>PVMS01038144.1_pt1 | contig 10414 bp, 12 predicted proteins | sample 1853461 | NCBI WGS metagenome assembly PVMS01 (sample SAMN08582032, study PRJNA380276) | Marine sediment metagenome, whole genome shotgun sequencing project. | isolation source: ocean sediment barecode stripped | collected 2017
CACGACCCTAACACGGGCCTCGGTTTGGAATTTACGCTTGAGCAATTATGGCTTGGGATAACAGGGCATTACCCGGTTAAAGTACCTTTCTATGCCGGGGTCGGCGCGTTCTTAGGGTTACTTGCGGCATTTTTCTTTAACTCTCTTTATAAAAGCACGGCGCAAATAAAACAGCTCAGCGATGAGCTTCAAAAAGATTTACTTGCACTTATCTCACACGGTGAGAGTGCAAATGCTGAATTTAAATCCTCATTCAAATGGGACATAAAAGAGTCTAAACCCAACAAAGCTCTGGAAGATGTAATTCTAAAAACCCTTGCCGGATTTATGAACGGCGAAGGCGGCTCGTTGATTATAGGAGTCGCGGACGATGGGGAGATTTTGGGTCTAAAGGGAGACTACAATATACTTAAGAAAAAGGACCGTGACGGGTTTGAGCAGGCCGTTATGACCGCTGTCGCAAGGAACCTCGGCACGGACGCGTGTCAGTATCTGCAGCTTGTATTTCACGAAGTTGAAGGCAGCGATGTATGCCGCGTATTAACAGGAAAATCCCACCGCCCTATCTATATAAAAGAGGGCAATGCGCTTAAATTTTACCTGCGCACGGGCGTCAGCACCCGCGAGCTAAACGTGCAGGAAGCGGTCGAGTATATTTCGACTAGGTGGGGGAAATAAAATAATATTAGTTCTATCTATCTCGGATATGTAAAATTATTTCATATGACAAATCAACAAACTACAAAAATCAATAAACATAATGTTATAGCAATAGCTACGCAGGATTTAAGATTAGCATCTTTGTTATATGACTTTGTATATCCTGCATTATATAAAGATGAGATAGATGATCTACCAAATGAAATACGATACCACCCAGGCAATATCATGGATAGACCTGAAGACGTAGGTCAAAAACTTATTCAAGAAGAGTTCAACACAAAAACAAAACCACATTTAGACAATCTGATAAAAATTCTTGAGGGTGTTACAAAAGGAGGAGGAATAACATTTGAAGAAGCAATAAATGAATTATAAAAGGCAGAGTCAATCAGAACAAACTATTTGAATACTTTTGTAAGAGCAGTTTACGAAGATTTAACAAGAGATGGTGTTCGTTCAGTTCCTCTCTTTTATAATCACTCTGATTATGATGACTATTTTAGTATGGGAAACCAAAATTGTCTTCAAATAGAGCTATTCAATTATCCATTAATTGATACAAGAGATATTGAATGGAAGCAGGTTTTAGAAATACGAAATGACAATCAAGAATTCCATCAAAAGATTAGAGACTTCCGACTATTTCTAATTGATAACTATGAGAGCAAAGATCCAGATTATATTTATGATGACTTATGTAGAAAGACGGAAAAATATAAAGAAGAATGCAAGAAAAATGGTATTAGATTGAGAAATACTAAAATTAGAATGCTGTTAGATCCTAGAACATATGGAGTATCAATAGCATTATCAAAACTAACGATGCCAAGTTCTAATCCTTTAACGATAGGCATTGCTGCATTAGTCGGTGCAGCGATTGATTTAGGTCGAATGAAAATTAAAGTCGATAATAAACAAATAGAATATGATAGCCAGATCAATAATCCAGAGTTAGGTTATTTAGTTGAACTACAAAAACTAGAGAGCTAAATGTGCAGGAAGCGGTTGAGTATATATCGAACAGGTGGGGCGGCAGGTAGACCCCTACTATATCTATATAGAAAAAGAGAGGTTCTTCGGTTGTTTTACTCTCTCAGAATGACAAATAAGGGGAGGTGCGGAGAACGGTAGGGAAAGATAAATCCCTCTTAATCTCCCTTTTCCTAAGGGAGAAATAAAAAGGCAAAAACAAGATTTCTTGCGAAGCTTGTCCTGAGCCCTTCAAGAGCCTCAGGGTGGACGGGTTTTCACCCCATAGCTATGCGCGTCGGGAGCTCTAAATTCTTATAAATAACATAACCTACTTAGAACTTGTATGCCTGCGGGTGCTAGAATGCGCCTTCTTCGGAGGAGCCGCCTTCGGATGTGATATTGTCTTCAATTCCGAGCACCTCCAGGAGACGCAGGCGAAGCGCTAGAGCTTCAGGGGCCCGGCTCATGGGGAACTCTGAAACAGGGAATTTTACAACCGCTTCTCTGAGACCAAAAACGCTGTGGTCTGCAGCTGCCATTATCACTCTTACGAAAGTGTGATGTACTTCGGCTTCGAGATCGATAAAATCCAGATAAACGTGTACGGGAGGGGTGCACATAACGGTAAGCGGGGAGCAGAGGACATTGCGACCCCTTAACTGCGTGTAGTCGGCAAAAGGTGTGGGCGCATGGAGGTACCAATCCACCTTATCTTTATGCTTTTCGAACTCTTCCATAAATTCATCTACTGTGTTTATCATTGCGCTGGTCCCTTATTTATTAGTGTCGGCAGCTATAGAAGCTTGTTTTATTATGCTTAGTGTAAGGATATTTGCAAATTGATAAGGGATAGGCAAATGATGAAACTTGCAAGGGATAAGGTATCGGCTTAAATATCCTCATCTTCAAAAAGCTCATCCTCGGGGGGGATGCGTGTTGGGACATCGTTTGCGACGGGCGGCAGTGTCTGGAGATATACAAAAATAGACCGTAGTTCGAAAAAACTAAGCTGCGAGTAGACGTTAACAGGCATTGGTGAGATAATCTGCCGGCCCTCGGCAAAATGGTTATTACCGCGGAAGATCTTAATAAAATGCTCCTCTTTCCAGCTGCCTATACCGGTTTCGGGATCAGGAGTGAGATTGGCCGCAAAGCTTACACCCCATCTTCCTACCCACACAGTGGCGTCAGTGGTATAGAATGTCTTCTCTGTCTCCCCCGCCATTATTTCCGCATAGGGAAGATCGGGGAGCTCCTGATCCTGAAGATATCCGGACAAAAACCTGTCTTTGTCCGGCTTATAGCCAAGCGAAGTTTTTATCTTAGGCGTGTGGCACTGTGTGCAGCCGCCAAGCTCAACAAGTCTCTTGCCTCTTTCTATATTGTATTTACGGTACACCTCTTCCTGCTCTTCATTGTAGGAATCTTTCTCAGGAGCCGGCTCTACTTTTGACCCGCACGCACCTAGAACAGACAGGAGTACGAGTCCTATAAGTAAGCGCCTAAAAGCTATTAATGAATCGTGATTATTTTTATCCATCTTGGTACCCTGCAGTTTTATTATACCAAAATATGGGCAATTAAAGAATATGTACCAGCTATTTATCGAAAATAAATAGAGCAACATCAAATTACACGAAGGTGTTTATTAATTTAGGAGAAGTTGTAGGACTAATCCTTCTTTTCAGGGTTATCTACTATAAAGCCTTGATCAAGTAAATATATAATTCTGTTAAGATTGTGGTAGATGTTTACATACTTGGAATCAAGCTGAGCCTGGGAGAACTCAAGCCAGTCTATAACTACATCAGTCATGGGAACGTTCCTATTCCTTGCTTTTTGCTTTATCATCACTTCAAGTTCTTCAATCGCCATTCCGAATAGCTCCCACTCTTTTTCTCTTTCGGTTTTTTCATTTTCAGCCATCTAAATATCTCCTTGGAAATATGAATAAGATCGATCTATATTACCTGATAGGTAGCTTTATATTAAACCTGTACTGCTCCCTATTAAGAGCCTTGTAGAAATAAGACAGCAAAATACTTTATTAAAGCCGTAAGGAGTTGGAGCAGTACAAAGAAAGAATATTAGCAATTGCCAATCCACAGGCGGCAACATATACTATAATTATTATGAAGAGAATAATATTAACACTTTGTTTGTTAGCAATTCCCTTTATGACCTCCCCTTCTTATTCCCAAAGCTACTCCTCAAATACTATGGCTGCGCACCCGGAGTGGTATATAAAGGTTACGGACTGGAACATATACGCCACATGGAGCGCTGTTGCCATTATCCACCATGTTACTATTGAGAACAATAGCGACATAGAGTACAAAAACGTTAAGGTTAGAGTGTGTTACAGCTCATTGTCCACAATGGGCCCAGGCGTAATAGTAAGCCAGGAAGTAGGAGTGCTCCCGGTTACGCTTCCGCCAAGGAGTAAGCAGACCTATCTCACCAAGGGACACACTCTTGGAGCCGGATCAACGTTTATGAACGCCGTAGACCTCCAAGTTCTTAGCGCAACGCCTGTTTTGAACTGATACTCTTTTAGTCAAACACGGATCTAACATGACCCGCCTGGAAGGTGATGTCTTCGCTGTATTTCCCGATTAACAACTTCAACAAACTTTAGACGGCGGATATTCACTTAAGCAGAAGTAAAAGTTGTGCCTCCATAACCAGCGTTCCCTAATAAATTCATCACTAAAATTCCCCCTTGTGCAACCTTCATGCACTCTTTAGAATGATAATAGGGTAAAAATGTATTGTTTTAAATCTTCGAAGGAGGAGCTTGAAATGAAATACATGAAGAACAAGAAGTACCAGTTATTGTTAAGTTTGCTAGCTATAGTCTTCGTTGCTTTAAGTTCCATGGGAGGATGTAATAGCAGCAATGGTGGTGGTGGCGATGATCCACTGGCAGATGCCGACTTGACCAGAGGAGGGTTGCTCTATGACAAGTGGTGGAAGGCAGCAGGCACAGACGAGCCTGAAGGAACCAACCCCCTATATCCGACTGAAGAGAATGCAATGTATAAAGACCCGCCCAGGGCCGGGTCTCAGACCTGGAGATGTAAGGAGTGTCACGCATGGGATTATCTCGGCGTAGACGGTTTTTATGGTCCCCCGAGTTCTCATTTCACCAACATAGAGGGAGTACTTCAGGTTGCTGATTTTTTGTTTCAATCTAGAAATGAAGGTGACCACTCCGCAGAGGAAGTTTTTGATATCATCAAATTCGGCATCGCTGGACAAATGTCGGCCTACGAAGGTCTAATGTCTGATCAGGATATATGGGACCTCGTAAAGTTTCTCAAAGAGGGGCTGATAGACAACAGGTTTATTGTCGATTATTCATCACCTGACATGAACGAGGTTATTCCGCCTTTCTTCGTGAATATAGGGGAGCAGATATATAACGATATTTGTGCCGGATGCCATGGCATGGACGGCGAGGGTTTAGAAGCTTTCGATACCGACGGGATAAGTCTTAACACGGTCGCGCTTGCAAACCCGGTAGAGTTTATGCATAAGATAAGAATGGGACAACCGGGCACATTTATGCCGAGCATGGTAGATCTTGGGTTTGATACGGATGATGCAAAAGATGTTCTTGCTTATGCCCAGATGGGCTTGGTTCCTGGCGGGGGTTGCTGCGAAATAGCACAGAACGACTGCGAGGACGGACAAACCCTAGAGCAATGTAATGCCCTTGGCGGCGAGCTACATGAAGAAATTTGCGCCGAAGTTCCTGAATGTAATGTAGCGCCTCCTGGTACAGGTTGCTGTGTAATAGCGGAAAACGACTGCGAGGACGACCAAACTCTTGCAGAATGTGAGGACCTTGAAGGCATTCAGTTCGACGAAGGATTTATGTGTTCCGCCGTTGATGAATGTAATGTAGCTCCTCCTCCTGACGGGGAAGCGCTCTATATTGAAAACTGTCAAGCCTGTCACGGCGTAGACGGCATGGGCGGTTTTGCCGGTGATGTTGATGGCAAATCGGCAGAAGAGATCAACCAGGCCATTGCGAACGTTGTAGCAATGATGGGTCTTGATTTCCTCTCAGCAGAAGAAGTTGATGCAATCGCTGAGTTTCTTGCTCCATAGACCCGATCTGTACTTAAAGTAAAAACGCAAAGGGGGGCTGGCATTGAGCCTTGCCCCCCCATTACGAAAAAGTCAGTGTTTTATTCTTAATCTGTTTTATTCCTTCTACATTCTGAGCTGTAGACCTGCAAGGTCTTAGCGCAACTCCAGTGCTGAGCTAAGAGATTCCAAATAGCTACTCAAAAGCACTCAAGTAAATACTTTTTATCTCTCATATAGAGTTCTTCCTTGATATTCTTGTAAACTCATCCTACTTTTAATATAGTAATAGAAGATATGGAGTGTTATTTAATCCCTCTATTGTTCAATTAACTATTCAATTCAGACTTTAACAATCTGTTTAAGTTTTATGCAACACCCCTTAAACACAAAGAAATATTGAAGGTAGGGTGCTCTTATTAACCACTCAAATACAGCGAAGGATTTATTAAGCCTTCTGAAAATCATCCTGGGGAAAATATTTTTGGGAAATAAGAATTTAGGGGTTACAAAAAAAATAAATTTGGTTATAATTATGTGTAACCGGATGTTACAACCTGAGCCCCGTGAGTACCGGATATTATTTCTGTTACAGATTTATTGTTCCAGTCGGGGCTCACAAGGAATATTATTTTATACTTAAATATTATATATACAGTAGTTTCAGTACCACCGGTTTTAGCAGTAAATTATTCAAACTTTTAATAAAGTTTTTGTGTCTGCAGGATAAGAGACGGCGTTTGGCTATATCCAATTCCAGTTAGAAAATTTAAGTTTCTAGTTTGCTTTTTACATTTTGTTTCTGAATTGAGCTATAAACTGTTCATCACGATTTAGTCCTTATCATAAACAGAGGGTAATCACCCTACCCTTCATCAAACCATGAGCACAATATCTTCCTTGTAAATCGAGCCTCCCTATAATATCCAAGAATTAATTCCGCCATGAACATTAGACACTAATTTGTCTCTATGCTCCCAATATATTGAGTGACTTAGGGGGGTGGGAAAGTTATTGGGTTTCAGATTCGGCTTCAGTGTCTTTTTTAATTGAAATTACTGTTACAGCTTTACCGTTCTTGTTAACTATTTCAGCCTCGGTTGAGGGTTCTTCCTTGACTGATCTTGGATCGGTTGTTGGGTTGTAGACTTCAAAGTTCATGCGTTCAGGATTGTAGACTTTAAAGTTCATGCTTTTTTGAGGAGCTCTAATAGCTCGTCTGTACTGCCTGGTTCCCGCACTGTTATTATAAAAATTTTCACGGGTGAATATGTCATCATCAAAATCATCACCATAGGAAACTTGTGGGGGTCTTTCGGCAATGTCATCGGGGAGAAATTGGCTTGTAAGAAAATCCCAGCAATAGCTCGTTATAGAGAAAGGTATTACAAAGATAATCGCTAAAAACAAAGAAAGGATCGCAGTTCTCAACCCGCCGCCTCCTATATCTTATATACTATAAAGTGTAGCACATAAAAAGGGAAAGGGTTATGTGAATTTCATCTCCCAGACTTTTAGATCGTAATCTTGTTTGTCCATTTAGTAAACCATAAAAGTGCAACAACTATATTACTAACGTGCCATTACTATTTTCCTTGGCTTTTTAATATCCCAGTGACTGTAGATGTCCCATTATTTGGTTTCACAGAGACTACATATCCCTGTCTTTCCAGTCCAGACTTGACCTTAGGTACATCCGCATTTGGTACACCAGTTATCGTAATATCACGTGTAAGTGTAGATGACATATAAAATACCTCCCGTTTTTTATTGTCTTGGCAATTTCAAATCCACTACTGCTTTTTGTCTTAATTCCTTATAAGGCTCTCCCACTATAAAGACTTGAATAGGCACATACTCAATTTTATTATCTTTCTGCCACTTCAAGATTTCCTTTTCATTCTTATCATTAGAAGTTCCAACCGGTCTCCAAAAAGCATCTATTACCTTAGATGAATCATCTGGTTTATATGGGACAACGAGTTGTTTCAAGTCCTTATTCGCCTGATTTCTTTGCTCTGATGCTGAATCTGTTATACCTTGTATAGCACCTAATATTGTTCCTGCTCTAACATATCCAGTAATATCAAGCAGAGCATCAGTGAGGTCGTATTTATCAGTTCCCAATTGCATCTTTGTTCGAATAATGACTAATTGAGCTTTGCGAAGGGCATCCATTTTGCTAACAAGAGCTGGAATTGTCTTTTCAAAATAAAGATTTTTATCTAAGCTCAGCCTAGCCCCTGTAATACCGGTAGATATTGCTGCAAAAATATCTTTTAATTGTTTACTAGAACTTATAATCGTTCCAACGCCTAATCCTAACACTGCAAAATCACTTGCTATATTTACTAAGCTCCTCTCCCCCTGAATATTTTTTATAAATTCTCCAAAGTAATGGTCAATTATGGATAGTCGTTCGTTAATAACCTGGTTTCTATAAATTTTCTGCTTATCGATATCTTTCTTGCAGTTTGTTAACTTTTCAATTCTCAAATTATAATCTTCGCAAGATTTATCATCTTTTTCGCAGAAAGATTGAGATAAATCTTTATTACCGCCCAAACAGTTATATTTAACTATCACTCTAGGGGTAAAATAATCTTTCTCTTGTTGTGCTATTCCAGCATTTACAGTCGCAGGTTGTGTAGGCCCACCTTTTAGAGCGACGCAAGCTGATAAGAATAGGATGGGTAATATTAAGAGTATCAAGATAAAAAGCGGGTAACGTGAATTGTAATCTTTTCCTTTACCAGTCATATGTGCAATCCTCCTTTCTCAATCACAATAATTCGAATAGCAATAAAGTTTATATTTATTTCCCGCCCGCATTTGTTTTATATCAACAATGAACTGTGTTGTATAGTTCTATTAAAGTCTGAATTTTTAGTAAAGCAGATAGGACTTTTTTAAAAAACTTTGGGAAATTTCACATCCCCCCTTCACAAACGCATAACTTTTGTATTATAATAGTTATGGGTTTGAAACGTGTCGGCTCCAAAACCGTATGCGTTTCTATTTTTTGTTTAAGAAGTAGACATTTTTTCAGACAGGCTGGGTCGCCTGCTGATAAAAAATAAATAAAGCGTCATGCACACACGTGTCAAAACGCTTAAAAGGTCGGAAGAAAATGACAAATCAATGGCAAACAATCGGGATTTCTCCTGAAGAACGCTTTTTGGATCTCTATTTTGAGCCTGAAAGTGAACAGTTTCTCGCACACTTCTACGAGCAGCTTGGTGATGGGTACGGCGTAAAAAGCTTGTACGCAAGACATTTCAATGAAAACGAATACCACAAAATCACTCCTGACAATAAGAAGTTAACTTATGAGGACGTGATCCTTTGCCCTGAGAGCATGAAGATATTTGTAAATGTATTTAAGCTAAAGAAAAAGCTGGACAAATATCTTGGTTACGTCTGGCACTCACTGCAGATGATCGACTCCAACACGGGAGAGGTAACAGAAATTCTAAAAGCGGGACAGTTGGACAGTGAACGCCCTTATACTAAAGTTTGGATTACAGAGCTCAGGCGCGCAAAGAATAATGGCGAGCAGCTTGTGTGCACTATGGCTTTTGAGGAAAAGACAAAGAAAGGGACCATAGAGACCGATTACTTTATTACCAAAGTGTTTACCAAAACCGGGCTTTACAAAAGAGTTACCAAGCTTGAGGATACGGCAGCTCAAAATTGCAAGACCGGAATTATAGAAGAGAAGGTCTCCGCGGTCGGGGCTTAAATCTTTTTACATCAATGAGTGTCCGAAGACATTTTAGATCTATATTTATCTGACGCCTGAAGAGATGAATTCGAGAAACTCTTGTGCGCTTCCGTTAAATACGTTTAAGTCCACAAATCCATCTATTCCATAGAGTCTGCCTTTGTGGGTGTACTGCCAGAAAGTCCAGGTTGATCCGTCTTTAAGTCCGGGCTTTCTATATATATCCCTAATCCATACGGGATAGCCGAGATTCTCTCCCGCAATGAAGGCATTATACGATTTATTAGTAGTATAGATAATTGGACGCTTACCGTATTTTAACTCAACCATTTTAGCGAATACAGATAATTCCTGATGCACTTCTTCTCTAGTAGGCCTTGCCTGACAGTTGCCGCTGAACTCAAGATCAATCGCGGGAGGAAGCGTGTTGTTTTCAAAAGGCACGCTGTCTATATAGTTTAGCGCCTGCTCACGGCCGGACTTACAAAAAGTAAAGAAGTGATACGCTCCCCGAATGAGCCCAATATCCCCTGCCCTTTCCCAATTTTGCTCAAACTTAGTATCTTTGTGATCCCCGCCTTCGGTCGCTTTGATGAAAGCAAAGCGAATATCGGAGCGCTGTAGAACATCCCAGTCTATCACGTCCTGATGGTGGGATATATCGATCCCATGTACCGGGTATTTGGACTCATCGGGATAATTAAAACGGATGTACCCTAGTTCAAAGTATACGACCGCAATGAGAGCCAGAAAAACAACAGATCCAAGTAGTACGATTAATCGAGTCATAAGTTAGCCGTAGCTAGTAATATATTATACACTAGATTCAATCTGGAAGTGCACCACATAGTTTACCGAAGAATTCAGCCGGGGTTAGAAAATTCAAGCACTTCCTCGGTCTATTGTTGAGATCGTTTTCAATACGTTTAATTTCTGAATCATCGATAAGGGAGATGTCTG
>PVMS01058445.1_pt1 | contig 10412 bp, 4 predicted proteins | sample 1853461 | NCBI WGS metagenome assembly PVMS01 (sample SAMN08582032, study PRJNA380276) | Marine sediment metagenome, whole genome shotgun sequencing project. | isolation source: ocean sediment barecode stripped | collected 2017
TGTGAGTGCTGGCGATGAAGGTATAGCTAACGGACGGCTGGACGTTGCGGCGGATCGTGTGCTGGCTGTTGTCTTCACGGTGCAGGTGCAATAACGGAAGAACGTTGAAATTGCCGTTTCAATGATGACAACGGGTGGGCGCGGCCGGAATTGGTCGCCGCCCGCCTCGCGTCTGTCTGAAGCGCAATTCACGCTCCGTTAACGCACCCTCTGCCGGTGTCGGTGGCGCTTTTGCCTCGTGACACTCGTTGAGAGCAGCTTGAAGCTCTTGTTGCCAAGCACAATCCTGTGCATACGCAAACGGAAGTTTGCGACGGTGCTCTGTACGCGCTGGAAAAACTCCATTTGGCGCAAGCTGATCGCCCTGTGTACCGTTCTTGTCAGTGCATTATTTGCGTCGGCCAGCCTGTATGCGGCCACCAACTCTGCCACGGGCGGTATGGGTGGATTAAACAACGGCACCTTCATAGGTGGCGATGGCACTGGTAGGGCACAGATCGAAATTAATTCCGTGCAACTCGCGCTCGTCAAGGAAGCGCGTGACCTTGCGGGTACGGTGTTGGCAGCAAATGCTGACGTTAACCCGGGTCAGGAAATCTACTTTGTACTTTACATCGATAACATTACCGACTTCGCAGCCTATCGGCTGACGATTCAGGACGCGATAGACGAAACACAATTCACAGTCGTTGCTGACAGCCTCGAAACGACGAGTGTCGTAAGCGGCGCCGATGCCGCCACTCGCTGGGCCGGTCTATGGACGCCACTGACGGACTCGCTGGGAGGCCCCGATGACGAGGCATCCATCCTCGATACAGGCGGGCCGACAGGTCCGGATCTGCTGACAGTCGGCGACGTGCCAGGACAGGCAAACCTGTTCCTGCAAATTCCCGCCCAGACGCAATGGGCAATTCGATTCAGGGTGAGGGTCAACTAATGGGCCGTCTCATCCGACAAATATTCTTTAGCGCAGCGCTTTGCCTCGCGCTGCCGGCATTGTCCGGCGCGCAGGCGCTGCAAAATTCAGGCTCCGGTGAACTGAATACATTCAGCCTCGACTTAACGCGGGCGACAGTAACGCTGAACCGCCTGCCCCTGATCGACGCCGTTAACTCGAGCGTTACCGTAGATCCCCCGGTCGTCGCGGCGGATGGTATTGCGTTTAGTACGATCACGGTGACGCTGCGCGATGGCAACAATCAACCCGTAGCTGGCCGCACGGTGTCGGTGGCATCGAGCCGCGGCGCACTGGACGTCATCATACAACCGCTGAATCCGACCGATGCCAACGGCGAAACGACTGCAGAAATTCGTTCTGTAAACTCGGGTCTTTCCCAGGTGCTTGCGACGGACGTCCTGGAAGATGTGTTACTGAACGATCAACCCGATGTCGGCTTTGCCCGCGGTGAGGTGTTGCAACTGACCAAGACAGTCAGTCCCGATCGCGCCTCGATCGGCGACATCGTGACTTACACCATCGAAATTCAGAATACGACCGTCAACACGGTCGGCAACGTGCGCATCTCCGATACGCCCGCACCGGTACTCGCTTATGTCGCAGGTACCGCGAAACTCGATGGCGTAGCCATCGCAGATCCCGCACTGTCCTCGCCGACGTTCTTTGACATTGGTGACGTCCTGCCGCTGGCGGACGCTAATGGTAACGGCGTTGCCGATCCGGGCGAAAGCGGATACAGCGTTCTGACTTACTCCATGATCGTCGGCGCCGGTGCGCGGGCTGGCGATTACACTAACCTGGCGTTGGCCGTTGATGTCTGCGATGCGTGCGCGGTTTCGGCGCCGGTAACTGCGGACCTCGAAATCGGTGCGGATCCGGTCTTCGACCTGGGCACGATTATCGGCAAGGTCTTCCAGGATCTGGACGGCGATGGCTGGCAGGACAGCGGCGAGACCGGCATCGGCGGCGCAATGGTCGCACTGGACAATGGCGTCTATGCCCTGACGGATACGCACGGACGCTACCACTTCCCCGCGGTTGAGCCGGGACAGCGCATGGTCAAGCTGAACGTAGCGGCAATCGCCGCAAATGCACGCACGTCCGGCAGAGACAGGCAGGTTTTGAGTGTGACCCCGGGACTGTTGGCCAAAGCCAACTTCGGTGTCACCTATGACTTCGACAGCGAATCGATCGGAGCCGACGGTGTGTACGGCCTGAAAATCGATACTACCGCCGAAATACTTCCGGATCGGATCACCGGCAGCGCCAGCGATCTGAGCCTCGTCGTCAACGGAGTTCAAGTCAGGTTCCTCGACGGCGATGTAACGCTGACCAACACCGACGCGAACGGCATCTTGCACATGGGCGAGGACGGCGAGATCGAGCCATTGCGGTTCTCGCTCGGTGGGCAGGTCGTTGGCCAGTCCGTCGACGGCTGGACGTTGCGCATCTGGCGTGAGGACGACGACAACGTCAAGAGCATCCGCGGCAATGGCCTGATGCCGGACGAATTACTGTGGAGCGACATCGACGAAATTCGTGAGTTGCTGCTGGCGGGTCGCGTTTATTCCTATCAGCTGGAAGCAATGACTGGTGATGCGCGCATAACCAGCCGCCGCAACATGTTTGGTGTCAACCGCACGACCGCTATCGCACTCGAACTCCGGGGCGGCGCCTTTGCCGTCAACTCCCACGAGTTGACCGCGCATGCAGAGCGGCTCTTAAGTGACGCAGCGAAAGTCATGCGTGAACACCCGGACGAGACGATTCGCATTTACGGTCATACGGATTCGACGGGCTCGCTGCTGGACAACCAGTTGCTCTCCGAAGCGCGAGCCAATGCAGCATTCAATTATCTCGTCGACGAACTCGGGCTGTTGCCGGACCGCTTCGTCGTCAAGGGATTTGGTGAAGATCGTCCAGTCGCGAGCAACGTGACCGAAACCGGGCGCCAGCTGAATCGCAGGGTGGAAATTGTCGGTGAGTTGACCGCGGTCGAGCGCGCGCGAATGTACGAGACCCGCACGAATGAATTGCTCGTCGCCATGAATGGCATGGTGTTGGATGTGGATGACTGGGGTCAATTCTCGGAGACCCTGAATACAGCGGGCGACGACAGCGTCAATCTGCAGATGATCGACAGAATCGGTCAAAGCATCGAAACGACAGTCAAGCTGCCGCGGCTGCATCTTGACGCGCCGGTCGAAGCGGAATATCAGCCGTTCACGAATGACGATCCACGCCGTACGGAACCGGGGCCTGAACCACCCGATGCTGTGTACGCGTATCGCCTGGGCGGCCAGACAGATCCGGGTAATGTCGTCGCGATTGACGGAAACGCAGTCCCGCTGGCTAGTGACGGTAGCTTCGCGCTGCCGCTGCGCCTGGTCTCGGGCAGCAACCGCTATGTACTCAGCGTCAAAAACGCCAGCGGCCTGGTCCGCTACGCGAACCTGCATTTTGCGGCCTCAACCAGCGTCGATGGCGAAGCTGTTGTGGCGGTCAAGCCAATTCCGGAACTGGTGCTGCAGTTGCCGCCGGATGGTGTGCCGATACGGCATGAAAACCTGGTCGTGCAGGGCTTCACGAGTCCAGGCAACAGTGTTGCGTTAAACGACGTTTCAGTAGAGATCGATAGCGAAGGTCGATTCATTGCCAGCGTGCCGCTTCGTCCAGGCAAGAACGAGATCGTCGCCCGCGTTACCGATCCGAGCGGTCATACAGGTGTCATCAGGCGCGAGGTCGATTTCACCACCGATGCCTTGTTCATCATGGCGCTCGCCGACGGCAAGGTCAGCCAGCTTCGCCGCACCGGGAATCTCGCGGCCGCCGGAGCCGCCACCGACAGTGAAACCGTGACTGAAGGCAGGATCGCGCTCTATCTGAAAGGCAGGGTGCTCGGCAAGTACCTGATTACCGCAGCCTTCGATACCGGGCAAAACGAAATCGGTGAATTGTTCAGCGACCTCGACGCCATAGAGAACGAGCGGCTGATCACCAATCTCGATCCAGACACCATGTATCCGGTCTACGGTGATGACAGCACACTGGTCTATGACACGGACTCGCAGGGCAAGCTGTATCTCGCACTGGAGGGCGAGCAGCTTGATGCCGTCGTCGGCAACTATGCGTTGAGTTTCACCGACACCGAACTGGCTTCGTATCAACGCACCTTGTTCGGTGCCCACGCGAAATTCGAATCGCAATCGAGGACCAGCGACAACCGTCCAATGACGCAGGCCGAAGTATTCGTTGCCCGGATCGACCAGACGCCGGTGCATGACGAGATAGCCGCGACTGGCGGATCACTCTACTTCCTGAGCCACACCAACGTCGTCGAGGGCAGTGAACAGGTATCGCTGCTTGTACACGATCAGCACACGGGCCTGTTATTGCAGCGCATCGACCAGCAGCGCAACGTAGACTACGACGTCAAGTACCGCGAAGGTCGCATCTGGTTCCGCCGTCCGGTGTCGAGTGTGATCGACGACAGTGAGCTAATCGGTTCGAATCTCCTCGCAGGAAATCCGATCACGATCCAGGTGAATTACGAAACCCCGGTCGATGGCCTGGAAGCCAGCGTCAGCGGAGCGCGTTTCAAGAAGTTCTTCGGCGAGGGCAAATTTGGCATTGGCGGTACGCTGATCGAAGATGATCACATAAGTTCCGAATACAGTCTGCACGGCATCGATGCCGAGTTTAAGTTCAAGGGCACACGCATTGTCGCCGAGTACGCACAATCCACGGGAAGCGACTCGCTCGTATTTAAGAGTACGGATGGCGGACTGCAATTTGCGCCGGTTACGACAGGGCCCCTGCAGGAAGGACAGGCTTACAAACTTGCCGCCGAATTCGATGCAGGCCAGTGGTTCGGTCGGCCCGACCGTCTACTGGGTAGTGCGTACTTCAGGGAGTTGACGGATGGCTTCGCAGCAAACAGCAACTTCTCGCAAGGCGGCGAACGCCAGCTTGGTGCAGCGCTGACCTACAAGTTTGACGACAGAAACACGTTCCTGTTGCGGATAGATGACATGCAAATGGGGACCAACGTTTCGTCTACCCAGAGTTCATTGCACTGGCGCCACCAGAAAGACAGTCTCTCCATCGAAGGCGAGATTCAGGACCGCAGGACCAGTGACGCAAGTCAGAACGGTTCGATCGCCGCGCTGCGCGCGAAGTACGAGTGGACTGGTCAGATGAGCACCTCACTTGAACATCAGGAGTCACTGTCGGGAGATATCGGCTCGCAGTCGGCGGGCGAAGTCGAGTATGCGCTTGGCGCAGGCCTGCGCGTATCGGGGCGGTTCGTCACCGGTCCGACCGGCGAAGCATTCCAGGGTGGCGCAAGTTGGGATACGCCTATTGGCCGCTTGTACGCGCAACAAACAATGCCCGGCGGATCGAATTCGAGTGATGCGACCGAGAAGACGCTGGTGGGTGCCGAAGCACCGTTTGGTGCCGGTGGCACCGTGTATACCGAATATCAGTGGGACCATAGTGGACAACAGCGTGGCCTGCGCTCCATTGCCGGCATGCGGCGCGATTGGCGCATCACCGAGGGGCTGGCGCTGCTGTTGTCCGGCGAGCAGACGATGCTGGACTCCGGCACGGGCAGTCCCAACGAGCAGAACGCCCTGATCGGGGGCTTAAGTTACAGCCTGCACGGCATCAAGCTAAGCACGCGCAATGAATGGCGCCGCCAGCAAGGCGCGACAGAGCTCGAGCAGTTTGCTTCGTTCAACTACGGAGAAATTCGCCTGCCATCCGGCTTCACGATGCTCGGCGAGTACCGGCTCAGCAGTTCTGATAATCGCCTGCAGCCGGATCAGTCGACCGATTTCGAGGAGGCCAGCCTCGGTTTCGCAATCCGTCCGATTGCTTCTGACCGCTGGAATGTGCTGGTCAAGATTACGCGCCTCGATAGCGAGGCAACGCCGAGCCAGGTTGATACGCGTTACGACACCAGCACCTCGGATTTGTTTTCTGCCGACTGGTCATTGCAGATAAACCGCAGCATCGAATGGGTCGGCAAGCAGGTGTTCAAGAAAAAGATTACCGAGGTCGATCCTGCTTTCGAGTTCGAGACCAACACGTCGCTGAGTATTCAGCGACTCAACTTCCGCATTCCGCTGGATCTGTCAGTCGGCGTCGAGTACCGGTTGTTGCGACAGAAGGAAGCAGCGGATGACCGGTCCGGCTTCCTCGGCGAACTGATGTGGAACCGACTAGAGCATATCGGCATCGGTGTCGGTTACAACTTTACGGAATTCTCAAGTGACCTCCGCTTCGACAGCGAGTATTCGGAGTACGGATGGTTCCTCAGACTGCAGGGAACATACTGATGTCAGCTAACGAGTCCATACCTACCATCGAACGCAGGAAGCCCAGCCGCCGCTTCCGCCGCCGCGCTGCCTTGATGGGCCTGTCTGAATTCGGCCTGGTCGTCGGTTCGGTCGCCGTATTCTTCATTTTCCTTACGGTTATGATCAGGGTGAATTTCCCGCAGGGCACCACGCTCGGAGAAAATGAGTCCTGGTCGGCTGGATTGTTGCCTGATGGTGGAGAGGTCGATCTCGAGTTTAGCTCGAGCACCTCATTTGCAGCGCAGATTTTCGCCGGAGAAATCCTGACGATTCAACGGCGGGTACAACGGCGAGGCGCGAATTCCCTGGCCTGGAGCAAGGCGAATGTAGGCGACACATTCACGCAAAACGACGCAGTGCAAACATTCGCAAAGTCGACGGCGCTCCTTAAAGTCAACGAGCAGAGCCGCATCACGATCGGCCAAAACTCTTTGATCGTATTCGACAAGCGGGCAGCCGATCCGTTTGTTTCGCAGCAGGGCTCGGCGCTGGTAATGATAGACGGCGAATTGTCAGGCACCTTGACGAGTGATGACGATGCGGCGTTCGCGCTCGGCATCACTCTGCCAAGCAGTGACCTGACGCTCGTTCGCAGGGCGCAGGATGACAACGTCGAGTTCCTGGTCACCGTCAACGACGATCAATCGACGACTGTCAACCTGCACGGTGGCTCCGCAGAGATCACCGGCCGCGACGGCAAGCGCGTCAAGATTAGCGAAAATCAGTCAGTCACGATCGACTCCAGTGGCACGCAACTCACGGTCAGCAACCTGCCAGCGGCGCCGCGAAGCAGGGGCCCGGTAAACCGGGAGACGGTGACGTACAGGAATGTGCCGGAGACGATCGACTTTAACTGGGATGCCGTGGCGAACGCCGATCGTTACCACATTGTTATTGCGCGAGACGCCGATTTATCGGACCGCGTCGTTGACGATGATGTTATCGGTACTTCCTTCCGCCACGGCGCACTCGGTCCTGGCGATTATTACTGGCATGTCCGCAGCCGGGTCGCCTGGTCCCAAAGCCGGATGAGCACCGTTCGTCGCTTGCGCGTGATCCAGGATACCGCACCGCCGATACTCGAACTGGATTCGCCGCCTGCGTCGGTCACTGCAGGTCAGTGGCGTCTGCAAGGTAAGACCGACTCCGGCGCACATCTGTTTGTGGACGACTCACCGGTGGGGCACGACAACGGTCGCATCGATCACCCGATAGAGCTGATACCCGGAGCGAACATCATCGTTGTGAAAGCAATGGATGAGGTCGGTAATCTTAGTTACGCATCAATAGCAGTAAATGCAAAGTGAAATCGCTATGAATAAATTTATTTTTCCACTCCGACTGAAAGTACTGATTACCGTACTGACATTTCTCATGATGGTGGTCGGCTTCATCACGGCGACCATGGCGGATCTGTTCCACCAGGACAAGACGGCCTACGTTCGGGACCTGAGCGCTTCGGTGACGAGCGACATCAAGACTGAAGTCGATACGATTCTTGCCGGCTACGTCAGTGCAACGAGAGTGCTGTCGGAAGTCCTTTTTGCTGACTACATCGAGCCGGACGCTAAGCAACAGCTTGTCAGGCCGCTGTTTGTTGCCTACCCGGAAATCCTGGCGCTGGTGACGACCAGTCGCGAGGACGATCCGATTTCGATTTACAACGCGGCCGCTGTGCGCGCGGCGGGAATTGTTGCGGATGAATTGCTCGATTTTTCATCGCTGCCGGCACAGGAGACCGAGGATACGATCGGTGTAAGTCGCGTGCAACTCGAATCGGGCCAAAATGTTGTGGCAATTACGCTCGAACATCGCCTCTTACCCAGTGGTGGCACCCGCACCATCGCAGCGATTGCGACCCCGGGACTTTTCAGTCGAGCAGTTGAACGTGCCGATACATTTCAGGCCGTACTGATCGATGCGCAGGGTAAGTTAGTTGCCGAATCCGCAGATTTAGACATGGATATACACTGGGCGACGGCGACACTGCAGAAGTTTGATAACCTCGAGGACGGTGCGAGCGGTGTTATCAATATCCGGGATCAGGACATCGAGTATTTTGCGGGCGCTGCAAAGATCAATGTAGGCGGGCTCAATGTCGTGACCCGCATTTCCGTCAGTGCTGCGTATCTGACGGCCCGGCAGCTTCTCAGCGACCTGGTTATCGTCGGACTCATCATTATTTTCATCGCCTCTATCAGTGGTGTCGTTGTCTCAAGGAAATTTACAGCGCCACTGGAGGCGTTGTCCGCGGCCGTACGCAAGATCGCGACGGGCGACTTCAGTGTCAATGTTGAAATCGAATCGCGGGATGAAATCGGGCAGCTTTCCAAATCGTTTAACGACATGGCCGATGAGCTCATGGTGCGTGAGCGCTCTCTGAAGAGCGCGCAGCTGGCGTTGGTACAATCCGAAAAGATGGCCGCGGTCGGAACTTTGAGCGCCGGGCTGGCGCACGAGGTCAAGAACCCTTTGTCAGCTGTGCTCGGATATGCCCAGCTGTCGAAGCGCAAACTGTCGCAGCCCGACGTCCTCAAGAAGCATCTGGATATAATCGAAAACGAGACCCGGCGTTGCAACGAAATTATCAGCAACCTGATGCAATTCTCCCGGCAGGAGAAAGGAGAATTCACGGACGTCACAATCAATGAGGTGGTTGAAAAGTCCGTCGGCATTGTCAATCATCAGCTCGGCTTGCAAAATGTCCAGATCAATATGGAGCTGGCACCGGATATTCCGGAAATTATCGGAAATCCGAACCAGCTGCAGCAGGTGCTGATGAATCTCGCGATCAATGCGCAGCAGGCGATGGATCCGGATGGCGGAACTGTGGACATTGCCACATACTGCGATGACGATCACGTATATATAAGTGTCTCGGACACCGGCCCTGGAATCAGTGAGGAAGTGGCCAAGAAAATATTCGAGCCGTTTTTCACGACCAAAGCGGCTGGAGAAGGAACCGGTCTTGGGCTCTCTGTGACTTATGGAATAATCCAGGATCACAAGGGAGATATCAGGGTCGAGAGGGCAGATGGCGGTGGCGCCCGGTTTATCATCGAGTTGCCATTGCATATAACACGGGAATCGGCAGCGTCCGGTTCAGGGTCTCTGGAGGGTGCGTCATGAATATTCTGGTGGCAGACGACGAACTGGCGATTCGCAACCTGGTTGCCGAGTTGCTGGAAGACGAAGGTCACATCGTCACCCTGGCGGAGGATGGCGAGGACGCGCTGGAGAAATTCAAGAAGGAATGGCACGAAATTGTTTTCAGCGATATCCGGATGCCAAAAATGACGGGCATCGAGTTGCTGGGAGAAATCAAGAAGCTTACTGACCTGACCCAGTTCATTATCATGACCAGTCATGCGTCGGTCGATAATTCAATCGCAGCACTGAAGAAGGGCGCGTTCGATTATATTCTGAAGCCGTTCGAAGACCTTGAAGTTGTGGTCGACGCAGCAAACAGGGCAATGGCCAACCTGTCGGCCGTTCGCGAGCAGCAATATCTCCTGAATACCTTAAGCCGGCAGAACGAAGAGTTGGGCACGCTCAACAAGAAGTTTCGGGAGCTTGCCATTCGTGACGGGCTGACCGGGCTTTTTAATCATCGTCACGGCGAGGACCGGTTGGTTGATGAGGTTGATCGGGCACGCAAGTTCAAACGCGAACTTTCACTCTTGTTCATCGATCTCGACAACTTCAAGTTTTTCAATGACAAAAATGGGCACCTGGCCGGCGACGAGGTCCTGCACTCGCTGGGTAAACTGATGTCCGGTGCAACGCGGGACTCCGACACGCTTGCCCGGTGGGGTGGTGAGGAGTTCATCATTATCGCGCCTGAGACTGATGAGCATCAGGCCTGTAAACTGGCCGAAACGATTCGCAAGCAAGTCGCAGCGTTCGCATTCCCGCATGCGGATCTGCAACCGCTTGGCTACGTATCTCTGAGTATTGGCGTCGCCACGATGTCGGATGGCATCGATAATGCCGAGGAACTCCTGCGGCTGGCTGACAAAGCGGTATACAGAGCAAAGGAATCCGGCAGGAATCGAACCGTTTTCTGCCGCAGCGATTTATGGCTCGGCTAC
>PVMS01098267.1_pt1 | contig 10412 bp, 11 predicted proteins | sample 1853461 | NCBI WGS metagenome assembly PVMS01 (sample SAMN08582032, study PRJNA380276) | Marine sediment metagenome, whole genome shotgun sequencing project. | isolation source: ocean sediment barecode stripped | collected 2017
AAAAAAACTATACCTTTTTTTGCTATTTGGCATTATTTCTGCTTATATTTTGTTGTACGGCACCCCTTGGACGGAATCGCACTGGAACCCGGCGCCGTGACGGTGCTGACGCTTCCAGGCACAACGATTCAGCTGAGCAACAAAGGCGGTATTATTACGCTGTTAAACAGCGACGGTCTGAAAGTTCATGGGGTGCAGTACAACAAAAATGACGTTTCCGAACAGGGTCGGACGATCGTCTTTTAATAACAAACAAACCACAAAAATGTAAGGTCACGCCGACACGTTTCACGGTAAGATAACATCATTTTATCAGGGGTGTAAAAGCGCCTCCAATGCTTTTCCTTGAACGTAAGATGTACAAGTGATCTTGCTTGCCTTCAATCGTCGCACCAGGAGATTGGCTAGTGGTTTTTTTATCGAGAAATAAGCTCCTATAAAGGAAGTTGACAGTAGCTCCCTGAAATAACAAACCAGCTTGACAATAAAAATGGCAATTTTTTCACATTTCTGTTCATCTGCAGAAACAACTTCCAACTAAATTTATATAATAATCAGGTCGTTATATCTATTGTCCCAAAAAACTATACCTTTTTTTGCTATTTGGCATTATTTCTGCTTATAAGTACTTTGTAACGTCTTTCTCTTGAACAAATGACAACCTTGCAGCATTTCCATTGAAGTCGGCTCGTGCCGCCTTTTCTCCAACAAATGATTCCTTCTATTTAGTAGTGCAAACTTTCAGAAAGATGACCTAAGCAAAGATGGGAGATAAATTTCAAGAGAATTAAAAGCTGAGAAAAACCATCCCAATTGCAGGCTAACATAGAAAGGAGATATCAAATGAAGGTTAAACTTTGGGCCCCTGAGGAATATTGGAACACTCCACCGGAAGAAGTTGATAAAATTGCAGGCGGATGCGGACCCGGTGGATTTGGAGATCATTTAGTGCCGGACACAATGTACGGATTATCAGTGAAGCCCGCCTGCAGAATTCATGATTTCATGTACAATATCGGAGAGGAAGACAAAGATAAGGAAGATGCGGACCATGTCTTTCTATATAATTTATACCGAATTATCGATGTCAAATCAGAATCCAGAATATTGAGGCGGCTTCGCAGGGTTCGAGCGCGCACCTATTATCTTTCTGTTAAATACGGTGGTGGTCCTGCATTTTGGAAAAACAAGAATAAAGATACTGAGTTCAGAGAAGTAGAAGTTTAATTTTATGCATCTCCGGCCTATGTTTCAATGGGACATTGCCGAAAACCTATTTTGTCAAGTGTGTAGACGCGACGCCACTTCCAATTGAAAATAAGTAAATAATATAGGATAAAAGGAGGCTTTTATGCCAGGCACGAAAATAGAAGGGTTAAAACTTACCAAGGTCGTTGACGGCGATACCATTAAGGTGGAAATCAACGATGCGGTTGAATCGTTGCGGCTTATCTGTTTGGATACTGAGGAAAGCTGGCCCGGCGGTTCAAAGCCGGTAACCAATGCGGGCAAACTGGCATCCCAGTGGGCTAAAGATTATTTCGGAGTTGATGATGAAGGATTTCCTACCAGTGAAGTTAAGGTGGATGTTGAATTCGATACAAATGATCCTGTGAATCTTTGTTTGGAAAAACATCGTGGCAATTACGGAAGGCTGATCTGCTATGTTTACAAGGGCGGAGAAAACTACAATCTCACAGCGGTGGCGCATGGTTGGAGTCCCTATTTTGTAAAATACGGCCGATCGCGGTTGTATCAAGAGGAATTTCTGGCGGCTGAGGCCCAGGCGCAGTCTGAAAACCTGGCGATCTGGGACCCTGAAACCAATGCCGGAGGCAATAAACGGAATTATGAGCAGTTGATTCCCTGGTGGCATCTGCGGGAGAGCGTTGCGGAAGATTATCGCAAGTTCGGTATCCAGGCGGGTGCAAAATCCGTGCGGGTAGACTACGCAGAGATACTTGAAGCCGCTTCTCAGGGGAGTAATATGACCGTGTTCTGTGATCTGCAAGGCGGTATCAACAAATGGACCGATTCCGGCGCCCTCGTATACGCAGGCTCACCGCATCATAAGTTCAACCTCTGGATTCCGGATCCGGTATCGACTGCTGCGGTCGCCATAATCAACCTGATAGAAAAGCGCTATTCAGGTTACGGGCGTGGATATGTGTATGTTTCAGGTCAAGCCGGCCTCTGGCCGCCAAATGGCAATGGAAAGCCTCAAATTGTGCTAACCGACAAAAATCAACTTTCTGATCTACCTCCTGGATAATAACCAACAATCCAGAGACGACTCTTTTGAAGATCGTTGCCTGCTCTTGATAATGTCTCGCCCAATTGAAAACAACTTGTTTGTTTCTGCAAATAGTTAGAAAAAGCCTGATAATTTTTACTACAATGTAATACGGGGCAACTGTTAAAACGGATTTAGTGATTCAGGGGGAGATTAGCAACTGCTACACTCGTTATATTGAAGCCACAGAAGTAAAACCCAAAAGCTGGACGCGTTAGCATTAGGATAAAAAGGGAGGATATAGATGGAACATGTAATCGTTAGATTTTTAGAAAATAGGATCGTGTTGGTCGACGGCCGTGAAGGAGGAATAACCAACAGCAAGTTTGAAGTCAATGAGGGCAAACACACTTTTAAGCTGGCTGATCCCCAAGACTATCGCCCGAACTGGCGGCGACCAACGGTAACAGGAACCAACTCTATCAATCCCATGGAGGTGATTTTTGAAAAAATACAGGTATAAGTATTACGTAATTGTAATTTTATTATTGGGTTTACTTGGATGTGCCCACTATCCCCTCAATGCAGAATTGGGAACCCATGATGCCAATGCAGGCTATCGTTTTAAAAACCTTTCCTCAACCGGCAATTCGGACAGTTTATTCGTAATCCTCACTTTTTCCGGCGGCGGTACACGGGCAGCAGCCCTATCATATGGCGTTCTGGAAACGCTACGGGATATAGAGATCGAATGGAAGGGACAGAACCGCCGTCTGCTGGATGAGGTGGATGTTATTTCATCCGTTTCCGGCGGCAGTTTCACAGCAGCCTATTATGCTCTCTACGGTGATAGAATTTTCGAGGATTTTGAAACCCGCTTTTTAAAAAAGAACATTCAAGGTGCTCTCACGCAGCGATTGTTTTACCCGACGAACTGGTTCCGTCTTGCTTCACCGACCTATAACCGCATAGACATGGCGGCCGAGTATTACAGCGAACATATCTTTGACCACAGTACTTTTGAAAAGTTGGCGGAGAATGGACGAAGGCCCTATATCTTGATTAATGCCACGGATATGGGCATAGGATCTCGCTTTGAATTTACCCAGGACCAGTTTGATCCCATTTGTTCCAATCTGGCCCAATTCGAGATTTCCAGAGCGGTGGCTGCATCCTCTGCCTTTCCGGTGTTATTGAGTCCGGTAACCATTAAAAATTTTGCCGGAACCTGTGAGTTTCAGGAACCCGAGTGGGTTGATAATGCCATGGAGGACAAGTATGTAGCACCGAGGCGTTTTAACGCGGCCTTAAACAACCGCAGTTATCAGAATAGGACTCAAAGGCCCTTCATACATCTGATCGATGGCGGGGTGGCGGACAACATAGGTCTTCGGGGACCCTATCATGCGCTTGCTACCACGGATAGTCCCTGGAGTGTTTTACGGATGAAAAATCTTAAGCAAGTTGAAAAAGTTTTGGTCATTGTCGTAAATTCTAAAACAGAACCGGTTACCACCATGGACCAGAAGGAAAGCGCACCTGGTTGGCAGGAAGTGCTTATGTCGGTTGCCACGGATCCAATGGACAATTATTCCTTTGAAACCGTTGAACTTTTGGTGGAGAGTTTTAAGCAGTGGAAAAAGGACTACGAAACAGATAAATTCTTTAAAGAAACTATAAAAGCCATCGATCCGGAGCATAAGCTACTGAAAGATACTAAGTTCAAAGTCGATTATTATGCTGCCGTCATAGGATTTGACATGCTGGAAGATGAAGAGGAGCGACATTTCTTCAAAAACCTGCCGACAACCTTTAAATTGCCGCCTGAGACAATTGACCGCCTGCGGAATGTTGCTTCCAGGCTTCTTTGTAAATCCAAAGCATTCAATGATTTTTTAACCGAATCCGGATCCTCCTGCGAATAGGCCGGCAATAAAGAGGGATTTAAAACCGGATTGATAACGCCGCGAGAATAATTATGAAAAAAGTATGGATCGGACTTGGAATCATTATCGCCGCTTTAGGACTGGCGGCCGGATATATCAGTACCACCGATTTATTAAAACCTGAACTTCACCATTCACCGTTGATAATTGCACACCGGGCGGGCGGGGGCCAATGGCCGCAGAATTCCCGGACGGCCGTGATGAACAGCATCGCCAGGGCCGGGGCCAAAGATCCCGCCAAACGATACCATGGAATCGAGATCGATATTGTCCTCACAAAGGACAGTCATCTGGTCTTATCCCATGATCCATGGGTTCACAAGACCCTGTGTCGAACGGCATCCGGTGAGCCGATTGGTGATCGCATCCTCATCCGTGATTTAACATTGGCGGAGCTTCAATCTCAATTCATTTGCGGCGGAGTTCCGGATAAGGATTCTTCTCAGGTAATCCCCAAAGCCGAAAAGATAATGACGCTGGATGAGGTTCTGGCGGCGTTAAAAAGCGCACCGGAAATGGTGTTGTATCTGGATGTCAAAGTCGACGGTGATATAACCGCAAGTGCCGAAGCCTATGCCGGGGCAATATCCAGGCTTCTGGAAACCGCCCGATTGCCCAATCGGGTGTATATCGAAGGACCTGACGCCAAAAGTCTGAAGGCCTACCGATCAGCGATTCGCACCAAATTTGTGGCCGTGTTGTCCTATCCGCCGTTCAGTGCAAGCGAAAATTTTGTCTTTACTGCCTTAAAAGCGCGCTGGTTCACCAAACTGAGATTACGCAACCCCCTGGAAAAAGCCCGGGCAGCCAAGGCCAGTGCGGTCGTTGGCCCCAAGCAGGCAATTACCTGGACCGCTGCCCGGCAGGCCCGTGAAAACGGCGTGGCGGTGATCCTGTTTACGCCCAACACCAGAAAGGATCTAGAACGATATTGCACCTGGCCGGTGGATGGTTTGATTACCGATTATCCGGACCTTGGGCACTGTCCCTGATTAAAACTATGAAGCCGGATCTTCAATTCTCACTTAGGACCGATTTATTTTTTCAGAAGAATGGGCGCGATCCCCATATCCCATTGGTGGAAATCTGTGCATTTGCTTGATTCCAGCAAGCTTTTAATGACTGCGCACAAATTGCCTTAATTTTTTTATTGCTGATAAGGAGGGATAAACTATGTCAGAAAATAATAAGGTTGAAACTCGCCTTGGATTGGCTTTGTCCGGGGGCGGACTACGGGCCTCTTTTTTCCACATCGGTGTGTTGGCGCAGATGGCAAAACTTGGACTTTTGCGTCAAGTTGAGGTTATTTCGACAGTCTCGGGAGGCTCGATTATTGGGGCGTTCTACTATCTACATGTAAAGAAATTATTGGATAATAAGCCCGATAGTGAGATTACGGACCAGGACTACATCAAAATGGTCCAGGACATCGAGAAACAGTTTCTTCCAGCAGTTCAAAAGAATATCCGCATGCGGGTCATCGTTAACCCCATAAAAAATCTTAAGATGATTTTTTCCCAACTATTCAAGAAGCGATCGTATTGGTGAATTGTATGACAGATATTTTTACCGACCGATTTTTGACCCTAACCGGAACACTTTAATAAAAATGAATGAGCTAAAAATTCAGCCCAAGGGCGCTAAAGATGACTTTCATCCGCACAAAGACAACAGGGAAAGGAACGCCAAGGTACCGATTCTTAAATTAAATGCAACCACACTAAACACCGGCCATAACTGGCGATTTGAGGCCTCAAGAATGGGAGAGCAGCAGATTCCGGAGAATAAAAAAATTGAAAAAGAAATCGACGGGAATCTCAGACTGCTGGCACCTTATCCTTATGAAGAGCTCGTTGAAGATCAGCAGGATTTTGAACTCGGTTTGGCGGTAGCAGCATCAGCCTGCGTCCCGGCGCTTTTTCATCCACTTGCAATCAGCGGCCTTTTTCCTAAATTGATCGAAGACGCCACCCCTGAAGACATCAGAGTTCAATTGGTCGATGGAGGGGTGCATGATAACCAGGGCATCGAGGGCCTGACAGATGAAAAGTGCACCCTTTTTATCATAAGTGACGCCTCAGGCCAAATGCAGGATGAGGCTGACCCATCTACGAGTATTTTATCCGTAATATCACGCACGAACAGCATTTTAATGGATCGCGTACGTGAAGAGCAAATAGGCGGTCTTTATCAAAATTACGATCCCGAAAAAGCACCGATCGCTTTTATGCATCTTCGTAGAGGACTATCAACTCAGGTCATTTCCTGTCTGCGATCGCAAAATAAGCAGCCCAAAGAACTTGAAAAGGAAGGTGATCCCGAAGAAACCTCTGAAAATTTTGGGGTGTCGCATCGCATTCAGGATCTTTTGTCAAAAGTACGGACCGATCTTGACTCTTTTACCGAGGTGGAAGCTTACTCGCTGATGATGGATGGTTTCCAAATGAGCGCGGGGCCAATTCACCGATTAATAAAAAATCACAATCTCAAATCCAATCCAACGTCAGACAAAGATAAATGGAAGTTTGTTGATATTAAAGCATGGATGTCGAACTGTGCTGAAAAATCATGCTATGTCTGCCATCTTGAGACAGCAAGCCATAAGGTTTTTAAAGCGTTTAGACTTAGTCACAAAGCTACTATTGTAACGGCAATTATCGTTTTAGGGATATTGTTCGGGCTCGGGACCCTTTTTAAAAATGAAATAGTTATTTTTTTATCGCAGAGCATTACTGTCTATCAATTGGTGCTTTTTGTATTATTACTACTTATCGGTTTTATTCCGAAAATAAGCAGATCAGTAAAACTATTTCGCTTTCTCAGATCACCTTCAGAATATGTTGTTCGCATCGTTTTCCAGGGAGTCTTGCCGGCGATTGGTTCCATATTTGTATGGATCCATCTTCAAATCTTTGACCGTCTCTTCATACAGCTTGGAAAGTTAAAGCAACTCGGTGACCCTCCTGCTAAGTCCAATTAATACAGGTCACCTGCGCACATCTTGAAGAGGACGGATTGAATAATCGAAAAATATAATGGGCCGTAATTGGGGATCAAAGCTTGACGGGCTGTTGCCCAAATCGACTATTTAGCTATACTTCAAGGCTTCAGCCAAGTGAAGCTATTTTCTATTTTGCTTAGTTTTTTAACCTCCAATATGCGTAAACGCACAAATAAAGATTGATTAGCGAGATGACTCTTGATAGAGCCCTGGTAATCTAGCCTTAAGCGGAGATCTCTATCATGATCATTGCCTAAAAATGGATACAGGCGTTAAAAAATTAGCCAACCTTTGGCAATTGCTGGCGGCTTAATTTGTTTTTCATGTAAAACAAATTGATATCAAATCACTGAAATTGTAAATTCACTTGACAGTAAAAATGGTGTTTCTTAAACAATTCAGCCCATCTACAGAATCAACTTCAAAAAAAATTAACAAATAATCAGGTTGTTACATCTATTCTTGGTTAGGTAATTATACTTCCCTTCTATTTGGCATTATCTCTGCTAATAAATAATTTGTAATCATTTGTTCTACGATGAAACGCACTGGTTAAAATGAGAACGCCCGCGCTGCCCTCCCATCAATCCTGTGGGCACTAGACGACTATCTCTAAGAAGGGAACTAAATTTCAGTTGCGAGTCGATGATGAAGCTGACAAACATTCTTCTAACGGCGGCCGTCTCACTATCTCTGATTTCGTACAGTGGCCTGGTGAACGGGCAACTTGTGGGTGGTGAGACTGAAGTAAATAAAATGCCTGTTGAAACCGAATCAAGTTCCAATCCCGACAGCGCAGACAATGAGACGGATCCACAAGATATCGAGGAGATCGTATCCGGACTTTATAGTTGGGGATTTGAAGTGAGCGACTTTCAGCCGTGCGACGTTGAGGAGAAGTGGTGGGTTGTTGGTTCGGCACCTGAATTATTGTCTCGATACAGGACTCTAATATCAAATGTCTACGAGCAAGTTTATGCTCGACTGAAGGGCATTAAAAGTGCGCCTGGCCACTATGGGCAATTGGGGGCGTATGATCGACAATTTGAGGTGCGAGAAATTATGGAGTTACGCGCACTGCAAATTGGCGATTGTGAATGACTAACAGATTTGGCCATTTGAAAGGGGGTGATAAAAATAATATTGGTTAGGCCATCATTTGAAAATGTGATTGATGGTGGTGTCAAGAGAAAGGTTAGGACATGGCTACGCTTTTTGCGATAACAGCGATCTGTAGCCCAACATTAATCGGGTTTTGGGATACCACACCCCAGGGTACGTTCCTTGCTGTGTAGTTGCTATCACCCAACTATTAGAAAGAAAGGAGATCACCATGACATTTCACAAGTGCCACTGCCAATTTGTTCCCCCCCCATGTTCTTGATAACCTTGCGAGAACCGGAAAGGGGAATGCACAGTTAACTATTCAGCAAAGCAAGCTGAGTCGTACACAAAGAAGCGCTAAGCAGGTCCCAATGGCGATCTTTGCAGGACTTGCAACTCCAGGGGAAGGCCCTCGAAAGGCGTATGACTGCCAGGGTCAATGGGCGCAACGGATTAACCTCGTCCGAGATGAGGGCGATCCGGCAACCCCCGATGATGCTGTGAATAACGCCTACGAATTTGCCGGCAAGGTTCGCGACTTTTTCAGGAAGTTGGAAAGAAATTCCTACGACAACATCGGCTCGGATATCATTCTCAATGTCCACCACGGTGTGGACTACAACAATGCCTTCTGGGATGGCGACGAATTGACCTTTGGTGACGGCGATGGTACCATCTTCGTCAATTTTACCGAATCTCTCGACGTCGTCGCTCACGAGTTTGCTCACGGCGTTACCCAGTTTACGGCCGACCTCGATTATTACAGTCAATCGGGGGCGTTGAACGAGTCCTTCTCAGATGTCTTTGGCAGCGCGATTACGCAACACGTTATGGGGCAGGACGCAGGCAATGCAGATTGGCTCATTGGCGACGAAATCATGGGACCGGATCTGTACGGAGAAGCGCTCCGTTCCATGAAGGCACCTGGGACAGCCTATGACAACGCAATCATAGGTAAGGATCCGCAGCCGGATCACATGGACAACTATTGCTCCGGTTCTGCTGATAACCAGGGAGTTCACATCAACAGCGGCATTCCAAACAAGGCCTTTTATCTTGTTTCGATGACAATTGGGACGGATAAGGCAACGCGCATTTGGTACCACGCGCTACGAAACCTCTGGGCGACAGCGGTTTTCAACGATGCGGTCAACGTTATCGCTGAATCGGCACGGATTCTCACTAAGAACGGAGAGGTACCTCTCGGCTCAACGCAGACAGTGCGAGCGGCGTTTAAAGCGGTAGGACTTCCCACTTAGTGCCAAACCAAGTCCAGGTCAGGCGCAGGCTCTCCCCCTGGTTCTTTCCGGTGGCCAGGGGGATGCCACGCTATAAAAGAGTTGAGATTGGAGGTTATTGATCATGCGCATCGATTTTGAGTGTTCAGGAGGATTTGCCAATCTACGGTTGTCATATCGTGCGGATACGAATGAGCTTCCACCGGAACTTGCCGAGGACATTTTGAGTCTTGTAGAAAGCTCCGGATTCTTCGATATTCAAGCAGGTGAGGTGGCTTCCACTTCGGCCGGTCCCCCGGATGTGTTCTCCTACCGGGTCTCGTTGTCTGAAGGCCGTAAAATGCAATCGTTATCGTGTACCGATGTTACGGCTCCGGCTACATTACACCCCTTGCTGGCACTTCTGCGCAAGCTTGCATTGAACCAGGGGCGGAAAGACAAATAGTCTGTTGGGTTGTGGAGCGAATCCCAACACACAATTTAGACCTGAAATACAACAATTTCAAAATTAATTCATTCTTTTATTTTTAAACCTTTCTGAATCAGGGTTTTTGTTGGTCGTTTGAAATACCTTGATTTGAAAGGTTTTTTTGTTTTTAAATAATCCTTGCCCGCTGATGACCGACTATTCGCTCCACAGATCCAGCACCAACCTGCGACTGAGATCAAGATATTTGAAGAGCATGGTGGGGTCATCACAAAATACTTCCAGAGTGATGGTTTCGTCGTAGCCGATGGCCTTTAATGAATTCACCGCATTTTTCCAGTTGATGTTGCCGACTACCAAAGGCATGAGATGATCTCCGGTTGACCGGTTGTCTAAAAAATGAACATGCTAGATGTGTTTCCTCAGTTGGCGGCAGAAACCTTAACAATTGTCTGCCCCCATA
>PVMS01010082.1_pt1 | contig 10410 bp, 9 predicted proteins | sample 1853461 | NCBI WGS metagenome assembly PVMS01 (sample SAMN08582032, study PRJNA380276) | Marine sediment metagenome, whole genome shotgun sequencing project. | isolation source: ocean sediment barecode stripped | collected 2017
AAAGGTGTCTTACCCCAAGCGCCTGGCACATCCAATAATTAACTTTTGCCCGTTTTATGGGGCGCAGTCTAGTAGAGAAGCAAACAGGGTTTGACGGGTATTCCAATAAACAATTTGCTTCTCTTTAAGTGTTTCGCCACGAATGCGTTACTCGTCAAAAGAAGTTTGGCGAAACACTAGGTTTGCCGGTCCGCCTTGCTCACCAGCAAGATAGGGTCATCATTCGACGCTAAGCCATGCCTGCGATATTAACCCATGGAAAGAACCCGACAGCTTTCCCCACATCAACTGTCTAACTTGCGAAATTATTTCTGGAATTTGCAGAGATGAAACTTGTTGCCTGAATCTGCAAAACCGACCATCCCGGAGTCAGAATATACTGAGCGTTGGGAAAAAGTCCAGTCAATGATGTCCGAATTAGGGCTTGATTTTCTGGTCGCTTACGCCGACGATCGGGCGACCTTCGGTCCGGCCCATGCTCGCTGGCTGGCAAATTTTCCGGTTCATTTTGAGCCAGCTTGTATCCTGATGCCCAGGGAAGGTCCGCCAGTGATGCTGGTTGGACCTGAGAGCGACCAGTATGCCCTGCTGGCCGGACAGATCAATGACGTACGTATTCTACGCGAATTGACCCATCCCGATGAAGATTATCCTTACTCGGAAATACAAAATTTAGCCGAAATCATAGCCGAGATCGGACAGGACTTATCTGCTGTACGGCGGGTCGGTCTCGGCGGCGGGGGATCGATTGGAGCGGACCTGCTAACGGCCATCAAGTCTGCTCTGCCTGGCGTGGAATGGGTTGATGTTGAAAATAACTTATGTGCTCTACGAGCGCAAAAATCACCCGCTGAAATCGCGGTGATTCGCTACGCCTATCAGATCGCCGAAGTTGGCTTTCGAGCCGCTATCGAAGCGATTGATGGTGGCGTAACCGAACGGGAAGTAGCTGCTGAAATAGAAGCGGCGATGCGCCGGGCCGGGGCGGAAGGAACTGGGATTGATACGATTGTCGCCTCTGGCCCAAATACCCGGCCTATTCTGGCTCGCTCTACCTTTCGTCCTATCGAAGGCGATGATTTGGTATTGTTAACCATTGCCCCGCGCTATGAAGGCTATCATGCAGCGATTGGCCGAGCTGTCTTGGTAGGCAATCCCGGTCAAGAGATTCGTCGCGCGTTGGAGGTGGCCATTCGGGCCCAACAGGTCTCGTCCCGAGCATTGCGCCCCGGAATCGAAGGTCGCGAAGTTGAAGCGATTGGTCGGCAGATTGTGGCCGAGGGCAATCTGGGACAGTACTTCCTTTATTCAGGCGTTCACAGCGTCGGGGTCATTGAGTTTGAGCCACCTATTTTTGGACCGAGTAGTTCAGCCAAATTGCAGGAGAACATGGTTATATCCATTGATATTCCCCTGTTTAATACCCCCTGGGGTGGATTACGAATTGAGGACGGATATCTGATTACCGAAGGTGGCGCCGAACCGCTCCACCACACCCCTTATTTATTACAAAAATAGACAGCTTTTAGCGTACTTTCTTCCAGGATGCGGGTTGCCTACCGGTGAGATTACGCCAGAAACCAACCAGCGCTGCTAGATTAGCCAGACAGAAAAATAGTACCGTCGAAGAAATTTTTCCCAATAGACCGTCCGGTGGTTCCTGATTCCGCCGGGCTCGAAGATAAGCTATCAAGCCGGTTCCATAAAATAGGAGTTGGATCGAAAGCAACATACGGTAAAATTTTTGAGGCCACAAGAGCAGGTTTAGGAACAAAGCCACCAGCAGTAGCCAGGGGGTCACAGCCCATCGTAGTATGCGGTGCGAAAAATATTGCCAGGCTATGATGCCCTGTTGCGGCCGCAACAGTTCAGGCATACGGCGGATAGATTGAAGGCCACCGGCGGCGATTCGCGTTCGCCTTTGCCAATCCCCACGCATGGAGTTGAGTGGCGCCTCTTGGGCAACGGCCGCTGGCTCGTAGACTACCCGCCAACCTTGGGCTACCATCAGCATTGACATCATAAAATCTTCGATAATCGCATCGCTTGGCGGCGGCTGATAAGCAGAGCGTCGAACGGCAAAAAGTTCCCCCGTAGCTCCCATGACCGAGCTGAGCTGGCTATCCTTTTGTTTTAGATAAGATTCGTAGCGCCAATACAATCCTTCCCCACCACCGAGAACCTCTTTCTCGCCTGAAACGCCGCCGACCGCCGGATCAGCAAAATGGCGTGTTAAGGCTCGGATGGAGCCGGGAGTGAGTGTGGCATTGGCATCACTGAAAATGATTATTTCGCTGTCTATTTGCGGTACAACTTGCCGAATAGCCTCTGCTTTACCCAAGCGAAGCGGATGATGAAAAACTGTTACGCCTTCATAACTTCCGGCGATGGCTGCTGTACCATCCTCAGATCCATCTTCCATCACCATCAGTTTCATTTTATCGCTGGGATAATCCAGGGCCAGGCTGTTTCTAATCTTACTGTCGATGAATTCAGCTTCATTATAGGCGGCGATGACTAGAGTGATCGAAGGTGTGAATGGCGCTTGTAGATGCGGCCGGCCCCAAACTCGGGCCAGTAAGGTTAGCAATAGCGGGTAACCAAAATAAGTATATAAGATCGTCGCCACCGACAGCCAAAAGAGCCTAGTTACGAAACCCATGGACTTAACCGGTCTGCCTCTGGAGACGCTCGCCAAGGGTGATGTGGCTACGCCAAGCTAGCAAAGCGCCAATCGCCGCCGGAAAAATAACGGTAATTAAATGTTGTAGTATGGCAAAGGAAACGGCTGTAGCCTGATCGACGCCAAATACAGCCAGTGCCTGCACGGCCAAAAAATGATAAACGCCCACCCGCCCAGGAGTTGAAGGCACCGCGATGCCTAGTAAAAGTACAGCCAATAGAAATAGGGCCGCCAGCCAGGAAAGCGGCGCACCAACGGCTGCCAACAATATATAGTTGACGGCCGTATAAAGTAGCCAGATCAAAATTGTCCAGGCGAGCAAAGTCAGTATAAGGATAGGATTGGCGATTACCTCGATGCTGCGCAAAAACTCCCCCGCGCCATCAACCAGAAAGCGGCCGCGATTGGCAGGCCAATAGATACCCAGCCAGTTGACCAGACGAAGCAGGTGACGACGGCCAAGCACCAGGGCTGAGACCGCCAGCAAGACCAGGATGGCGATCATCAGCAGCAATTCACCCGGTCCACGCCACCATTGAGGCAAACTCACTTGGAAGAGCAAAATCAATACAACAACAGCCAACATCAATGTATCTAGAGCCAGGCGCAGCATCTGTGTACCCAACACATAGGCGGTATGTTCGCTCTCTACCAGGGTAGCCCGAACAACGTCCCCCAAGCGAGCTGGCATGAATATATTGATCGCCTGGCCAATTAACATGATGGCTGTCAAGCGGCCGAGAGCCGGCCGTCCCGCTATTGGGAACATCAATCGCCAGCGGATTGAGCGCATGGGAATGGTTAGTATATTGATCACAATCGCGGCGACAATCAGAGTGAAGTTGGCGCTTGTCAATGCCTGCCAGGTCTCCGACCAATTGGTGGTAACCAACAGCCAAGTTAAGCTAATAAGACTTAAAATCAGCCCAAACCAAAATCGCCAGCTACGCCGTAGCCAGGATCGAGGATCACGAGTGAAATTACTTTCGGCCGTCAAGAGATAGTTCGCCTCAGCTATCAGTACGTGATTGGATGGCCTATCGTTTCAGCCGTCTAGCTGTTTGTATCCAATAATGCCCGGTAAGCCAATAGCTAACTGCTTGTCGCTGGTTGAGCTTAGGCTAAAATCTTAATAGGTCCCCCGCGAATAGCCAGAGTATGTTAACAGCTATCACAGATCGGGATAAGGGACAACTAGCAAGTAGACGGAGGCACCGATGCAATTTGGCCTATTCGAAGATCCTAAACAATTCGAGTCCTTTGAAGATTTGACCGATACGATGATGAAGATGGAGGATGACCCTCTCTTCCCGGCCGGTACGAACATGGTTATTTATCGGGGTAATCCCCAAGCGACTCTGATGATAATCGGCGAAGCACCAGGAACCGAAGAAGATCGTCAGGGTAAACCTTTTGTCGGCCGGTCGGGCAAGCTACTGGACCAAATTTTAGAAGCCGCTGGTTTCGATCCGGAAAATGACATCTTTATAACCAATGCTGTTTTTCGCTTACCTCCAGGGGACGGTGGCAAGCCATTGCGTAAACCATCGCCCGACGAGATCGTATTTTACAAACCTTATCTGTTGGAAATTATTCGACTGGTCGATCCATCTATCATGCTCTTATCTGGCAATGCCGCCACTGAGTCAATTCTGGGTGAGACCGGTATTACTCGCCTGCGTGGACAATGGTTTCCCTGGCACGGCCGCTGGGTCATGCCCATTTTTCACCCTGCCTATCTACTCCGCAATCCCACGCGAAAACCTGGCGGACCAAAAGCATTGACCTGGATCGATATTCAGGAAGCCCGCCGCAAGTATGAGGAATTGCTTGACTGAGTCAAGGGCATGAACAGGAGTTACTCTGAAACTGCAGCCCAACGCGGTGAGCCGGGCTATGTCTGGCGTTCAGGGCAAGAGCGCCGGCTAGAAATGGTACAACAATGGGCTGATCTTTCTGGCCGTTTGTTGGACAACGGCTGTGGGTTAGGCACCTGGCTTGATGCTTTCGGCCATTATGGTCAGCATCGTTTTGGGCTAGAGGTTGAGTATGATCGAGCCTACCAAGCTCTTTCTTCAGCCGAAGGGATCGTGCAGGCTCTTGGCGAGCGCCTTCCCTTTGCCAACGATCATTTTGATTTCATCTTGAGTAATGAAGTGATCGAACATGTCAACGACGACCGGCTAGCCCTGACGGAAATGGTCCGTATCACTCGGCCTGGCGGTCGCATCATTATTTTTTGTCCGAACCGTTGGTATCCGGTCGAGCAACACGGTATATATTGGCGCGGACGTTACAAATTTGGCAACATCCCCCTGGTGAATTACTTACCCGATCCTTTGCGAAATCGATTGGTGCCTCATGTGCGAACCTACAGTTGGCGCCGCTTAAAGGCCCTTTACCAGGGCCTGCCAGTCAAGGCCCTCTATCACAAACGGATCTACGGCGGGTACGACAACATTGAAGGGCGCTGGCCTCGATTCGGCCGGACTTTGAAACAGGCTCTATATTCGGCCGAAAGAACACCTCTCGCCGCCTTGGGTATCTCCCATCTGCTGGTTTTGGAAAAAGGTGCCCCGGGCAACCTCTCAGCCCACTGACTCCCCCTCTTCTCGTTAAGCCTTAGTAACCTAAAATATTGGCTTTGTGATAAACTCTTGCAATCAAAATACAGCATTGCTCCGTGGTCAGTCAGCGATGTTTAGGGTAAGTGGATCTAGAGTGTTCACAAGATAAATGGCTGAAAGCAAGCTCCAGCGAAAAACATTCGGCACAAAACAAATGGCCGGGCAGCAAAGCGAAATCGAACAGGCTCGTCGAAATCTGCTGACCGCCGAAGCTGAACTGGCGGAAGAGCAAGCAGCAGTCAATGCCTTCCGTATGCACTGTCGATTGAAACTGGATCGCTGGATTGAGCGCTTGCAGGAAATCCAGGTCGAGCGCGAGAAACTTAAAACCCAACTAGAATTACTAACGCAAGCCGAAGATTACGGCATCCCTTTTGAGGCCGGAGATCCATTTTGGTCTGGCGAAGAGATCGAAGCTGAGACCCAGGATGGAGAGACACTGGCCGACGAAGAACTGTTACTACCAACTGATGTGCCCCGGGACAAAGAGGCTGAAAAACGGCTGTATCGCCAGTTGGCCCGACGTTTTCATCCAGATCTCGGTGTGACCTCCGTAGAAATCGCTTATCGCACTGAGATGATGGCTGCCGTCAATAGTGCCTACGAAGAAGGGGAAGTCCAGTCATTGTATGATCTGGCCGGAGAATTAGATCCCCAAGAGATGGCTCGCCTGGCGGCCATTCGATCCCCCGAGCTTCGTAAAATGCGTCTTCAGCTGGTCCATCTCAAACGTCGCCGGCGCCGGGCCAAACAACGTCTCGTTTCTTTACGGCAAGAAAACACGGCCCGTCTCTGGCGCAAGGCTCGTCTGCTCGATCAAAACGATGTCCATTGGTGGGAAGTGGTAAGGCGAGAAATTGAGCGGGCTATTGAACAGATCGAAACCGATCTCGCCCAACTTCAAGAGCGAATGGAACACCTGGAGGCAGCCCGAGCTGAACGGCAGCAGGTTGGTTTCGAATAATATCGTCCCCTTAAACCTCTCCTCTTTGTCCGTCCAGTCTATTAAGATTCTACAGTAGTATCCTAAAACTATTTTCAGAAATATCTCGCTAGGTATGTTTTAGAGGGAAGCGACCAACTCCATCCCAAAACTTTGAGAGGGTTGGCCAGTGAGGGGCATTTGCAAGATTTCCTTGACAACTTACGAAAGATAATGAATCTGGGGATTACTTAAGTGGATCCATCAATATGCCAACTAGACGTTAACCAATAAGACCAATAAGCTTGTCATAGCCCTCTTTGGCCAATACAATTCACTCAAGAATACATACTCATCTTGGGCACTGCCATCATTCGCGACCGAAGACCGCCCAGGGTAGATTATCAACTAGGAGCAAGAATCGATGAAAAGTAATGGACGTGGTGAAATTGCCAGTGACAAAGTGAAGCGGGGATTGGCCCAAATGTTGAAGGGTGGGGTCATCATGGATGTGGTGACACCAGAGCATGCGATAATTGCCGAAGAAGCCGGCGCGGTTGCCGTCATGGCCTTGGAGCGAGTGCCGGCCGATATCCGGGCTGACGGCGGCGTCGCTCGCATGTCCGATCCGGGACTCATTCGGGAGATCATTGCCTCTGTAAGCATCCCGGTTATGGCCAAGATTCGAATCGGTCATTTCGTCGAGGCCCAGATCTTAGAAGCCATCGGCGTTGATTATATTGACGAGAGCGAGGTTTTGACACCGGCCGATGAGGAACATCATGTCAACAAACATCTTTTCAGTGTTCCTTTCGTCTGTGGCTGCCGTAATTTAGCCGAGGCTTTGCGTCGCATCGGCGAGGGCGCGGCTATGATCCGAACCAAGGGCGAAGCCGGAACCGGTGATGTCGTGGAGGCTGTACGCCATGCCCGTTCGGTACTTGGCGATATCAGGCGTCTGCAGAATATGCCTGATGAGGAATTAATGTCCTTTGCCAAACAAATTGGAGCCCCCTACTCCCTCATCAAAGAAACAAAAGAATTAGGCCGCTTGCCAGTCGTCAATTTCGCTGCTGGAGGCCTGGCCACCCCGGCCGACGCGGCCTTGATGATGCAACTTGGAGTAGACGGTGTGTTCGTGGGTTCCGGAATATTCAAGAGCGGCGATCCTGCGCTTAGAGGAAAAGCTATCGTCGAAGCCACAACCCATTATAACAATCCCGAGATTTTGGCCAGAATAAGTGAAAACCTGGGTGAGCCGATGGTTGGCATCTCGGTCAGCACCTTACCCGAAGAAGAACAGCTAGCTACTCGTGGCTGGTAAAAAAACGGGCCTTCCGACCTTCCTCAATAAAGGTCTCCACGTTAGAGGGGACCTTTATTGAGACGAACTCTTGCTGGTAAGTTGCCGGTCTCGAGTGAGATTTCAAGCGACCCTCACACAGAAACATTTGGACATGACCCAGATATTTCAGCTCGGTAATGCTCCGGCCGGTTTATTTATTACTTCTACCAAGAACTTTTCTGTGAGAACTAACTAAATGCGTATAGGCGTTCTCGCCCTGCAGGGCGCATTTATCGAGCATATCGAGATACTGGATCGATTGGGCGTTGAGGCCATCGAGGTCCGCTTGCCTGAAGAACTCGAGGGATTGGACGGCCTGATCATTCCCGGGGGAGAAAGCACCACCATCGGCAAACTAGCCGTGGAATATGGTTTGATGGATCCCCTGGCCCGATTCGCGGCCGAAAATGCCGTTTGGGGTACTTGTGCAGGAATGATCTTTATTGCCAAAGATATCGGCGCAGAGCAGCCCTTATTGAGCATTATGGATATCGTGGTTCAACGCAATGCTTTTGGCCGTCAGCTGGACAGTTTCGAGTCGGATCTTGTGGTGCCTGTGCTTAACGAGGGCAAAGTGAAGCCATTTCCGGCCGTATTTATCCGGGCTCCCATTCTGGTGAACGCAGATGGAGGTGCCGGGGCAGAGGTTATCGCCCGTCTAGAGGATGGAACGGCCGTTGCTGTCCAGCAAGGTCGCTGGCTGGCCACTGCCTTTCATCCCGAGCTAACCGGAGATGATCGCTTCCATCGTCACTTTTTAACTTTGGTGGAATGACTAGGGTGAAGGCAGCTTGCCCGATTATCAATTCACAACTGGCTATCTTTTAGCGACAGGCAATAAGACTGTAAATATTGCCCCACCATCCGGGCTATTCTCGGCCCGGATGCTTCCCTCATGATCGGCCATTATCTTGGAAGATATGGCTAAACCCAAACCAATCCCCTTACCCAATTGCTTTGTGGTTATAAAGGGATCAAAGAGCTGGTCCTGTACAGCCGGATCAATGCCAGGTCCAGAATCGCTGACGGACACCGCTTGGGCATTTTGCTCAGGTAAAGCCCAGGTTGAGATACGAATAGTCCCCCCATTGGCCGGAATTGCATCCTTGGCATTCATCAATAGATTGATCAATACTTGGGTTATCTGGTTTTGATCGCATTCAAGGGCATCCATTTCTGCCTCAAGATTGGTAACCATGCTGATGTTATGTTGGCGCTCAAATTCATAACCGACCAGGGTCAAGGCAGAATCGACGATCTGATTCAATTTGCACAGAGAATATATTTGGCTTTCTAAATAACTATAATCTCGTAAAGTGCGTAGAAGCCGCGCGCAACGCCAGGCACTCTGATCAATCATTTCCACATAATGGAGCAACTCGTCATCACTTAGACTGCCATCGGCTAACTGGCTGAGTAAATTATTGCAGGTCGCGGTAATGACATTGATCGGGTTGGTCATCTCATGGGCAATCCCTGCCGTTAAGGTCCCAATACCCGCCAATCTCTGGAGTTCAGTGAGGGCTTCTTGCAACTCAGGTAATTGGATTTTTGACCCTTTCAATGTTTCGACGATCACAACAGCTCCTGCCAGCGATGTATTGGGCCACAGTTTGTTGCGCCATGCAACTGTGTGTAGTGAGCATACGTCACGCTCTCGCGACTGTCCGTATCCTTACCGTAAATACTGCGTGAACGGAGCGTGAAGGGTAGTTATGGCAATAAGATTATTTTAAGAGTATCTAGACTTTATTCAAGCTTTTATATTTTAAGAATTCGTGAGCCACAAAAAGAGGTTCAGACAGTTACCCTGGACACATTGCATAGGGTATGGCGATCTGCTAGTTGTTCCCGCTGAATACTGATTATGATTCACAAGAAGTGTTCAGTATATTAAATTACCTGCTCTGACCTGGTTTGATGATCCGGTTGGCTTGGCTGACTATCAAATACTATTCTCTTTCCACTACACAGGCTCGAACCGTCTCACTTTCTGTCTCATTGGCAACGGCATCATAAGCTATCACCTTGAAATGATGACAACCCGGTCCCGGAATGGTCCATTTTTCGGTGAAAGGAGGGACTGTGCTTATGGCGAATGGTACGCCGGCATCGTCGACAAAAAATTCAACTCGATCGATCGAGATGTCATCTTCAACATGGGCTTGAACGATTATCCATTCATCATTTTCAAAGAAAATTTGGCTTTCGAGAGGAAATAGAATTTCGGCCGTAGGGCCAATATTGTCTACTGTGACTGGAACGCTAGCTTCTTCGAAGGTGCCGTCCTCTCGTACCATCGTCAGCAAAAGAGTATAAAGTCCATCAAGTCCAGAGACATCCCAAATTCCAAGCGCCTCATTCTCCTTCGTTCCTCTAACTTCCCCGGTAATACTCTGCATTTCCATAGGCGTTAGACCGGGAAAGTAAGAAAGCCGGTAAAAAGCGATATTGTCACCCTTGGCGTTGCCATTAATTTCCACTGTACCGCTAATATATTGGAAGGGCTTTAAGTCAAGAATTGCCACGTCGCCCCCATTGGTGTTCTCAGAATTGATTGTATCGTAATCAGCAGGCGGCTGTTCGATTTCATTTTCACGAACCCAATCGGCCGCTCGCGGCGGGTAGACTACGAAAATCTGTGATTCTACCAGTTCGGGTGGTGAGCTGAGCGTCGCCAGCCGTCCGGTCTCTCGATTTACCCGGAATTCCTGATACATATTATCATAGACGGTTGGCTGCGTGCCTTCAACAAAAAATTCGTTTACCGTTGGACAATAGGCTGTCGGCAGCAGCCCAGATAGATCGCAAACTGGCAGCTGGACGATGCCAG
>PVMS01016181.1_pt1 | contig 10410 bp, 10 predicted proteins | sample 1853461 | NCBI WGS metagenome assembly PVMS01 (sample SAMN08582032, study PRJNA380276) | Marine sediment metagenome, whole genome shotgun sequencing project. | isolation source: ocean sediment barecode stripped | collected 2017
TATAAAAATCTCGATTAAATTGGATGGGACTGCATTGGCCCTTATGATTGGGAGAATAATCTGTAGTCTTAATAAGTTGCAGATATGATCTGGATATCAAAACATTGAGGAGGTAACAAGAGGCTCTTGGTTTATGGAGAATAAAATGTAGATTAGGTTAAATTGGATGGGACTATTTTTTTTTATTACTCAAGAATTTTACGCCAAATCCCTCTAAATTGGACCATACGACCCGGCCTTTAACTTTAGCCTTCTTCTTTTTTCGTAAGGGAATACCCAAAGTAACGATCTGCCCGGCCGCGATATTCTCATTGGCTTTGATGAAAACTCCGGCGGGACTTATATTTTGGGTTAAACCCCCGAACACCCGGTTCTCGGTAGCGAAAAATATGGGTTTGGAATAAGGTTTCCTTTTATGCCGCCTTATATCGTCCCATTCTTGGAAATCGCTTATTTGTAAATTTAGCTTATTGTAATTAACCGTGTATCTGGCTCCATAACCATAATAAAAAGTAGGGGTTGTCAATTTCTTACGCCAAATTATTTTTGCCCGATAACACTCATAGGTATCAGAAAGGGCTGTAATGGGGGAATTCTCAATTCCAATAAAAATTCCTTCTCCTGGTCCCAGCAATTTATCAGCCTCGAAATATAATCCATTTTCACTGTAGTTTAGCATTTGGGCTTTATAAATAAGGCCAACTTTTAAATCTTCGATCGTAACAGGGCATATGTGATTTGTGCGAGCCTTATTTCTTTTTTCAGGATTCGGAATCATGCTGTTTTTTTGACAACATAAATGGGAAGGTATTTTCTCCTCAATTTGTCCAGCTCGGCTCTAACGAGGGTGAACATCTTTACGATAATTGAGTTCAAATTCTGCATGGCCTCAAGTTGTGCCACAATTTCAGGATAATACTTTTTCCCCCTGACTCTTCTGAGCTTTTTTAAGATTTTTTCCGGTAGTATTTCAAATCCAGGGGGGGTATTCAAGATAGCATCCAGTAACAAAAGATTACTGCCATCTAAAAGTGAATTTTCAAAATGAGACAGTATCTGAGATGCCGGCATTATGGAAAGCCGATCGCGAACCTCCCGCTCCTGTAAAAATTTAAGAACGCGGTCATCACCTCTAACAGGTTCCTCTGATAGTTTAGCTTCAAGTTCATTAATCAAATCTGAAGCGCTCCTTTTGGACTTTAGAATTTCGAGTTTAGTGATCGCTTTTTCCAATACCTGGCGCCTGGAATTCTCTTTATCTCTCTCACTTAAACTATCATCATCCTTAATTCTTTGAAATTCGTTTACAACAAAATTACGCATGAGCAAAATGTCATTATAAACTTTTTCTACAACGGCTACTCCATCTTCCGAGAGTATTTTCGCGGCGTCTGCCAACTGAAATCGAAGCTTCGGAATTAAGTGGTCTATCATTTTTCTATTGGTAAGTGTTTGTTAGAATACTTGCAGCAGCAACTGCTTTTTCAAAATTCTAATACATTATAAACGAATGCGATTCCATACAAAAACGGATAATTGTTATACCAGAATGCAAAATTTATGCAAAATCAAGATATTAGATGAAAAATATAATAATGTTGAAATTACAAACACTTACCTGTAATACTTTCGAAAGCCTTACGGTATAGTATGAAAAATTTTTACCAATTTATTGGAGTTCACTTCACAATTTAAAGAATATCTCATTTATTAAGAATAGATTCAATAATTAAAAATTATGTGGCAATTGCGGTCAAAATTTGCAACTATAAAAAAATCTTTGGTTAAATGTCCTTCGCAAGGGGAGTCAGTTCTAATTACATCTATTTAAAAATCCGTTATGCATAATTCCGCAAAACAAGGCGTCCAAAATAGCGCATTTAAAGCAACCCGGGATCCGCGCAAATATCCCCGAAGGTCCTATATTAAATCGGTGTTTTTCAAGTGTCATCACCGACACTACAAGGGTTTGATTATCAATATAAGTCGCAGTGGAGTTTTTATTGAAACTAAAAATAAATTCTTCTTTGGCCAGGCAATTGAACTTGTTATTCCAAACATAAAAATTGATAAAAGCGTCATCTTAAAAGGCTGGATTGTGCGCTTGAGCCAAAATGGCTTTGGCGTGACTTTTAAAAGAATATTAGAAAGAAGATCGGGAAAAGAACGCAGAAGCGACTTAGATCGCAGAACCGGTTTAGATCGCAGGGATAGCCGCAAGCGTATAGCACAGGCATAAAAGCAACAGGGTCAACGACCACCCGCACAGTGGGTGGCCTGGATTTTACCGCCATAGGCGGGAAAAGACAGGGGCGCGAAGTGCCCCAATCGTTGCGGGTTTGGAAAACCCAATCATTTTTGTGTAAACCGCTAACCTTCAAACTGAAATCCGCTCGGATATCCTTCAAGTTTGTGCTTGCCCTCCGCTGATAGTTCAGGGCAATCCGGCGGGCTTTTCACGCCTTCATCCAGCTGCATTTCAAAAAGCTTGACCATTGTAAAGACGCTGTGATATTCAGCAGTTAGTACTGAAAAAATGCGAACCCCGTTTAAGGGATTGTCATGAACCCACCAAACACAAGAACCCGTTTTTCAAATAGAAAGACGGGTTCTTGTGTTTAAAAGCGCTTATGAAGCCACTCACCCTAGAAATCGTATTTAAACTCTTAGGAACCCAGAACATACCGGGATCTCCAAAAGAACTTGAAATTCTATGCGTACGGATTTCAGAACTCTTCGAATTAAATGGTGAGGATTGGATCCGTGAAAACCGACAAAAGCTTATCGATGAATGGTACTACATTATCCGCCAGGGAATCATCCATTAAATTAAGGAGGTGCGCTATGTTTAAATATATTATTTTGATTGTTTTGTTTTTGATATCAATTCAATCTGGATCCATGGCCGGACAGGCTTTCGAAAAGGATATTGTTAAAACCTCTGAAGGCGACCTGGAGATTACTTTTATCGGCCACGGCACTCTGATGTTTACCTTTGGAGGAAAGGTTATCCATATTGATCCGTTTTCTCGCGTAGCAGATTATTCGAAACTACCGCAAGCTGATATGATTCTGTTGACCCATGAGCACCGTGACCATCTTGACCTCAAAGCGCTTGAATTTCTGCGAACAGAAAAAACAGTCCTCGTCTTAAACGAAAAATGTGCCCAGCAGGTTAAAGGCGGCATCGTCATGCATAACGGGGATGTTAAAACCATTGAAGGTCTAAGAATAGAAGCTGTGCCGGCTTACAACCTCGTTCATATGCGCAGCGAGGGCGTTCCTTTCCACCCCAAGGGCAGCGGAAACGGATATGTGGTCACCTTCGGCGATAAACGAATCTATGTGGCAGGTGATACCGAGAATATACCGGAAATGAAAAAACTGAAAGATATAGATTATGCGTTTTTGCCGATGAACCTGCCCTATACCATGACGCCGGAAATGGTGGCCGACGCCGCAAAAGCGTTTAAACCTAAAATTCTTTACCCCTACCATTACGGCAAAACGGATCCGTCGAAGCTGGTTGCGTTGATGGAGGATACCCCGCAGGTTGAAATCCGTATTCGAAAGATGCCGTAAGACGCAATGCGAATGCTTTCCGGACACGCTTGACTTATTATTAGAAATAAATACCTTAAATTTGCATGAAAATAATATTAAAGATAACAACAGACCTGTTCAATTCATAAACGCATTCGACACTTTTGAGAGGAGACTGAGATGAGTAAACTGTTTGAACCCAGTGAAATTAATGGCCTGAAGCTGGAAAACCGATTCGTTCGTTCGGCGACCTGGGAAGGAATGGCAGCTGAAGACGGCGCTTGCACCCAAAAACTAACAAATTTAATGGCGGAGCTTGCCAGAGGAGGCGTGGGTTTGATCATCAGCAGCCATGCCTATGTTCAAAAAGTCGGCCAGTCCGGAGCCGGGCAGCTCGGCATCCATAACGACGATATGATCCCGGGACTGCAAAAGATGACCGAAGCCGTGCACAACCATCGCGGCAAAATCGTCTGCCAGCTGACCCACGGCGGTTTTTTCGGCAATGCCAAATTATCCGGACAGACCCCGATGGCGCCATCCAATGTCGAAGGCATCGCCGAAGGAGCCCGCAAAGAGTTAACAAAAGAAGACATCCAGGGCATCATTGCGGCTTTTGCCGCAGCAGCCAAAAGAGCTCAAACCGCCGGTTTTGACGGCGTTCAAATCCATGGCGGCCACGGCTATCTAGTGAGCAGTTTTATCTCCCCCATGTTCAATCACCGCACAGATGAATACGGCGGCTCAATCGAAAATCGCGCCCGCATGCCCCTGGAGGTGCTGCAGGCAGTGCGAGAGGCCGTCGGCAGTGATTATCCGGTTTTGATTAAAATGAACTGCAAAGAGTTTACCGATAATGCGCTGATGCCGGAAGACTTTGTTCAGGCCGGCAAGATGCTGGCAGACGCCGGCATCGACGCCATTGAGGTCAGCGGCGGTCTGCCGATCAGCGCCAAGACCCGGCCCAGCCAGTTAGGCATCAATAAAGAAGAAAAAGAGGCTTATTTTCAGGAAGAAGCCAAAGCACTCAGGAAAGAAACTGATGTTGCCTTGATTCTGGTGGGCGGAAACCGGTCCTTTCATGTGGCCGAACGTCTGGTGGATGAGGGCGTGGCCGATTACATTTCCATGAGCCGGCCGTTGATCCGCGAGCCTCACTTGATTAACCGCTGGAAGGCCGGTGATTTTACAAAATCGGCCTGTGTTTCCGACAACATGTGCTTCCAGCCGGCCATAGAAGGCAAGGGAATCTACTGCGTGACCGAAAAAAGAGAAAAAGCAAAGTAATGCCAAGCGTCTCGCTTTGGCGAGACTTGCGGAGCACTCTGCACAATTCTTGCGCTCCGTTTAAGGAGCGCTTCGCTTTAGGTTGGAGGCAAAAAAAATCGGCAGCTATTGTTCCTGCCATTAGGCGGGAAAAGAAAAACTGTCTTCATGCAACTTGTTTTGTCTAATTTGCAGGAAGCCTATGATAAGTCTAGAGCAAATAAAATGGCTGCACGCACTTGCTGTAATTTTTCAGATGGAAGCCGGGTAATCAAGGAGCCTATTTTTCTTTTGGATACCGTCTGAATATGGTCGAAGTTAATAGCACAGTCTCTCTGCATACCCTCATTTTTGGACAGAAATACTTCACTGGGGATATCTCTGACCGTTGAGGTTATCGGTGCAATTGTTAGTTCGCCAAGATAATCTAAAATTGAATTGCGTGTCAAAATTAAGACCGGCCGCTTCTTGTCCGGAGCTTTGAATTTGTACCACCTGATTTCACCTCTTTTCATTCATCCCCCCAGTCCTGTTCCTTCTCCCAGACGCTAAATTCATCCATATTTACCGGATGAGAAAGGTACCCCTGCCGGTGTTTTGCTTCTTGCATGCCGGTGTAAAATCGGTGAACTGCCTCTCGCAGCGCATCACGGGTAAAAGCGGATCGAGAGGTATTCAGCTCTTTGACCAGTTTATCGACAGATTCAACAAGTTCATCATCCAATGTCATCTGTATGGTTCTCATGGTTAATCTCCAAAATAATATGGATTTTTATCATTATAATATATCCATTTAATTATCCATGTCAATAATAACTATTAATATGATGGCTAAAAAGTAGAATATAAAAATGATGATTTTTGACCTATCCTTGATTTTAGGTTAAACTTAAAGTTTGTGATCCGAAGTGTATTTCACCGGTGGATTCCAAATTAAGAGAGACAGGCACTTTATAGAATGCATCCTTTGGCCCGGCATATAAAATTCTGGACGATAGCACTCCGCTTTTTACTGGTTCTCACCCTGGTGCTAAGTACTGTGTCTACTGCAATGGCCGAGCAGACCAAAGAAGAAAAAGCCTGGCAGAAGATGCTCAATCTAGAGGCAGCCAATGCGCTCTGGCGGTTAAAAAGGGCGTTAAAAAAGGACGCATTTTACAGTGGCCGCGCAAGGCTTAATGTCTGGCGCTCCGCGGCTATGGATGCCGGCAAATTCGACCCTGAAAAATACGAAGCGTTTAAACAGCAGCTCTACGAAAAATCGGTTAATGATTCGTTGAAATGTATCGAATATTATATCGAGCAGAACGGCTATCACGATGCCAATATGTGCCTGCAGAGCTGGAAGATGCACGCCAAGGAAATCGACGTGTTTGATGAGTCAACCTACCAGGAATTTATCAAACGACTCAACAGTTTAAAGGAGAAGCAGTCCGAATAACCTATAACCCAAATTGAGCGTTTCAAATTTTAAAAAGGGGTCATTTTTTCTGATATTCAATGAATTCTACCCGTCGAGAGCCATTGGGTCGAACGATCGATTTATATTTTTAAAACTTGAAACCCTTCGGGATTGCCGATCTTACCGCATCTACGGTGTCAGATGTCGTCCCGCATAGTCAACTATAGCGGAACACCATCTTCCTTGTAGCTGCCTGCCCAGTGAAATGCGAAGCCTATTTCACCGGGGCGGCAACCTCGACAATCGCTCAATTAGAGTATACTTGACAATGCCGGCTGCTATTTAGTATTTTGTACCCTACCAGCATCATTTCCATTCGTTCATCTTAAGACCGAAAATACCGATATGTGATACCCCGTCGCTGCCTGTTTCGAAAGCGCTCAACACAGTGTGCTGTTCCGTGAGTAGTAATGCGTCTATCTATCCGGTCAGGAGGACTGCGCCATGCGAAACAAAAAAGCTGGATTCATCATTGGCTTTCTATCACTTGCCTTTTTAGGTGCTCTGCTATCATGTGCCACGGATAAGGCGCCTTTGCAGATCGCAAACAGCCTTCCGCAAAGCGAGCTCGCTTATTATAATGACTCTTTTGATAAAATGCGGGAAGATCTTTGGGACAGGGCCGGGTATTTGTATCGCGAAGAACAGGTGCAAAATTTCAAGCAGTCCGATATGCGCTTTGATAACGGCAAACTGATCATTCGGACCCAAACCGGCAGTTTCAGCAAAGGTGGGCTTTCATCCAAGTATGCGTTCAGAGGAAATTTCGATATCCAGCTTCATTGCCGCATGGATTTTATAAAAGGCATCTCCGGTATGAATATGGATCAAGTATTCAGTTTTGGAGTTTACGACAAAAGCCTAAAGATTGGGAAAATGAGATTCGCAATCATCGGCCTGTCCATGAGAGGGGGATTGGACCGGGGGTACCTCTTTAGCAATTGTGTTGTAAATGGTAGAAAGAAAAAGGGAGGCTCTCATAGGATAGAAAATTTCAACGGTTGGTTTCGTATCTGGAGAACCGGCAAAACCATCAGCACATTATATAAAAAAGAGGGAACAGTTGAGTGGACCTTAATGAAGATATTTCGCGTAACGGATAATGACATGCTGATCGGCTTTCAGCTTCGGAACTTTTTTGGAAAAAGAACCACCATTCGGGCTAATAATTCCGTGACCGCTGAATTCAATAACTTTAAAATAAATGCTGCCCAGGAAATAATTGAAGAAGAAATCTGAATTTACATCTTACTGAATAAATTGTTTTAAGCAAGAGCACATCTAACATTCGATACTTGAAGGAGCCCATACCAAAGCAGGGAGACCATTTAGGACAAAAGAATGAAATATGTGTTGTTCATACCTGTTGTTTGTTTCTTTCTTCAGATATCCGGCAGCCATGCCCTGGCATCTGACGGCAATGATTTGTCCGGCGACTGCGATAAGGCAATACATGTATTCTGGAAAGGCCGCTTGGCGCCCGATAAAGATCAGGCCCGCCAATACTATCAGGAAGCCATCGAATTATGTTCGGGATACATCCGACCTTATGAACTGGTGGGAAATTTATACCGCAAAGAAAACCAGAATGATACAGCGATAACCTATTTTATAAAGGCGGCCGAACTGGGCACCCGTAATCATAAACTGTATTACCTGTTAGCCCGTTTACTGTTTCAAAAAGGCGATCTGGACGAGGCTGACCGCAACATCAAAAAATCACTGAAAATCAGAGCCGACTATCCCAGGGCGCTAAAATTAAACCGAGAAATTGAAAAGGCCGGCGATAAAGAAGGACCCAGGATTATTCTGTATGAACCGTCCACCCGACGGGGGATGAAAATCCTTAAAACCTATGAAAACTTAACCGTCCGGGGGATTGCCACCGACAAAAGCGGGGTAGCCTGGGTAAAAGTCAATCAACTGGAGACATCTCTGGATGAACACGGAAACTTTCTCAAAGACATTCCTATCCAGCTGGGAACCAATACCATCCGGGTGGAAGCCGCCGATCCACTTGGCAATCGCGCGCATATTTCAATTGATATTGAGGGCGAAAAGTATGCCCTGCCTCCCCTGACCCGGGTCGAAGCCGCTTCTCAGAGAAAAGCGCTCTACGGCAAATCTTTTGCCATTGTTATCGGCATCAATCATTATGAAAAATGGCCGGGGCTGGAATTTGCGGCCGCCGACGCCAACGCCGTCAAAAATACCCTTCAAAAAACCGGTTTTGACGACATTACCCTGATTATGGACAAGGAGGCCACCCAGCGGCGGATCCTCACCGAACTTTTCCACAAACTGCCGGAAAAAGTGAACCGCAATGATCGCGTCCTGTTTTACTTTGCCGGCCACGGTCAGACTGAGGCTTTATCCGGCGGCGGGAAAAAAGGCTATATCATTCCGGTGGATGCCGAAACAGACAGTTATGCTTCAACCGCTGTTTCCATGGAGCAGATTCGAAGTCTTTCCAGCCGGATTGCGGCCAAGCATATTCTTTATGTGATGGATTGCTGCTATTCCGGCCTGGGGCTCAACCGCTCCGCCGGGGTTTGGCCGGGCATCAGCGATTATCTGCGCAAAGTATCATCCATGCGGGTGGTTCAGATTATCACCGCCGGCGGCCAGGGCGAACAGGTCCAGGAGAAAGAAGGCCATGGGCTGTTTACAACGTATTTTTTAAAAGCCATCGCAGGCGAAGCCGATATCGATAAGGACAACGTGGTCACGGGCACCGAGCTGGGAGCATACCTGCGGCCCACTGTTTCAAATGCTTCCCGGCAGGCTCAAACACCCCTTTTCGGCAGACTGGAGGGCGAGGGCGAGTTTCTCTTCTTTGTTGAACCCAAAAAGTAAATTTTGATTGGATGTGGTTTTCTGAAATTATTCAATCGAAGACTCGGCTTAAAATCACTTTCCTGCCACCTTTTTCAGCACGGCATCAGCACGCTGACCATTTCAGTTTCTTGATACCGAACTTTTTTGCATAAAAGCAAAAAAAGTTTATAAAAAATTTGCTTATAAGCAAAAATATTGAACTATTTATCTGAAAATGCCATACTTCCTTTTATGACAAGAGAACGATACCTGACAAAATTTGTTATCGAAGACCTTAAGAAAAAAATGGTCTTTGTCGGCGGCCCCAGGCAAGTTGGCAAAACCACCCTTGCGATAGAGCTGATTGCAAAGCGATTTGGCCGGTCAGGCTATTTTAATTGGGATAGCAGGATTGATCGACGCAAAATTATGCAGTCGATCTGGCCGGGCGATGCCGATTTAATTATTCTGGATGAAATTCATAAGTATAAAAAATGGAAATCGTTCGTAAAAGGAGAATACGATACGCTGAAAGAAAAATATCGTTTTCTAATTACCGGCAGTGCGCGGCTCGATATATACCGGAAGGGGGGGGATTCAATGTTGGGTCGCTATCACTATTATCGCCTCCATCCCTTTACCCTGGCTGAAGCCGCTGGAAGGACCTTGATGCCTGAGGTTATGAAAGAAATTCCAATCCCGTCTAAAAGCGAAAGGGAAATATTTAAAGCGCTCAATAAATTTGGCGGATTCCCTGAGCCTTTTATAAAACAAAATTCTCGAGTTCTCAGAAGATGGCACAACGAAAAGACTGAAAGGCTGTTCCGGGAAGATATCCGGGACATTGAACCGGTTAGAGATATCGTCAGCATGCAACTTCTTGGTGACATCCTTCCCGACAGAACAGGCTCTCTGTTATCGATCAACTCCCTCAGGGAAGATCTTGAAGTCAGTCACAGAGCCGTATCCAGTTGGCTTAATATACTCGAGTCTTTTTATTACTGTTTCAGGCTTTATCCTTATGTAGGAAAAAATTTTCGATCTTTGAAAAAAGAAGCAAAATTATACCTCTGGGACTGGTCGGAAATTAATGATGAAGCGGTACGATTTGAAAATTGCGTTGCCTCTCATCTTTTGAAGCTTACCCACTTTCTGCAGGATTATGAGGGCTACAAAGCAAAGTTATATTTTCTTAGAAGCGCTGAAAAAAAGGAAGTCGATTTTCTGCTGACCATCGACGAAAAACCCTGGTTTGCCATCGAAGCCAAAATGAACGATACCAATGTTTCTTCTTCTTTGTATTACTTTAAAGAAAAGCTGCA
>PVMS01094733.1_pt1 | contig 10410 bp, 7 predicted proteins | sample 1853461 | NCBI WGS metagenome assembly PVMS01 (sample SAMN08582032, study PRJNA380276) | Marine sediment metagenome, whole genome shotgun sequencing project. | isolation source: ocean sediment barecode stripped | collected 2017
ATGAACTGCGCACACCCCTGAACGCCATTATCGGCTACAGTGAAATGCTGCATGAAGAGATGGACGACGAAGGAGAAGTGGACCGTCCCCAGGTCAGGCTGGACCTGGAAAAAATCATCAGGTCCGGGCGACAACTGCTGACGTTGGCCAGGAAGATACTCTTGGCGGCGTTGGCCTTATCGGCCGAATCTTTTGCCTGGCGCACGTCGTAGATGGCGTTGCGCAATTTGTCGGACATGTCGTTGAAGGCGTTTGCCAGGTCTCCCAGTTCACCCGTGTCGTCAATGTTGTCTATGCGGTAGTTGAGGTCGCCACTGCCAATGCGCTCGGTACCGGTCTTCAGGCGTTTCAGTGATGTGTTGGTGTAGCGCACCAGAAAGAAGCCCAGGGTGGCCGTAAGAAAAATCGACGCCAGGAAACCAATGACAGTAATCCTGTCAGTGAGGGAGATGGTGCGGTCGATAATTGCCGCTCGCTGCACGGCGATAAATGACTGGCGTTGCTCCAGTTCCTTTAACCGCTGACTGGCCCCCAGGTAGGGCAGGGGGTCATCCATGTCCATTTCTATATCGGGGTCGTTGTATCCGCGGTAAAAGTCCAGCCAGCCTTGCAGTAGCTTACTGCAGCTGTTCCACAATTGTTCATAGTACAGTTCGGTAATGCTATGACTGAGCTTGCCCAGCTGCTGGATCTTGCCGATGATGGTGACTATGCCAGCTTCAGCTCGCTTCAACTCCTCCTCGTCCAGTTGATCTTCGGTGGTGTCGCGCAAGGTGGCGAGCACCAGGATTTGCTGCCGCTGGTCCACCAGCAGTTGCTCTATCTCGGTGGTAAGCTGTGTCGCGGTAACCGAGTCGCGATAAGCGGCCATACTCTGGTTCCTGGCATAACTGCCCCAGAAGTGTGTGCCAACGTTTATCGCAAACAGGATAAGGATAGTGACGAGCGAGAGAGTGAGTCGGCGGCGTAAACTCATGTGTGGGTGAGTTTCTCTATTTTTATAAGCAGTCCGGGGAAATCCACTGGTTTGGTCGCATAGTCGTCGCAGCCGGCTTCCAGGGCGCTGAGCCTATCCGCCTCACTGGCATGGGCGGTGAGGGCGATAATGGGGATGTGGCAAATGCGTTCATCCTCCCGTGCCTGGCGACTGGCGGCCCAGCCGTCCAGAACCGGCAAGTTCATGTCCATCAAGACCACGCTGGGTTGCTCGCTGAGCATCAGGTTCAGCGCCTGCTGGCCATTGCCTGCTGAAATGACCTCCAGGCCCGCGCGATTGAGTCGCCGAACCAGCATATCCCGATTCAGCTCGTTGTCTTCCACCAGCAGGATGGGTCCGGAACGGGTCATGTGATGCCCTCGTGAACCTGGTGAACGACAATTGACTCGTCGATCCCCTTGACTTTGACTTTCTGGCTGGCGCCAATCTGGAAGTCGCCTTGCAGGCTGCCCAGGGTGCTGTCGGAGATCAGGATCTCGCCACCCGCGGTGAGGTCCTCGATGCGCGATGTGACGTTCATGGGGTGACCCACGAAGCCGTATTTGCTGCGTCGTTCGGAGCCGATATTGCCGGCGATGACGTCGCCGGTATTCAGTGCGATACCGGTTTTTATCGCCGGTAATCCCTCTGCCTCGTTGAGAGCGTTGATGGAGGACATGGCCGCCTGCATGGCCAGGGCGCAGTTGAGTGCGCGGTCTGCATCGTCATCCCCGCTTTTTGGCGCGCCGAACACAGCGAGAATGGCGTCGCCTATGAACTCGTCGATGGTACCCTGGTGCGCCATGATAATGTCGGTCATAGCGCCCAGGTAGCGGTTGAGCATGGTGACCACCTGGGCCGGGGCCAACCTTTCACTGAGGGTGGTGAAGCCCCGTATGTCAGACATCAATATGGTCACCTCGCGCAGGTCGCCGCCCAGTTCCAGGCCCTCGGGGCGCTCCAGGATATCGGTGACAATCTCATCGGACAGGTAGCGGCCGAAAGTCGCGCGGATGAACTTTTCGTTTCGCTCCAGCTGCTGGCGATACTGCTCTTCCCTGTCGTGCCAGCGTTTGCGCTCGATTCCCGCCTTGATGCGCGCCTGCAACAACACGGGATTGAACGGTTTGAACAGGTAGTCATCGGCGCCGGCCTCAATACATTCGATAATGCCGTCCATGTCCTGACTTCCCGAGATGATGATGACCGGAGTGGCGCGCCACTCGGGATGCTCCTTAATGCGGCGCAATACCTCGCGCCCGTCCATTCCGGGCATTATCAGGTCCAGTAATACGACATCCACATCGCTCTGCTCCAGGGCGTGTAGGGCCTCTTCTCCGCTGGCCGCGGTGACCACAAAGTGCCCCATACGGGACAGGTTCCTGGCGATCAGCTCCCTGTTTTCCTGCAGGTCGTCCACCGCCAGGATAAAGCCCGGCTCAGACTGGATCTGCTGTTCTCGTGGCAGGGTTTGTGCTGTTTCCCCACCATTATCGGTGTGGGCGCTGTGGGCGGCGTGCACGGCCTCCAGCAGTCGTGACAGGGTTTCGTCCAGCGCGGGATGGTGTGGGCCGATATCTTCTTGCAACATTTCAGCATAGCCGCGAATAGCGGCCAGAGCGTTCATCAGATCGTGAGTGCTGCTCCTGCGTGTGGTGTCCCCCAGCATCTGCTGCAGACGGTTGGCGCCGTCGAATAGCCGGGAGAAATCCTCCAGGGCCTCTTTTTCCAATACCGCCTGTCTGCCGCTGAACAATTCCCGCAATTGGGCGATGGCGCGCAGCAGGTGGTCGCCCCATGCGGTATCGGCCGCTGCGGTGCCAGTGGCCACACTCTGGTGCTCCGGGGGCGCGGTAGGCACTGATTCAGGCTTGTCAGGTGGTTGGGGCAATGTGCCTATCCTCAATTTTTTTGTCAGCACAGAGTATAACTAGCTGTGCGGGGCTGTGGAAACGTGGATTTTGACGATTAAATCAATAGAAGCGGTGCAAATTTGATTTCAATGGTGCGTTTTGTCAAAACTTTGGGTTACTATTCTGTCGTGGCTTTATGGATTAGGCTTAAAAAGGGTCAGGTGCGGCGATGTTACAGCAAGTAGAAATATTTCAGGGTCTTTCACCAGAAGAGTTGGAGACGCTAGCGGCGACCAGTACCAGTCGCTCGTTTCCCAAAAACACGGTGGTCATTCACGAGAACGATCCGGCGGATTCGCTGTTTGTGATCGAGAGCGGCAAGGTCAAGGTGTACTGCAGCGACAAGAACGGCAAGGAATTCATCATGAATACCCAGACCGTTGGGGATTACTTCGGTGAACTGGCCTTGCTGGATGATTCTACCCGCTCCGCATCGGTGCGCACGGTGGAGAAGTCCAGTTTCTGTATCATCTATAAGGAAGATTTTAACCGGGTGCTGGATGAACACCCCAATATCGGTCGTCAGTTGGTCCGCAACCTGGCACAGCGCGTGCGCAAGCTGACGGCGGATGTGAAGAGCCTGGCCTTGCAGGACGTCTACGGTCGTGTCGCCAACGTGTTGATGGATCTCTCCGAGGAGCGCGGCGACGGCACGCTGTATATCCCGGAGAAGCTCACGCAGCAGGATATCGCTGATCGTGTGGGGGCGTCCCGTGCAATGGTGGCGCGGATCCTCAAGGATCTCACGATTGGTGAGTACATCCGCTTCGAAGGGCGGCATATCATAATCAATACCCGGTTGCCCGCCAAGTATTAGATCTGCTGCCAGACCCTCGGCATCCGTTCTATTCCCGCGGCTCACGGCGCCCATACCACCATTCGGTTGGAACTCCACGCCCTTATGGCGGTATGGGCGACCGTGAGCCGCTAACATTGTGAAATTCGACCTGTATCTGCTCTATCGAGTGTAAGCTAATCGACGACCCTTTTAACGGTCAAACCCAGTCGTCCGCTGGCTAATCTGGCCTCTACCTCATCCCCCACCGATACCTTGCCGGCATCGCTGATCACCTTGCCTTCGCTGTCGCTAATAATGGCATAACCTCGTTGCAGGGTGCCCAGGGGACTGAGGGAATCCAGCATCTGGGCCAGATGGGCCAGGCGGCTGCCGGCCTGCTGCAAGCGCTGGCGCATGGCACCGTCCAGGCGGTGTTGCAATTGGCTGGTGTCGCGCCGCAGTTGTCGCAGGCGCGGTAGCGGTGATTGTGCGTGGAGGCGGCTTTGCAGCAGGGTTAATTCACCGTGGCGCCTGCGCAACAGGTTTTTCTGGGCCAGTACCAGGCGCTGTTCCAGGTCGTCCAGGCGCTGGGCCTGTTCCCGCAATTGCGCCCCTGGGTGTTTGAGGCGCCGCCGCAGGTGGCCCAGCTCAGTGGCCGCATCGGCGAGCTTGCGCCGGATCAGGCGCACCAGGTTGGTTTCAATCGTTTGCAGGCGCTGTTGCCATTCACGTTGGTCGGGGCTCAACAATTCCGCCGCGGCCGAGGGGGTGGCGGCGCGATGATCGGCCACCATGTCGGCGATGCTGAAATCCACCTCGTGCCCCACCGCGCTTACCACCGGTATGTCGCTGGCGGCAATGGCGCGGGCCACAATTTCCTCGTTGAAGGCCCACAGGTCCTCCAGGGAACCCCCGCCGCGGCCGACTATCAGCGCATCCAGCTGTATCTTTCCTTCCCGCTGCCAGCGATTGGCCCGTTCGATAGCGCCGGCGATCTGTGCGGCGGCATCGTCGCCCTGTACGGCGACCGGCAGCAGGGATACGCCAATGGCGGGGCAGCGGCGGCGCAGTACGGTGAGGATGTCGTGAATGGCCGCGCCAGTGGGGGAGGTGATTACGCCCAGCTGCGACACATGCGCGGGCAGGGGCTTCTTGTATTTGGGGTCAAACAGGCCCTCGGCCAGTAAGTTGGCCTTGAGTTTTTCGAAGGCGGCCTGCAGCGCTCCGGCCCCGGCGTGCTCCAGGTGTTCCACGATCAGCTGGAATTCGCCGCGCCCCTCGTACAGGGATACCCGGCAGCGCAGCCGGATGGCGTCGCCGTTTGCCGGGGTGAACCTTATCCGCTGGTTGCGGTTGCGAAACATCGCGCAGCGCACCTGGGCGCCACCGTCCTTGAGAGTGAAATACCAGTGGCCGGAGGAGGGGGCGGCGAAATTGCTGATCTCGCCCTCTACCCAGACGAAGTCGAAATGGCTCTCCAGCAGTGTCCTGGCCTGGCGGTTAAGTTGGCTGACACTCAGGGCTGGCGGTGGGCTGGCGGTGGTAAATGGGTTGGGCAAAATGCCTTCCAGTTGGAAAGTTTTCAGGCTGGCGGCTGTTGTAAACCGCCGGTATCGGGCTGAGAGGTTTTCTACAGCTTGCAGTGTACTGCAGCAATAATTGTGATGCACTACACAAAGATTTATAATCGCTCGTTTTACCCAGCCACTCTCCGGAGATAGTCCCTATGTTGCGTATCACCCAGGAAGCCCTTACTTTTGACGATGTTCTGTTAACGCCCGGGTATTCAGAGGTGATCGCTACGGATGTGTCGCTGCGCACGCGACTGACCCGCGAGATCGAACTGAATATCCCCCTGGTATCCGCGGCGATGGACACGGTTACCGAGTGGCGCCTGGCCATCGCCATGGCCCAGGAGGGCGGTATCGGTATCCTCCATAAGAGTATGACCATCGCCGATCAGGCCGAACAAGTGCGCAAGGTCAAGAAATTCGAAAGCGGGGTGGTCAAGGACCCTATTACCATTCAGCAGTCCGCCACTGTTGCCGAGCTGATAGAACTGACCAGAGCCCATGGTATTTCCGGGGTGCCGGTACTGGACGGGCAGGATCTGGTCGGTATCGTGACCCGGCGCGATCTGCGCTTCGAGTCCAACTCCCAGCGGCTGGTCTCCGCCATCATGACGCCGCGAGACCAGTTGGTTACTGTCAAGGAGGGCGCCGGCTCGGTGGAGGTGCAGGGTCTGTTGCATCGGCACCGCATCGAGAAAATCCTGGTGGTGAACGACGCTTTCGATCTGTGCGGCATGATTACGGTCAAGGATTTCGACAAGGCCGAGAGCTTTCCCGATGCCTGCAAGGACTCTCAGGGCCAGTTGCGGGTGGGCGCATCGGTGGGCACCAGTCCCGAAACAGATGATCGGGTGGCAGCGCTGATCAACGCCGGTGTCGACGTGCTGGTGGTCGATACCGCCCACGGCCACTCACGCAATGTGATCGAACGGGTGAAGATGATCAAGGCGGACTACCCGTCGATGCAGGTAATCGGTGGCAATATAGCCACGGCGGCGGCGGCGATAGCCCTGGCCGAGGCCGGTGCGGACGGGGTCAAGGTGGGCATAGGCCCCGGTTCCATTTGCACCACGCGTATTGTCACGGGAACGGGGGTGCCGCAGATTACGGCTATCGCCAACGTCACCGAGGCCCTCAAGAGCACTGATATACCCTTGATAGCCGATGGCGGTATCCGCTTTTCTGGTGATGTCGCCAAGGCCCTGGTAGCCGGCGCGCATTCGATTATGATGGGCAGCATGTTGGCCGGTACCGAAGAGGCCCCGGGTGAGGTCGAGCTGTACCAGGGCCGGACCTACAAGGCCTATCGGGGCATGGGCTCTATCGGCGCCATGTCCCAAACCCAGGGATCCTCGGATCGCTATTTCCAGGATGCCAGCAAGGGTGCTGAGAAACTGGTGCCCGAGGGTATCGAGGGGCGTGTACCCTACAAGGGGCCGGTGTCCGCCATTGTGCAGCAATTGATGGGCGGCGTGCGCTCGGCTATGGGCTATACCGGCAGTGCGGATATGGAAGCCATGCGCACCCGGCCGGAGTTCGTGCGCGTCACCGCCGCAGGCATGTCGGAGAGTCACGTACACGACGTAACGATTACCAAAGAAGCACCAAATTACCCAGTGAGATAGGCAGCCTGCTGAACAAGCCTCAGCCGGCACGATACGGCGTTAAAGATGGGCTCAAAATGCTCATTTACTTGCGTGTAAACTCCGCTTTTTCGCCCATTTTTGCCTTGTCTCATACTCGCCTGAGACTCGTTCAACAGGCTGCCGGCAACGGCAGATTTTAAATTTTTTTGATACAGGAAAAATCATGAGCGCAGACATTCATGCCCAGAAAATCCTTATCCTGGATTTTGGCTCGCAGTATACCCAGTTGATTGCCCGCCGGGTGCGGGAAGTGGGTGTATACAGTGAAATTCGCGCCTTCGATATGACTGAACAGGAAATCCGCGAGTACAACCCGCGCGGTGTCATCCTGTCCGGAAGCCCGGAATCGGTGGCCGGCAATGCCTCGCCCCGGGCGCCGGCCTGTGTGTTCGAGCTGGGGGTGCCGGTACTGGGTATCTGCTACGGCATGCAGACCATGGCCGAACAGTTCGGGGGCAAAGTGGCTTGCTCACAAGTCAGCGAGTTCGGCTATGCCCAGATCAAACAGGTGGGCAACGGCGGGCTGCTGCACGATATACGCGATCATATCGACGAGCACGGCGCGGGCCTGTTGGATGTGTGGATGAGCCACGGCGACAAGGTGGTGGAGTTGCCGCCGGATTTTGAGTTGATCGCCGAAACCGAGAGTTGCCCGATAGCCGGCATGGCGCACCGGGAGAAACCCTTTTACGGTATCCAGTTTCACCCGGAAGTGACGCATACGGTGCAGGGAGTGCGAATTTTCGAGCATTTCGTACTGGAAAAATGCGGCTGTGAGGTGCTGTGGACCCCGGCCAATATCGTGGAAGATGCGATTGTTCGCGTGCAGGCCAGGGTCGGCGGCGACAAGGTATTGTTGGGCCTGTCCGGCGGCGTGGACTCCTCGGTGGTGGCGGCCCTGCTGCACCGGGCCATAGGCGACCAACTCACCTGCGTGTTCGTGGATAACGGCCTGTTGCGCCTGCATGAGGGGGATCATGTGATGGATATGTTCGCGCGCAATATGGGGGTGAAAGTCATCCGCCGTGATTGCGAGGACCTGTTCCTGGGTAAGCTCAAAGGCGTGTCGGACCCGGAGAAAAAACGCAAGATTATCGGCAATACCTTTATCGATGTGTTCGACGAGGAGGCCATAAAACTGACCGGGGTGAAATGGCTGGCCCAGGGCACTATCTACCCGGATGTGATTGAGTCCGCGGGCGGCGAGACCGGTAAAGCCCACGTGATTAAATCCCACCATAACGTCGGCGGCCTGCCGGACGATATGAGCTTCGAACTGGTCGAACCCCTACGCGAATTGTTCAAGGACGAGGTGCGCCAGATTGGTCTCGAGCTGGGTCTGCCCTACGACATGGTCTACCGCCACCCCTTCCCGGGTCCGGGCCTGGGTGTGCGGATTCTCGGTGAAGTGAAAAAAGAGTACGCCGACCTGCTGCGCCTGGCCGACGCCATTTTTATGGAGGAACTGCACCGGGACGACTTCTACCAGAAGACCAGCCAGGCTTTCGCCGTGTTCCTGCCGGTCAAGTCGGTGGGTGTGGTGGGCGACGCCCGCCGCTACGAATATGTTATCGCCCTGCGCGCGGTGGAGACCGTGGACTTCATGACCGCCCGCTGGGCTCACCTGCCCTACGACTTGCTGGAGCGCGCTTCCAATCGTATCATCAATGAAATCTCCGGCGTGTCCCGGGTGACTTACGATATAAGCAGTAAACCGCCCGCCACGATCGAGTGGGAGTGAGCTTTGAAGATCAGGAGATCTATAGATCGGATTCTGGGCCACCTGCGTCGGAAAGAGCCCGCGTTATCACAATTCAACCAGCAGGGACGCCACTGAACAATCGGTCGGCATGGACTCTTGTGGGCTACAGCCGGAAAACGACCTCAAAAGATCTGCAAGTGGACCAGTGCAAGCGCGATTTCAGCACACTCAGTGACCATCGCTCAATCAATTCATGTAAAGCACCGGAATACTGGAAGGAAATTTTTCCCTATATCCTCTTTATTCGTCTTATACTTTGACCTTAATGCACAGCTGTCAGGTGAGAGCGACTGAACTTGTCGCAGCCCAACTGTGATATGCGCTACGAGATAGATTATCCACACACTAAAAGTGACCAGGAAGTTATTATAGCGCTTGGTTCATCACAGCATGGTTTATCCCAGAGCAATGCAGCTGCACGTTTGCAAGAATACGGAAGTAACACATTACCTAAGAAAAAACCGGCTGGTATCGTCAATATTTTTGTGAGGCAATTTGCCAGCCCTCTGATCTACATACTTGTGGTAGCTGCTGTTTTTTCCATTCTTATTGAAGAATGGACCGATGCGATTTTCATTTCGGCTGTGCTTTTAATCAATGCAATTATCGGTACCGTGCAGGAGTTTTCTGCACAACGCTCAGCAACCGCCTTGCAGAAGCTGGTAACAACCTTTAGTAAAGTTTTGCGAAAGGGGGATACCTATGAAATTGATGCCATAAAACTCGTTCCTGGCGATATAGTTTTACTCGTTTCAGGAGATCGAGTTCCTGCTGATGTTCGTTTGCTTAGCAGTAATGATTTTGAAATCGATGAATCATTATTAACTGGCGAATCTGAAGCTGTGCTGAAAAATCATGATGTGATTCACGATAAAGACACTATCTTAAGTGATCGGAAAAATATGGCATTTGCCGGCTCTCTGGTAGTACGAGGGCGGGCAAGGAGTATTGTAGTCGGCACTGCGCTGAATACAGAACTAGGGAAAATTGCTGAAGCGGTGCTCGATAAGCCCCTGGTGAAACCTCCATTGTTATTGCGCATGGAGCAGTTCACTCATCGTGTATCAATTCTTGTCATTTTTGCTGCGATACTGTTAGCCGGTGTTGCGCTGTACCAGGGAACACCGATCAATGAAATATTTCTTTTAACTGTTGCCCTTGCTGTGTCGGCTATTCCGGAAGGTTTACCGGTAGCTCTTACTGTCGCCCTGGCCATTGGTATGCGTCGAATGGCAAAGCGGCACGTGATTATTCGTCGTCTGATAGCGGTAGAAGCGCTTGGTTCCTGCACATTTATAGCCACCGATAAAACCGGTACGCTCACGATAAATCAGCTAACAGCCTGTTTTGTAACCTTTCCTGAGCAGGATCCATGGGAAATAACGGGTGACGGGCTGAAACCGGAGGGTGTAATTCTTACCCCGCAGGGTGCGCCAACAGTTAACCAGAAAGTCATGCTGGAGCAATTGTGCCATGCAGCTGTTTTAGCGAATGATGGATTTATCGGCCATGGCGATGGTGACTGGGTCTATCGCGGTAGCGCCGTTGATGTTGCATTGCTGATGATGGCGCATAAAAACAGCATCCTCAAAGAGGATTGCACTATTAGCTATCCTGAACTCAGCAATATTCCATTTGAATCCGATCGATTATTTTCTGCTTCTCTGAACCGCACGGGTGATCGACAAACGGCCTTTGTAAAAGGGGCGATTGAAAAGTTACTGCCCATGTGCAATAGCATGCTTACCGAATCAGGCAAGGCAG
>PVMS01026395.1_pt1 | contig 10408 bp, 8 predicted proteins | sample 1853461 | NCBI WGS metagenome assembly PVMS01 (sample SAMN08582032, study PRJNA380276) | Marine sediment metagenome, whole genome shotgun sequencing project. | isolation source: ocean sediment barecode stripped | collected 2017
GGAATGGGTGCAGATTTATATGAAAGTTATGCCGGATCAATTTTGGCAACTTCTGCTTTAGGTGTGGCCGCTGTGGCTGCAGCGACTTCATCGTTTTTCGACGGACAACCGTCCCTGAATGAGGTTATGAATATGCAGCTGCGTTATTTGAGCGCACCCATTGCTGTTGCAGCGATCGGAATTTTTCTGTCGATAATCGGTGTTTTTCTCGTGCGCGCCAGGGAGGATGCTAGCCAGGGCGAACTTATTAGCGCCCTATCCCGCGGTTTGTATGGAAGTTCCCTTGGTATTGCTGTCCTTTCACTACCTGTGGTATTTTTATTGGATTTACCAAACAAGTGGGGTGTGTGGATATCGATATTGGTTGGATTAATTGTCGGCTTAATAATTGGAAGATCTACCGAATACTATACATCTCATGCACATAAACCGACGCGCAATATTGCGAAGCAAGCCGCGACAAGTTCTGCGACTTCGTTAATTGAAGGTCTAGCTGTGGGCATGCAATCTACTGGCTTCCCCGTTTTAGCCATTGTTGGTGCAATTGCAATCAGCTTCTATGTAATGGGTGGGTTAACGAATGTCGCCATGGGACTTTACGGAGCTGGGATCGCCGCAGTGGGAATGCTCTCAACGCTCGGTTTTACACTTGCGACCGATGCTTATGGACCTATCGCTGATAATGCTGGAGGGAACGCTGAAATGGCGGGCCTGGATCCCCAAGTTAGACAGCGAACCGACCAGTTAGATGCTGTAGGCAACACGACAGCAGCCGTGGGAAAAGGTTTTGCAATTGGTTCTGCTGTTTTGACCTCTTTGGCATTACTTGCGGCTTATTTAGAGGAAGTCCGGCTAGGCTTGATCCTCCATTCCAGCGGCGGCCCGCTGCCTATGATCGCAGGAAGGGAGATTGGCCAGTGGACGATGCAAGATTTCATGATCTATTACAATGTCACCTTGCTTAATCCGGCGGTTTTAATTGGCGTGTTTCTTGGTGCGGCAACTGCCTTCTACTTTTCCTCGATGACAATGAGTGCTGTTGGCCGAGCGGCCGGCGTCATGGTGGAGGAAGTTCGACGTCAATTTAAGGAGTTCCCGGGCATTTTGGAAGGAACTGTGCGGCCGGATTACGCCAGATGCGTTGAGATTAGCACAGTGGCTGCCCAGAGAGAAATGGTAGCTCCGTCTATCCTAGCAATATCTGTCCCTGTTATCGTTGGCATCATTTTTGGTGTGCCCGGCGTACTCGGTCTTTTGACTGGCGGTCTAACAGCAGGCTTTGCACTGGCTGTGATGATGGCGAATTCGGGTGGCGCCTGGGACAACGCTAAAAAATATATTGAGGAAGGCAAATATGGTGGTAAAGGGTCGCCCGCCCATAAAGCCTCTATAGTTGGAGATACTGTTGGCGATCCCTTTAAGGATACCTCCGGACCGTCGCTTAATATATTGATAAAATTAATGTCAATGGTCTCTATTGTGTTCGCGGGATTGATTATCGCTTTCGGGAATGGGCAGGGACTGCTGCACATGCTGGTTGGTGGATAAGGTCGGATCTATATGGGGAGTTGTCTGGTCTACGCGCCGGCGCAAGATCATAACGAACCAGGACATCCTGAGAATCCTGGTCGTCTGGAGGCAATCTATTCCCTTTTAAAAAAAGAGGAAATCTTAGGCCAGCTGTCAATTGTCGAACCAGTACCAGCCTCCATTGGTCAAATTGAATTGGTTCACAACCCAGGGCATGTTAAACGCATCGAGCACATCTCGATTCAGGGGGGAGGAAGAGTAGACGCCGACACCTACTGCACGGCTGAAAGCTACAGGCTGGCCCGGATCGCTGCAGGCAGCATTTGCGAATTGACCGAAAAAATCCTAACCGGTGAATCAAAAAATGGTATATCGATAATTCGGCCGCCAGGACATCATGCGGAGATCGATCGTGCAATGGGCTTCTGCCTATTTAACAATATCGCGATAGCAGCGCGATACGCCCAGAAGATGCACAATATTAGACGTATTTTAATTATTGATTTTGATGTTCATCATGGCAATGGCACGCAAGATATCTTTTATAGTGATCCTTCTGTTTTATTTGTCTCCCTTCATTTATTTCACCCCTTTTTTTACCCAGGAACGGGAGACGCCAGCGAAAATGGGGTAGGGGATGGGCGTGGTTACACGATTAATATACCATTTGGAGTAGGCGCCGGTGATTCTGGATATATTCGAGCTTTTTCGGAGCTAATAAATCCGTTAGCGAATGAGTTTAAACCTGAGTTAATATTAGTTTCAGCCGGTTTCGATGCCCATTGGATTGATCCATTGGCAGCAGCGAGATTGACATTAACGGGATATTTTCAGATGACACAATTGATTCTGAAGATGGCCGAGAAACTATGTCAGGATCGCCTGATCTTTTGCCTAGAGGGAGGATACAATTATGAGGCGCTGTCCTTTGGTGTACTGAATGTGATTCGAGCACTATTGGGCAATGATAATCCGTTAGATCCTTTGGGTAAAAGCCCAATGCCAGAAGCCGATATGACCAATTTGCTAACACAATTATGCCAACTTTATTTGCCTGAATAGTATAATGTTTGCATAATATTTTAATCAGTCCGTAGGCAGTAATAAAAGGAAAGGCTGAGTTTGGGTCTCGTTGGCCTCCACCAATACTTAGATCGTGTAGAAGAACTCCTGGAAGCCCGCCAGGTCGAGGAGGCGAGCGCCCACTGCCACCACATTTTGCAGCAGGAGCCGCATCATATTGACTCCATGCGTCTGTTAGGGCGAATCTACCTGGAACAGCAAAATTATGATGAGGCGTTAAAAGTATTTGTTAAAGTGCTTAGGGCAGATCCCGAAGATTTGATCGCCCACGCTGGCCGGGGACTCGCCTATAAGGAAAAGGGTGATATCACCAAAGCCATTTGGCATATGGAGCGGGCAGCTGAGATCGATGCCTACAATATTACTGTTCAAGAGGAGCTAACTACTCTTTATATGTCTGCTGTCGGTTATGAGCCGAAGAACAAGGATTTAACGCTAGCAGCCGTTGCTAGACTGCACGTAATAGGTGGTTTCTACAGCCAATCTGAGAGTGAATTGGTTGAAATTATAAAGAAGTCGCCTGATCGATATGATTTGAAGGTGCTCCTGGCTGAGAGCCTTTTCCTTGATAAACGAAAGAAGGAATCTGCAAAGGTTAGCGGCCGGATTATCAAAGTCTTACCTGATTGCATCAAGCCAAATGCAATTTTAGGATTGGTTTATATTCAAATCAATAACGAGCTTGCTGCCCAGCGAATTGCATCTAGATTAGATCCGATTCTTAGACCCGAGAGAGTGACCTTAGACGAGGATACGTTGTATGGAAAATTCTTGCTTACTTTAGACACTCAGGCAATCCCAGAGCGGGTTTTAGTCAAGGAACTGGACAGCCCGTCAGCTGGCTTAGCGTCTAAAATGAACAATCGAGGTAATAATCTTTCTCCGCAACAAGCTATCGTGAAGAGTGGCGTACCTGCGTGGCTAAGTTCAGAAAAAGGCAAGCTAAGCGATGGGGAAGCTGAGAAAAAAAGTCGAAAAGAGGAAATCGACGAGATTGATGATGTCATCCAATGGCTTGAAGCAATTGCTGCTGAAGAAGGTTCTTTATTTGAGCCAGGGCATGGCCCATTAAAGGAGCAATCCCATGAAGATGATAATATTAATGAGGCTGCAAGTAAATCCAGCTATTCAGATCAGGGAAACCTTAATGATGGTGCAGTTTCCAGTGCTCTATTTGACATGAGAGTAAATATGAAATCTGGACCGTCCCAAGCAGCATATGCCACGGAAAGCACAATTGATGACGATATTTCAGCCAGCGATGATGTCGACACAATGCCACAATGGCTGGATGAAGTAATAAGTTTTACCGACAACATTAGCTTAAATGATCAAAAGAGTAAGGATGATAATTTTGCAGTTGAAAAGCCGGCTATTAAAACGAGAGCAACCGGGGGTGTTATGGCCAGCTTTTTCTTAGATAATGATGATACGCTTTCAATGGCCAATCCGGAGGACAAAAATATGTCTGAGAGCAATGAGCATGAACAGGAAAAATCCAAGGATCCTACGAGTTATTCGAGTGATGATGAATGGCTTGAGGAATTAAGCCAGAAGACAAATGAAGAACTCGAAAGAGCCCTGATTCAAGATGATACCGATGTAGACTATCTTGGCGAGATTACCCCTGGCCAGGAGATACCTGAATGGTTAGCAGCAGATCTGAAGACAGTTGAGTCAACAGAGCCTGAAATCGATGCTCCTGATACCGAGACTGCAGCGGACGAGCAAATCGAACCCTCTCAAGCAGCTGAATCGGATGAAGAATTTCCCGATTGGTTAGGAGAAGGAACCGTATCACCAGAAAACGAAGAAGGAATACAAGATGAATTAGATTGGCTTGACCAGCTAGCTTCCTCAGACGATCAGCCGGAAGTTGATGAGGGTTCAGAATTCGAGGGGACTGGCTCGATCTCACCAGATATGTCGACCCTGGCTTCGGAGATACCTGATGATCCTGATGAAGCTGTCGCCTGGTTGGAGGAGCTCGCGGAGCAAGAGGATGATGCTGGCGGTATTTTATCAAAGCAGCCCGTGAATATTGGAGAACAGACCAGCGTTTCAGCTGTTGAAGAGGATGATTCCGCCACTGTGCAAAGCAGTGATATTTCGATGCCAGCAGACGAGAATCAAGCCGTTCGATGGCTTGAAGAAGTTGTTGCAATAGGCTTTTCGAAGGCCCCTGCAGAAGGGGGGGAAGATATGCTGGTGGTTGACGAAGCAGTAACTCCACAAGCCCCAATGGATGTTGCCGCGGCCCGGGTTGAAGCTGAACGAATCATGCAAGAAGAAATGGACCGGCCGCTAGGCGAAGAGTTAGCAAGTGCGATTTCTGATGATTCTGATCAGCAAGATGATGGAGAGGTGCAGATCCTTGATTGGCTAGACGATCTTCAGATTACCAGCGTTGAAGAAGAAATCGTAGAAGAAAAAGCAATTGAGGAGGAGGAAATATTCGATTCAATCTCGATAGAGGATGAGCTCGAAATTTCATCAGCTGAAGAAGATCTCGAGTGGCTGGAACCGATTGTCGTTCAAGAAGAGAAGGAATTGGCTGAAGATCGTGCCGAGATTGATATAAGTGACATCGAGATTGAGGAAACAGTAATCGGAGAAATGCCGGAAATAGTTGAAGAGCCATCAATTCCAACAGACACTGATGAGAGCGAGCCGAAGGAGAGAGAACTTGACGTGACATCTCAGGATCAAATCAGTTTGTTCGACGAGGCACAAGGTGCCCTGAAGGATGGCAATGTTGATGAAGCAGCGACAAAATACCAGCTGATTTTAGAATCAAAGGAAAACTTATCCGATTTAATCGCCAACCTCGAATCAGCAGTTGACCAATATGAAAGCCAACCGTCACTCAAGAGGATTCTGGGCGAAGCATACACCGAAAACGGTCAATTACAGAAGGCGCTCGAGATGTATCGAAAAGCACTTGAGGATATATAAATTTGAAGGCTGGAACTGCCCATAGGAATTACAACTTCTCAGAGAAAATAAAAGAGTTACGCATATATTTGGAGAATGTAGTGGAGAGAACACTGGTGCTGGTTAAACCTGATGGCGTTCAAAGGGGATTGGTTGGTCAGATAATAGCGAGATTCGAGAAACGGGGCCTAAAGTTTGTAGGTTTGAAGCTGATAAAAATGACCGAGGAGCTGGCCTCTAGCCACTACTCTATCCACCAGGGAAAGGCCTTTTACGATGGACTTATTTCGTATATCACATCTGGTCCGGTGGTTGCCATGGTGTTGGAAGGCAAAGATGCAATCTCGGCAGTAAGAATGACAATAGGCGATACAAACCCTACATCATCACCACCTGGGACAATCAGGGGTGACCTTGCAGTGGAAATTGGGAGAAACCTGGTTCATGGTTCTGACAGCCTAGAGAGCGCTCTTAAGGAAATTGCCTTATTTTTCACTGAAGATGAGATGGTTCTATGGCGTCGTGACAGTGACAAATGGATTAATGAATAACTTGCAGTGAGAAGATTCCATCTTGAACGTGATCTTTATTATTGCATCCGGAGAATGACGTGTGAACTCCCCAAAGTTCATCAAGTTTATAATAATCTCGCATTTCCGGACTGAATAGGTGGACGATCAAATCACCAAAATCCAGAAGCACCCAGCCACCGGCTGCATTCCCCTCTTGTCCCCAAGGTAGAATATCAGCCTTTTTCTTTGCCTCCGCTGCAATGTTATCGGCCAGGGCCCGAATCTGGCGATCGTTTTCGCCATTGCAAATCAGAAAATAGTCTGTAAATAATGCTTCTTCTCGGATGTCTAAGAGAAGAATGTCTTCCCCCTTTTTATCCAAGATCGAGTCTACTAGTAGTTGTGCTAGATCTAATCCTTCCAGCGTTTACCTCCCAAAAATATTGTATAGGTAAATTTTAACACGAGATTGCAGGCTTATCCACTTATTTGACCTTGCTAAACTGGGACATTAGAATCCGAAAACTTGTTCTATTAGTATTGGATAGTTGAATCAGTTCTTACTGCCTCAATACCTTATTATTTAAGAAATGGGCCAACTGGATTTTTCGTCTAAATTATTTGAACCAACACCTACAGCCTGGACTGTCAGTGAACTATCCGCCTATTTAAGCGAATTATTCGATATAGATTACCGCCTACAAGATCTCTACGTCCGTGGAGAGATATCAAACTTCACAAGAGCGCGATCCGGTCACCACTATTTCACACTGAAAGATGAGCGATCACAAATTCGGTGTGTAATGTGGCGCTCAGCAGCAGAAAAACAGATGTTCCGAGCAAAGGAAGGCGATGCTATCATCGCCAGAGGCCGTGTTTCAGTATATGAAACAGGGGGTACTTACCAGCTGTATGTTGAGAAAATCGAGCCAGTTGGGCGAGGGGATCTGGCTGTCGCCTTTGAGGAATTGAAGGCGAAATTGTTTGAAGAGGGCCTTTTTGATGAAGCTCACAAAAAGATGCTTCCTATTCCTCCAAAGATGATCGGTATTGTTACCTCTGCTAATGCTGCGGCATTGAGGGATATCTTGAATGTATTAAGCAGACGGTGGCCCTTGGTGTCGGTTCTCATTTCTCCATCCCTGGTTCAAGGTAGTGATGCGCCTGCCCAGATTATACAGGCCATACTATATTTAGACGGCAGAGATGATATCGATGTAATCATTGTCGCGAGAGGAGGCGGATCGATCGAAGATCTTTGGGCCTTTAATGACGAGGGTGTTGCGCGAGCTATTTATGAGGCTGAACATCCAATTGTTGTTGGGGTGGGTCACGAAACAGATTTTACGATTGCTGATTTTGTGGCGGATGTTAGGGCGCCAGCTCCCTCGGCCGCCGCGGAAATCGTCGTCCCCAACATGCCGGATTATGCTGCGATGATTAGAAGTGTATCTTCTGAACTTCACGTTATAATGCAGAACACCCTTCGGCTGGAATCAAGCAAATTGGCTTCAATTATCAGATCACTGCACCATCTAAGCCCGGCAGCCTCCTATGATCGATGGCGCCAGCAGCTTGATTGGTTGACTGGGAGATTGGATCGGGCTGAGACGACCAAGCTCGACCAATTAGAAGCTCAACTAGGAGGACTTAGCGGCCGTCTAGTGGCTGTCGATCCAGATGCTACCCTTGCCCGTGGCTATGCAATTGTTCGCCGCCGGGACGAGAGACTTGTTCATAGAACAGCCGATGTCGAATCTGGCGATCAGATCTCAATAAGGGTTCAAGATGGAGAATTTGGCGCAAAGGTGGAGTAAGCTATCTGTGTGTATTAGGAGAATTAGTCATGAGTGATGGTGATGATCTGGACGCTGATATTCAAGAAATGACTTTCGAGCAGGCCATGGAAGAGCTTGATGTCACAGTTGCCAAGCTCGAAAGTGGCGATCTTTCTCTAGAGCAGTCACTTAGGCTATTCGAACGCGGCCAGCATCTAGCCACCTATTGCAACCTCCAGCTAGAAACGGCTGTCCTTAAGGTAGAACAGCTAACAGCTGAAGGTGAAATCGTTGACATATCTCAACAATAAATAAGTAAGAATAAGGCATTCCGAATTCAATCTATGGATGAGAAAATCGATTCTGCTATAATTCCGGCTCGTTGCAAGACGGCCACTTGAGCCAAAACCTACCAAGTCGAGGAAAAAATTGTTCAGTAATATTCGAAGCTCGCTCAGCCGAACACGCAGATCTGTTTTTGGGCAAATTGTTTCAATCTTAGGGGCAGGCGATATAAATGAGGATGCCTGGGATGATTTAGAGGCACTCTTAATTCAGGCAGATATGGGTGTACCAACTTCATTGGATGTTATCGAGAAGCTGCGCCTGCGAGTTAAAAACGACGGGCTATTAACAACCGATGAACTTCTTATCGCCCTTAAGGATGAGCTACGGTCGATTTTAGATGATACAACAGCCTTTAACTTAGAGCAGAGCAGGCAATTGTCCGTGGTCTTGGTTGTTGGGGTAAATGGCTCCGGCAAGACGACAACAATTGGCAAGTTGGCTCATTATTATAGGAAAAAAGAGTATAAGGTGATTCTAGCTGCTGGAGACACTTTTCGGGCGGCCGCCATAGAACAGATCCAAATATGGGGTCAAAGAGCTGGCGTTCCGGTGATAGCGGGACAGCCGGACGGCGATCCGGCTGCGGTTGCCTACGATGGTATTCGAGCATGTAGGGCCAGAGGTTATGATTTACTGTTCATTGATACGGCCGGCCGGCTGCACACCAAGTACAATCTCATGCGCGAGCTCGAAAAGACGTACAATGTTTGCCGGAAAAGCGTACATGCTGCTCCCCACGAGGTGCTACTGGTCCTGGATGCCCCGACTGGACAAAATGCCTTAATCCAGGCAACAAAATTTAAGGAATCAGTTAATGTGACAAGTGTAGTTCTCACGAAGCTGGACAGCACTGCAAAAGGTGGAATGGTTTTTGCCATTTACCGGGAACTCGGGCTTCCTGTTCGATTTATAGGAACAGGTGAGAGCATCGAGGATTTAGCGCCATTTAATGCTGATGCCTTCGTCAGCGGTCTGTTTGATGAATAGAAGTTTTTCATCTTAACCCGTTCGTTTCAGAATAAGGAAAGAGAGGTAATGGCGGATTTAGTAAAAAGAATCAAAGAGTTAATTTTTGTTGTTGACCACCTACGGGGGCGTCTTTGACATAGATGTAAAGGCGGAAAAGCGGGCTGAGCTTGAAAAGTTGTCGTTGGAGAGTGATTTTTGGGATGATTCTCCCAAAGCTCAGGGAATTATGCGAGAGGTAACGCGCCTTCGCGATGAGATTACTCTCTGGGACAAACTGACTGTACGGCTCAGTGACGCGTTGGAGCTGGCTGAATTAGGGGATCCGGAGCTATTGGATGAACTTGTTCAAGAGGTTGATGTCTTGTCAAAAGAAGTCGACGAGCTTGAGTTTCAGACACTTTTTTCAGGCCAATATGATCGCGAATCGTCGATCCTGGCCATACATGCTGGTGCTGGGGGTACAGAAGCTCAAGATTGGGCTCAGATGCTACAAAGAATGTTCATTAGATGGACTGAAGCTAATGGATATAAAGTAAATATCATCGATCAAAGTCCTGGCGACGAAGCTGGAATTAAAAGCACATTAATGTCGGTCGAAGGTGACTATGCCTACGGCCGGCTCAAATCAGAGAGAGGAGTGCACCGGCTTGTTAGGATATCACCGTATGATGCCTCAAGCCGCCGGCATACCTCGTTCGCTAAAGTTGAGCTTTGGCCTGATGTGGCGGAGGAAATTGAGATCGCCATCGATGAAAGAGATCTTCGAATAGACCGATTCCGGGCGAGCGGCGCTGGAGGACAGCATGTCCAGAAGAATGAAACAGCGATTCGAATTACCCATATGCCATCAGGAATAGTTGTATCCTGCCAGAACCAGCGATCTCTTACCCAGAATTTAGAGACGGCAATGAAAATATTAAAATCCCAGTTGTTTGATCTTGAACGAAGAAAACAAGAAGCAGAAATAGCTGCCTTAAAAGGGGAGGATGTTGATGCGGGATGGGGTAATCAAATCAGGTCTTATGTTCTTCATCCTTATAAGATGGTAAAAGACCACCGCACAAATTTCGAAATGGGCAATGCCCAGGCAGTTCTAGATGGGGAGATAGATGGGTTTATAGAGGCATATTTGCGTCATAATGTTGGAGAGAAATCTTAACTATTTGCGTCTTCATAAAGACGGCCGCATATGTTGATCAATTAACCTTATTTCTTTGAGCCAATCACTTTACATACAGCTTTTTAATGGCTAAA
>PVMS01095076.1_pt1 | contig 10408 bp, 6 predicted proteins | sample 1853461 | NCBI WGS metagenome assembly PVMS01 (sample SAMN08582032, study PRJNA380276) | Marine sediment metagenome, whole genome shotgun sequencing project. | isolation source: ocean sediment barecode stripped | collected 2017
ACGGTCAACACGGTCTTGCGCTATCTTTAGGCTAGAATTCAAACTGGGAGATAACATAGTAGTGTAAACTTCGAGATAACACCTTCATGCTCAAGAAATTCACTAGATGATTAAATGACTGTCCCCGAATCCATCTTAGATTCAGCGCTTGCCTTATTCAATATAAAGGACACTCGATTTGAACCTCTCCCCGGAGGTCATTTCAGCTCCGTTTACGGATTCTCCCAGGGCTCAAGACCGTTTGTGCTCAGGATCACACCTCCCAACCCGGAGATCGACTTTGAGGAGATGCATGCCATCCTGAAATGGATGCGATATCTGGCTGAGCATGGGGCATCTGTCCCCAGCCCGGTTTTATCCAGCGATGATAAATTGATCGAGATCATTGAACACGAAGAAGTTTCCTACCTGGCCGTGGTGCTGGAGGCAGCAGACGGAATCCTCTCCGAAGAAATGCGATTGGAGCAGTGGAACCACGAGTTGTATAAAACTCTGGGAACTACGATCGGAAAAATTCACGCCATAGCCACACAATTCAACCAGTCGCAGCCCACGAAAATACGACCCGATTGGGATCGCGTCCCTAATAACTTCAGCCCCGAAAGCGATCAGGATCCTGATTTGGCAATTATCAATGCCCAAAGAGGTAAAGTCGTCAGCTACCTGAATTCGTTACCCAAAGAGAATAATAGCTTCGGTCTGATCCATGGGGATTTGCACTTAGGAAATTTCTTCATCGATGACACTGAAAATAAAATCACCATCTTTGATTTTGATGATTGCGTTTATGGCTGGTACATGATGGACATTGCCACCCTGGTGTTCGATTTCCCGGTGGTTTATCCGCAAACGAATGAGGATGACCTAACCAATCGTTAGTGAAGGTATTGGATCAGGGAGACCGGGATGAAGGTTCAGCCTTGTCGAGTTCGCCAAAGCTTAGCTTACTTGAATAGATACCAGCCAAAGACCTCCCTTTGATGATCGGTCCTTTTCCATGACGAATCGAACAATTTAGTATAAAATCACTCTGAAACTTGTTAGAATTAAAGTTCGACACAAATCCTCGAAGGATCTGTTATTTTATGGATAGGTTATATCTCCTGATTCATGGCAAACGACACAATTAATCGCGACCGCAAACCATTTATCCTGATCGCCATCCTGATGGCGCTGGTTGGCTCCCTGGTTGCCATCTTGGTCAATCGTCAGCGGAGTAGAAAAGCTCCCAAACTAGTTAGAGAGCTATACCCAGGAGTAGATCGACCGGCCCATCATATCCGCGGTTTGAGCGAAGCCGAAGCATCCGCGCGTAAAGAAGAGGATCAAGATAACACACTTTCCTTCAAACCTCACCGGACACGGCGAGAGATCTGGCGGGAAAACGTGCTTTCGATCTTCAATTTGAGTCTGGTTGGTCTTGCCGCCGTGCAGCTCCTGTTTGGCAGACCCTTGGATGCCTTGCTCAGCCTGGGGGTCTTGTGCCTCAACATCGGGGTGAATGTCTTCCAGGAGTACTTCGCCAGGATACGCATCAAGGACATTCTCCAGGCCAACAAACCCAGGATCACCGTGATCCGGGAGGGAACTGCTGGCAGCGTTGACGCCAACGATGTCGTCGAAGGAGATGTAGTCGCCATTGGACCCGGTGATGAGCTGCTGGCGGACGGGACCTTGCTTGACCAGGAAGGATTGGTGATCGACGATTCGATGCTGGGTGATGGAGACCGCAGGAGCTACAAGCAAATAGGTGAGCCGGTCTTTGCGGGCAGCTTCTGTGTATCTGGACGCGCGGTATACCAGGTCGAGAAGGTGGGCCGCGACCGCCTGGTTATGTCCCTGATTGACAGCTCTCAAGCCTCAAAAGAAGAGTTGACGCCGATCGAGAAGATCGTCGGCAGCGTTCTGAAGGGTTTGCTGGTCATTGTCGCCATCTTCACCCTATACCTGATCAATGCCTATTTCAATTTTGATTTACCCATCCCTGAGGAAATTTTCAACGAGGTGGCCGGGATCATCTTCAGCCTCGCTCCTGCAGGTCTGTTCTTCATGATCGTGGTAACCTATGCCGCCAGCACCGTAGATCTGGCTAATGTGGGCGCACTGGTCAACCGCATCCGATCTATTGAAGCATTAGCCCAGGTCAACACGATCTGCTTCTCGAGGGAGGGTGTTCTGACCGGGATGCGGATCGAGATGGAGGCGATTAAACAAGAAGAAGGCGATAATTTTGCGGAGAGCCGCATCCGGCAATTGCTAGGAGATTACATTCGCAGCACAACGATCGATAATCAGATAACGCGAGCTATCTGGAACGGGTTTGAGGGCAGCCGTCGGGAGATCGTGGACGAGGCTCCGTACCTTTCTATTCTAGGTTGGAACGCGGTTTCCTTCGATAGTTTAGACATGCGCGGAGTGTTTGTGCTCGGCGTACCAGCCGCGTTAGAGCCTTACCTGGCTGAAGCAGGGGTTGACCCAGATCAACTCTCAGATGACCAGCCCGGTCGAGTACGTAGGGCATTCTCACGCATGGGTGGACTCTTTCGGCGTTCGGATGGTAACGGATCCGAAGGTGAAATTCCACCAGAACAGAATGAAGGATCCGCTTCCCACTCGCCCGAAGCGTCTCCTGCAACTACGGACATTGAAGGCGCCTCCAACGACGATGACGATATAAAGAAGATAGGAATATTCCGCAGATTAATCAAGCGCGTGAGTAACATCGCTCAACCCAGCGATACAGGACCTGAATCTACAGAAGCTAAAGAACCACCCGCGGACCAGCAAATTGAGCTGCTGTTCGCTTACCACCCAGAACCCATCCCCTTAGCCGATCAAGATGGGAAGCCCCTATTTCCTGTACCTCTAATCCCACTCGCAAAATTAACCTTTGTTGAACAAGTACGCCCCGAGGCTGTTGATACGATCAAGAAATTTTTCCAGAATGGGATCAACATCAAGATATTTGCGGCCGAACGACCTCAGCAGATCACCACACTATTACAGAAGATCGGCCTTGGGGATATCGCCACAGAACTGGTGTCCGGAGCCGAATTAGCCAGTATGGAAGCGAAGGACATTGCGCAGGCAGCCAGGGATAATTCAATTTTCATCCAGTTATCCCCACAGCAAATGGGACAAGTGGTGGATGATTTACGCGAGAGCGGTCAATATGTGGCGGTTGTCGGAGATTCGGTGAACGATGTAGCTGCTATGCGCCGGGCCAATTTGGCGATCGCATATCAGCGCAGCAGCCAGGCTGCTCAAAGCGTGGCCGATATCATCTTATTGAAGGATTCACTGCAAGTCCTGGACAGAGTCCTGGAAAAGGGACAGCGCATTGTAAATGGGCTATTGGATGTTTTAAAACTTTACCTGACGCAGGTTTTCTATCTGGCTTTTTTGATCACGGGCGTAATTATCATCGGTTTCGGTTTCCCCTTTCGTGGTATCCAGCTGACCGTGATCACAGTGGTGACTATTACAATCCCTGCGCTGGGCTTTACTTTGTGGGCTCAATCTGGAGTGCTCTATGGAAGGAGCCTGCGCAAATCGCTAACTCATTTCGTAGCTCCAGCGGCAGTCACGATGGGAATCGCAGGGACGTTCGCCTTCTCCTATTTCCAGAACAGCAGCGGGGATAATGAATACGCCCATCTAGGTGTCACCTACACTCTGGTCTATTTCGGTTTGCTGCTGGTGATCTTTCTCAGACCCCCAAAGAAATACTTGGCCGGAGGCGCCCCGGTCAGCAAGGACTGGAAGATTTTCTGGATGGCTGTAGTTCTTGGGATACTGTTTATAGTTACCGTTGCCATCGCAGTCGCCATTCCCTTTTTGCAAACCACGCTCATGTTGGATTGGCTGAACTCGACCAAAGATTATTTGGTCGTCGGGCTGGTGGTTCTCGTCTGGGGCATATCGCTGCTGGTTATCTGGCGCTTCTGGCGCTTAGAAGGAATCTGGAATCTACCGGACCCTAAACCAGCCGAGAATCACGGCATTGAAGATCCAAGTTCCACAGCTGAAGTTATCACTAACCAGACCATATCGAGGGGTGAATCCCCATCAATAGAAGGATGAGAGATCATTCGCAGGGTTGCAAGACCACAGGGCTTCTACTACCCACAACGCTTGTTTGCTCTAAATAAAGGATCGCTCCCCTGATAGAAATTGGTATCCAAGATACGGATTGAACGCTTTTTTGGGCATAAACTCCCCCTTATAGCCTCTTTTTACCCCCTCCCCTAAGTGCTACTCGGGCAGGGGATCTTTTTACAGGATCGCATTGGCAGTATATAATTATTAAAACCTTGTTCCCAATAGATATATTATCGGACTGTAAATAATCAAAGGATTCGGCGATGGCAAAGCTATTTGGGGGGATTGAAGCAGGCGGCACAAAATGGATCTGTGCGATCGCTGAGAACCCTGCAAACATTCACGCCTCCACTCGAATTTCAACCACGCACCCAGAAGAGACGATTAAAAAAGCTATTGAATTCTTCCAGAGTCACGAGGCTGAGTTCGGCGCAGTGGCCGCGGTCGGCGTTGCTTCCTTCGGACCTCTCGATTTGAAACCAGATTCTCCCACCTATGGCTACCTGACAACCACTCCCAAGCCGGGTTGGGCCAATACCGATATCGTCGGGCCGATCCAAGAAGCTTTTAACCTGCCGGTTGGCTTTGATACCGATGTCAACGGGGCAGCCCTGGGTGAAGCCCAATGGGGTGCAGCCCAAGGTGCATCCGACTTCATCTACCTGACCATCGGCACGGGTATCGGTGGAGGTGGAATGGTCAATAATGCTCTGATCCACGGTTTGGTCCATCCAGAAATGGGCCACCTGCGCATCCCCCATGACTGGGAACAAGATCCTTTTCCAGGTATCTGCCCTTATCATGGCGACTGCCTGGAAGGACTCGCAACCGGACCTGCCATCGAAGCTCGCTGGGGGCTGAAAGGAGAGCAGCTCCCGCCCGACCACCCGGCCTGGGAACTTGAAGCCCAATACCTGGCATTGGGGTTGGTCAACCTGGTCTGTTCCTTATCGCCGCAGCGGATCATTTTAGGTGGGGGTGTGATGGAGCAAGAGCAGCTTTTTCCCCTTATCCGCCGGAGGGTCCAAGAGCTGCTCAACAATTACATCTCAGCTGAAGAAATTCAACAGGATATCGATGATTACATTATTCCACCGGGTTTAGGTACCCAGGCAGGTATCCTGGGAGCGATCGCCCTTGCCCGCCAGGCAGCATCAGTTCATGATCGATCTTTAAAGTAAGAGAACAAAATGCACATATAAATGAAAATACTGATTCAATCAAGGCGGTATATTCCCTTCACCTATTGCCCAGGTAAAGCAACAAAATATGACATTATGATTCAATACCCCAGGAGATACCAGTATGACTGACCGCACAAACGATCAAGTTTATGATTTCGTCATCATCGGCTCCGGATTTGGGGGCAGCGTCTCGGCTATGCGCCTGACGGAAAAGGGCTACAAGGTTCTGGTGCTGGAACGCGGCAAACGTTATCGAGACGAAGATTTCCCAAAAACCAATTGGAACATTTGGAAGTACTTATGGCTGCCTGCGCTGCGATGTTTCGGCATCATGCAGTTTTCGCTGCTCAAAGATGTCCTGGTATTGCATGGTGATGGAGTTGGTGGCGGCAGCCTGATGTATGGCAATGTCCTTATGGAGCCTGAGGAAAAGTATTTCGATCAACCAGACTGGAAAAATGTTAATGATTGGAAATCTGCCCTCAAGCCACATTACGCTCAGGCCCGGTTTATGCTGGGAGTGAATCAAAGCCAGAACCTGTGGACAGCTGACGAAATCCTAAAGCGAATGGCGGATCGGGAAGGTGTGGGTGATACTTTCCGTACAACCGAAGTTGGTGTTTTTTTCGGAGAGGAGGGCAAAGAGGATCAGGAAGTCAAAGATCCATATTACGGCGGTGAAGGACCAAATAGACAAGGCTGCAATTTTTGTGGGGGATGTATGGTTGGTTGCAGATATAACGCCAAGAACAGCCTGGTCAAAAATTATCTTTATTTTGCGGAAAAGTGGGGGGCGGAGGTATGGCCTGAATGCGAAGTTCACGATATCCAACCTTTAATTGATTCTCAACAAGATGGTGCTCGATACCAGGTCGCATACCGGAGAACAACAGCCTGGATCAACAAACCAGAACACAAGGTGAGAGCGCACAATGTTATCGTCTCGGCAGGCACCTTGGGGACCAACTCGCTGTTATTAAGATGTCGGGATATCACCCAGTCCTTGCCAAAGATCTCATCCCAGCTTGGCAAAATGGTTCGGACCAACAGCGAAACGCTGTTCGGGGTGATCAATCGGGGGTTAACCACGAATTATTCAGAAGGACTGGCAATCACCTCCGTTTTCCAACCTGATCAGGTCACTGCTGTTGAACCGGTACGTTATCCAGAAGGTTCATCCTTTATTCGCTTGCTATCTGGGCCTCTCATTCAACCTGGAGGAAGCGTTCCGACGAGGATTTTACGAACGCTGGTCAATATCGTCTTGCATCCCATTGATTTCTTGAGCAATTACTTTATTCCGGGTTGGGCTCACCGGACAACCATATTTCTTGTGATGCAAACCGAAGATAACCAGATTCACTTGCGGCTTGGGCGCAGCTTTCTAACCCTCTACCGTCGGAACCTGGTATCAATGTCTGACGAGGAAAAAACAATCCCACACACCATTGAAGTTGGGCAAAAGATTGTTAGCAATTTCGCTCAAGAGACAAATGGTATTCCGGTCAGTTCGATCCACGAGTCATTATTTAATGTACCAACAACAGCGCATCTCCTAGGAGGTTGTTCAATTGGCAGGGACGATCGAGAAGGGGTATTGGATCTAGATTGCCAGGTCTTTAATTATCCGGGGTTGTATGTGGTGGATGGCTCGATCGTTCCCGCTAATCCGGGCATCAACCCGAGCCTGACGATCACTGCCATGGCGGAGTATGCCATGAAACGCATGCCCCCCAAACCAGGAGCAGAGATACGCCAACCATTAGGAGTCCCCACTCCGTTTCATGATCAAGACCCCCTCTCCATCGCTGCGCACCCGGTCCAAGAAGCCTAGCATACGCATAATCCTGCGGAAGTAGCGTGGCATCTCGTCCACTTCAATAGGGTGAAAATCAAATTTTTCGTACATCGGACCCATATTCGCCCGGCACATCAAGTATAAATCGCCTGAATGGGTCGCCAGGAAATGTTCAATGATCTCCCGGGCTACACCTTGTCCGCGCCAGTCGGGATGGACGACGATCGATGCCAGTTCATCTGATCCATCTCCGTGCGATTTGATCTGACCGCAGCCAATCACCTGTCCCTCTGATGTCTCAGCCACAATAAAACGTTGCCATTTCAATCCGGTGGGATTGATTTCACCGATGCGCACCAATTGGCGAATGGTCTTTGAATCGTCTTCGGTAGCTGGTCGCAGGTTAACTGTCATCTTGGGGGGAACTGGAAATGGGAAACACAAGCAAGAAAAGTAATTTTGACCACAGAATAGAATAGTTACTTTGAAATGGGTTCTTCAAGGATCGACCGGGTGAGCTGCGGATCGGCTTTCCCGCGCGACTTTTTCATTACCTGACCAACGAACCAACCAATGATGGTTGTTTTACCGCCCTGGTAAGTTGACACCTGGTCGGGGTTTTCATCGATCACCTCGGCGATGATCGCCCGCAGGGCATCATCATCGCTGACCACCCCCAAACCTTCCGCCGCGACGATCTCGGCCGGTGACTGGTCGTTATGCTCAACTTTCTCGACCAGGGATTTGCCGGTTGAGGTATTGATCGTGCCCGAATCGACCAGCTTGATGATCTCCCCCAGGTGATCCGGCGTTATACGCAGTTTTTTCGCGGGGATATTTTGATCGTTTATCAGGCGTAAAACATCGTTCATCACCCAATTAGAGACGCGTTTCGGGTCACCACCGTAAGCTTGGACAGCTTGCTCATAGTATTCGGAGAGACTGCGCTCGCCGGTCAGAATATCAGCGTCGTATTCCGGCAGTTCGTACTCTTGGATGAAACGTGCCCGACGTTCCAGAGGCAGCTCGGGCAATCGAGCCAGGATCCCCTCCCGCCAGATATCGTCAACGCGCAGTGGCAGTAGATCCGGCTCACGGAAATAGCGGTAATCCGCCTCAGTTTCTTTGGATCGCATCTTTCGCAAGACGCCTGCATTGTCATCCCAATCCAGTGTCCAGGCTTCAACTTTCCCGCCGCTATCCACTTGCCGGATTTGGCGATCGATCTCTGCCAGGACTGCATCCCGCAGGCCGACGACAGAGTTGACATTTTTAATTTCGGTCTTGGGATTGAGGTAATCAGCTCCCTTTGGGCGGATAGAGACATTTGCATCCGCACGCAAGTGACCTTTTTCCATATCTGCTTCGGAAATATCTAACCAACGCAGCAGCTGGCGCAGGCGAAGGAGATACTGGGCAGCTTCATCTGCCGAACGCAGATCTGGTCCGGTGACCATCTCTACTAAAGGCACACCACAGCGGTTGAAGTCGATCATGCGCTGTCCATTCTCATTCTTTGTCTTACCAGCGTCCTCTTCGATATGCAGCTTGTGAATTTCGACCCGGCGTGTGTATCCATCAGGCATCGGCAGGTTCAAGAAGCCGCCGCGTGACAGGGGCATATCATATTGGGAGATCTGATATCCCTTCGGTAAATCTGGGTAAAAGTAATTCTTGCGGTCAAAATAGGACACCGGCTCGATAGAGGCGTTCATCGCAGCAGCCAACAGCGCGGCTTTCTCAACAACCAGATCGTTTAATACCGGCAATACACCTGGCAACCCGGTGCACACAGGACAGATATTGGTGTTAGGCGGATCGTTCCATGAATCCGCTTTGCACGAGCAAAAAATTTTAGTGGTTGTATTGAGCTGGATGTGAGTTTCGAGTCCGATTACTGCTTCGTATTCAGGCATAGGTCGCAAATTGTCTAATCACTGGTGGATAACGAAGAATTAAGATCTCTCTATTCTTTGCCATCTGTAACAACTATTGGCTGGAGCTGTCGCCAGCCCTCTGTTTCCGTCGCTGATTCATAAGCACGGCCAATTCGCAGCAATGTTTGCTCAGAGAAATCAGGACCGAGCAGCTGGGCACCGATCGGCATCCCCTGCGCGTCGAAACCGACTGGAAAGGACAGTCCCGGTACTCCGGCGTGGTTGGCGGGCACTGTCAGCTGGTCGGCATACTGCATGAGGACTGAATCACCGTACAATTCTCCCATGGGAAATGCAGTCGTCGGTGTGGTTGGTGTCAGTAATGCATCCAGGCGATGTGAACCTTGTGGATCAAAAATGTGCTCGAAATCACGGCGGATCAATGTGCGCACCCGCAAAGCACGATTGTAATATTGTTCACTGTATTGGGCCGCGCTGACATACATTCCCATCAGAATGCGTAACTTGGGTTGGGGGCCAAAACCCTCTGCCCGGGTTTTACGATACAGCTCAGGAAGGTAATCAACACTTTCAGGTGTGCGGTAGCCATACTTGACGCCGTCGTAGCGGTGCAAATTAGAGGCCGCTTCGACGCGTGAGATCACGAAGTAAACCGGAACGCCATATTTGGTGTGCGGCATGGGTACGTCTTCGACAATATCTGCTCCCATCTGAGCCAGGTAGCCAGCGGTGCCTAAGATTGCCGACTCGATCTCGGAAGATATTGGCTGTTCATCCAGTTCACCAGTTGTTTCATCGAAGTATACAATGCTGAAATAATCAGGTGAAAGACCAACGCGCAGACCACGGATGCTTTCTTGGAGACCATCGATATAGTCAGGTACAGGTAAATTAGCCGCGGTACCATCATGCTTGTCTGCACCCGCGATGACTTTCAACATCAAAGCAGAATCGGTAACATTGCGCGCCACTGGGCCCGGACAATCCAGGGATGACCCGAAGGCGATCAAGCCATAGCGGGACACACGTCCATAGGTCGGTTTGAGCCCTACCACCCCACAAAAAGCAGCTGGTTGGCGAACAGAACCGGCCGTGTCTGTCCCTATGGAGAGGGCACCCTGGCCAGCCGCGACTGCAGCCGCGCTGCCGCCTGAAGACCCTCCTGGTACTTTATCCGGATCCCAGGGGTTTCGAGGTGTAGGTTTGAAGGCGGATGATTCATTAGAAGAACCGTAGGTGAACTCGTCCAGATTCACTTTTCCGAGCAACACACCCCCTGCTGCCTCAAGACGGGCAACAGGAGTGGCAGTATAGGGAGCCACAAAATTAGCCAGAATGCGCGAGCCTGCCGTGGAGAGGGTGTCCTGCACACAGAAAATGTGTTTAACCGTAAAGGGGACCCCTGCCAGCGGGCCCGGGTCCTCACC
>PVMS01147569.1_pt1 | contig 10408 bp, 6 predicted proteins | sample 1853461 | NCBI WGS metagenome assembly PVMS01 (sample SAMN08582032, study PRJNA380276) | Marine sediment metagenome, whole genome shotgun sequencing project. | isolation source: ocean sediment barecode stripped | collected 2017
TGTCGAGCCGGCCCCCCTGCACCGGCTGCTCTTCCACTATCGCTTCGGACTGCCGCGCCTGGCCTCGAGCCGCACGGTGGTCCGCGCGGTGGAGCTGCTGGAATGCTCGGAGAAGGCGCGCGCCTTCGCGGAGCGCCGTTTTCGTCATCTGCTGATCGATGAGTATCAGGATACCAACCGCGTTCAGTACCGGCTGATGAGACTCCTTGCGCCACATCAGGACATCTTCGTCGTCGGTGATGAGGACCAATCCATCTACAACTTTCGCGGGGCCGATCTCAGAAACATCCTCGAGTTCGAGAAGGATTTCCCGACGGCGCAAGTCGTGAAGCTCGAGGACAATTACCGCTCGACGAGCGCGATTCTCGCTGCGGCCACGACTCTCATCTCGCACAACGAGGATCGTAAAGGGAAAAGACTCGTTGCCCAAACCGGCGAGGGTGAAAAGCCCTGGGTCTTCGCCGTCGACACCGACTGGGATGAGTGCTCTTTAGTGGCGGACCAGATCCAGTCTCTCCGGAAGGAATCCTCCGCCGTGCGAGTTGCCGTGCTCTTTCGCACCCGCGCACAAACACGGCTCTTCGAAGAGGAGTTCGTGCGACGCGGCATTCCCCACGTGTTGGTGGGTGGCCAGCGATTCTACGAACGACGGGAGGTCAAAGATGCCCTCTCCTACGTACGGCTGATCCTGAACCCGCGAGACAACGCGAGCTTCCTGCGCGCCATCAACACACCACCCCGCGGTTTCGGCGCTGCCACGTTGGCGCTGACGCAGCGAAGTGCTTCCGAGCGAGGGATCTCACTATGGAACGCTGCGACGCGACTGACCGAAGAGAGAGAAATCCCGGCGCGAGCGAGTCAGGCGTTCGAGTCTCTTCACAAGATTCGCGACGCGCTAGCCGAGCTCGTGGAGAAGACCTCGCTGGGGGTGCTGGTCAAGGAAACCCTCCGTCTGAGCGGTCTTCGCCCAGCGCTCGAAAGGGAGGGCTCGGCGGAGGCCGAAGCGCGGCTCGAGAATCTGGATCAGCTCGTGACCGCGGCCATCGATTACCAGGAACGCGAGAAGGATCCCTCTTTGGCAGGGTTTCTGGACAGCGTGAGCCTGCTGACCGATCTCGATACGGTGCGAGACGAAACTCCGTGTCTCCTCATGACGCTCCATAGCGCGAAAGGGCTGGAGTTTGATGCCGTTTTTCTTACCGGTCTCGAGGAGGGGTTGTTCCCCCACTTCCGCGCCTCCGGAGATCGCCGGGCGATCGAAGAGGAACGGCGACTCTGCTACGTCGGTATCACGCGGGCTCGGACGCACTTGGTGCTCACCCACGCGCTCAGCCGAAGAACCGCACTAGAGAAAGAAGGCCGAACCCCCTCTCGATTCCTGGACGAGATTTCCCCCGAGTTGTTGCAGCGAGGCCTGGCGGCTGAGCCGCGCGCACGGGCAACCGTGACCGTACCGCCGTATTCACCAGGCTCCGCGGCCGCACCGTCGCATTCACCTCGCTCCGCCTTCTCACGTGGGACCGTGGTGAGGCATGCCCGTTTCGGCGAGGGAAGGATCGTGGCCGCCGACCCTCCGGGAAAGGATCAGAAGGTTACGGTTGATTTCGACCGCGCGGGCCGGAAGAAACTCGTTGCCCGTTTCGCGAACCTGGAAATCCTCAGGCGCGGCTCACCTCGGGTTTCGTCGCGTCCGAATCGCACGCGGCCGCCGGCTGTCCGCGACTAGGTCCGGGCCGAAGAGCCGGCTCAGGCGTCCATAGGCAGCGTCGCACTAATCAAGCTCGTCAGACGCCTTCTCGATGCTCGTAATAATCCAACGGGAAGGAGGGGTGAAATCGTCCAGCCTTCTGGTGAGGTTGTACTTCCGTAGCGTGAAGAGATAGGGCGTCTCGACGCCGACTCCATCGCCTTCATTTGCTGGGGCTTCGACGCCGACGAGAACCTCCATGGTGAGAACCTCTCCATCGAATAGATCGATCTCATCACCGGTCAGGACCGATTCACGGGCCGGCCTCCTTTCGGTCTCCATCGCTTGCTCCAGCTCGCGAAGCTCGCGCTCAAGGGTCCTTCGTCCTTCGACGTAGACATCCCACTCCCCGCGTAGCTCCGCGAGTCTACCGGTGAACGAATGCTGGGGGTTTTGGTCCAGACGATCCTGGATCATCACGAGATCGTCGTAGTTGGCCCGGCGGAAATCGGAGAATCTAGAGAACTGTTGGTCCCGAGCCTTCTTCGCCACTCTCCCCTCGTCTCGCAGCTCGGTCAGCCGGAACGGCTCGCTACGGGTCGGCCGAGTTTCCAGTACGCGCCACGACGCGACCCCTTCTCCCGGAAACGCAACCAGTGACACCGCGGCGACCATACCGCCGTCCTCGTATTCGATACCGGTAAAGAACCGGCTGAGGACTTCCTGTTCCGATCCGCCACACGCCCACCATGCCAAGACACTCGCGAGAGTCAAGATCCCAAAAAGCAGGCGCGGCGGTCGGCCAACGCCGCTTCGAGTCTCCCGGGTGCCGGTCGTCACTGAGTGTGTCAGGGTCGCCCCCTTCCCCAGCGGACCTGTTTGTCAGGCTCCTCACCGCTTTCCGCCCGGCGGCGCTCTTCCGCTTGGTCATCGATTCGAGAGACCAGCGCCGCAATCTCGTCATCGCCAGCAAACTCTTCGCTCGCCGCGGTCAGGCAGGATTTCGCGTCGGCAAAGCGACCTTCCTCGGCGAGGACCTCGGCCTTGGCGTAATACGCCTTTCGGCGTGAGCCTTGATCTTCTGAGAACCCAAGAATAGCCTCGAGGTTTTCGAGCGCTTCGTCTGCTCGGCCAGCCAGCCGCTGTATGTGAGCCAGTCTGAGATAGGCACCCACCGACTCCTCCTCCAGCGGCGAGTCTTCAACGACGCGGCGGTATGCCTCCGCGGCACCTTCCATGTCGTCCATCTCATAACGGCAATTGGCGATCCGAGTGAGAAGGGTCTTCCTCTCACCAGGGTCGGTCTCACTTTCCAGTAGTAGCTCGTACTCTCGAATCGCCTTCTCGGGCTCCCCGAGATCTTGCTCGTACATCCTGGCCAACAAGCCGCGAGCGTCTCGCGCGACGTCACTCTCGGGGTATGAACTCAGGATCTTGCGGAAGGTGGAGCGCGCGGAGTCCAAGTCTCGGCGCCGCAAATAATGGATGAGCCCCACATCGTACAGCGCTTGGGCGGCCTCGGGGCTCTCGGGAGCCTGGAGCGTGACCTCCGTGTAGTGCTCGATCGCCTCGTGATACCGCCCCGCACCCAACGCTTCCCGTGCTGCGTCGAGCTCGTCGGACTGGGGTGACGAGCAGCTCAACGTGGCTAGACTTGCTAAGCTGGCCGAACAGGTCAACGCCAACGAGGCCAAAAACACGAGTCCCGGTGAAGTTGGAATCCGTGAGTGTGGTGGTCCGACGCGGCGGGTCATAACTCAAAAGGGCTCAAGAGGGTGGCGATTCCCTTGGAACAAGCGATCTAAATCAAGAGGGGTATTCTATCCCGGCTGGTGCGGGTTGGGTCAACCCTTGGTGGCGTCGGTGCCGGCGTTCTTGGGAGACTCCCCATCGCCTTCGTCCTGCTTCTCCGCAAGCTTCGCAACAGCCACGACGTGGTCTCCTTCGTCGACGTCAATGAGCCGCACGCCTTGTGTGGCCCGGCCGAGGACGCCAATCCCCTCAATCCGCAGACGGAGGATCATCCCCTGTCCCGTGACGACCATGACCTCGTCTTCGTCGCCCACGAAACGCACTCCGACCACCGAGCCGTTCCGGGACGTGGTCTTGATGTTGATGATCCCCTTTCCTCCTCGGCTCTGTAATCGATACTGATCGAGCGCGGTCCGTTTTCCGTAACCCTTTTCGGTAACGGTGAGAAGAGTCCCCTCTTCTTCCACGACTGCCATCCCGACGGCGTGATCGCCCTTGCGGAGCTCGCTGCCCTTGACACCGGCTGCGGTCCGCCCCATGGGGCGAACGTCGGAAACGGCGAAACGAATAGCGAGACCATTGTGGGTGGCGATCACCGCTTCGTCTTCCGGACCGGTGACGGCAGCCGCAATCAGAGACTCGCCCTCTCCGATTCCGATGGCAATGATGCCACGCGACTTGGGGTTGGAGAAGGCGGAAAGCGGTGTCTTCTTCACTCTGCCGCTACGGGTGGCCATCAGGACGTGCCGATCTTCCGGGAACTCCTTGACCGGACAAACTGCGGCCAGCTTCTCCTTGGAGCTCATGGAAACGAGATTGACGATCGCCTTGCCCTTACCCGCGGAGCCGACTTCGGGAATCTCGTGCACCTTGCACCAATAAACCCGGCCCCGATCCGTGAAGATGAGAATGTAGTCGTGTGTGGAAGCGATGAAGAGGCGACCCACGAAGTCCTCTTCCCGGGTACGCATACCGATGCGCCCTTTGCCGCCGCGCTTCTGCTTGCGGTAGACGGTCACGGGGCTGCGTTTGATGTACCCCAGATGCGATACCGTGATGACCATGTCCTCTTCGGCGATCATGTCCTCGACGCGGATCTCGCGGGTCTTGGCAATGATCTCGGTGCGCCGCGGATCGGCGAACTTTTCCTTGACGTCTTCTAGCTCCGACCGAACGATCTCCTTGATCTTCTGCTCGCTCGCCAGGATAGATTTCAAACCCGCGACAAGCTTCTGGATTTCCTCATGCTCCTTGACGATCTTCGCGCGCTCCATTCCTGTCAGGCGATGGAGTTGGAGGTCGAGGACAGCCTGCGCCTGGATCTCCGAGAACTCGAACCTCTCCATCAACTGGCTCCGTGCGTCGGCCGGTGTGCTGGCGGCTCTAATGAGCTCGATGATCTGGTCAAGGTGATCCAGGGCTTTGACGAAGCCCTCGAGGATGTGAACTCTCGCTTCCGCTTTCTTTAGCTCGAAGGTGGTGCGCCGGCGAACGACGTTGCGGCGAAAATCAAGGAACTGGCTCACGATCTCCACGAGTGGCAGGACGCGAGGCCGGTTTTCCGAGATGGCCAGCAGGATGATACCGAAGCTAGTTTGAAGCGCGGTGTGTTTGTAAAGGTTGTTCAACACTACCAGGGGAACTTCTCCGCGCTTCAGCTCCACCACCATACGCATTCCCGAGCGATCGGATTCGTCGCGGAGGTCGGAGATACCCTCGATCTTTCGATCCCGTACCAGCTCGGCGATCTTTTCCAACAGCCTTGCCTTGTTGACCTGGTAGGGAATCTCGGTGACGATAATGGCCTGGCGGTCCTTGCCAATATCCTCGACGTCAGCGCGCGCGCGGAGCTGGATCGTCCCGCGACCGGTTCGGTAGGCCTGTTCGATGCCTTCTCTTCCGTGAACGAAGCCCGCGGTCGGAAAGTCCGGTCCGGGTATGCGTTCTAGGAGACCTTGGGTGAGCTCGGCGCTCGAGAGTCCAGGATTGTCGAGGACGAAGGTCGCTCCGTCCACCACTTCTCCCAAGTTGTGAGGAGGAATGTTGGTTGCCATGCCGACCGCGATACCACTCGTCCCGTTCACGAGCAGATTGGGAACCACCGTAGGTAACACCGTCGGCTCGTGGACCGTTCCGTCGAAGTTGGGTGCGAAGTCGACGGTGTCCTTGTCCAGGTCCGGCATCATGCCTTCGGCAAGAGCGGTCAGCCTGGCCTCGGTGTAGCGGTAAGCCGCCGGTGGATCCCCGTCGACGGACCCGAAGTTGCCTTGCCCGTCGATCAGCGGGTAGCGGAGATTGAATGGCTGCGCCATGCGCACCAAGGTGTCGTAGACGGCGCTGTCCCCGTGAGGGTGGTACTTCTTCAACACCTCTCCGACGATGCCCGCGCACTTGGAGTAGGGCCGATTAGAGAGGAGCCCTTCGCGGAACATCGCGTAGAGCACGCGGCGGTGGACCGGCTTCAAGCCATCGCGAACGTCGGGGAGAGCGCGGCCAATGATGACGGACATCGCATAGTCCATGTAGGACTTTTTCATCTCGTCTTCGATGTTGACCGGCAGCCGTTCAGCCGCTATGACCATCTGGTTCTCCTCGTTTGTTTCCTAATTACTTTCTTGGCGGGCTTGGCGGAGAAGGAACGCGCGTCGGGAAGGCGTTTCGTTGAGTTGGCCGCTTTGAGACTGGCCCCTCTGAACCGTCGTTAGATGTCGAGGTTCTGTACGTCGAGCGCGTTTTCCTCGATAAAATGGCGCCGCGGTTCCACTGCATCGCCCATTAACACCGTAAAGATATCGTCCGCAAACACTTCGTCCTCCACTTTGACCTGAAGCAAGACCCGGATCTCCGGGTTCATCGTCGTTTCCCAGAGTTGCTCCGGGTTCATCTCGCCGAGTCCCTTGTACCGTTGAATCTGAAGTCCTTTCTTGCCCGCTCCCAAGAGGGTTTGAATGAGCTCGTCACGCGACTCGAGAGTCTGCTCCTCGGTTTTCCGGTCCTCTTTCTCCGGATTCTTCTCCGTACCGGCGCCCTTGCCGTCCGTGGTTACGATGAGGGGTGTGCTCTCGAAAGGCTCGATTTCTTTGTAGAGGCTCAAAAGCGTCCGGTACTCGGCGGCGGTGAGAAACTCTCGGTCAATTGTCGGCATGAAGCGGTCCGTCTCCCCGTTGACGCCGCGCGGCACGATCTTGAAGAGGTTTTGCTCCTCGTCGCGCACGACCGTGGCGTCCCGACCCTGCTGTCGCAGCGGCTCGAGCGCCTCCTCGAGCCATTGCTTGTCGGCGAGGATGCCTTCATCTGCCCCCACCCTCAGAAACTCCACCAGAAGCTCGGTGGGATAGCCGCGACGCGCGAGTAGGTCCAGGTGCTTGCCGTATGCAATCAGCTGCTCCAGCCCCCGGGCGAGCTCGTCTCCCGAGTACTCTTTCTCCAACGCGGGGATCAGGACCTTCCGATTCTCGGCCGCCCGAGCAATCAGGTGTCGATCCAGCTCCTTTTCATCCTTGAAATAGACTTCGTTCCGTCCCTTCTTCACCTTGAAGAGGGGTGGCTGCGCGATGTAGAGGTGGCCGCCGGCGATCACCGCGGGCATCTTGCGATAGAAGAAAGTCAAAAGAAGTGTGCGGATGTGGGACCCGTCCACGTCGGCGTCGGTCATGATGATGATTCGGTGATAACGAAGCTTGGCAAGATCGAATTCTTCCTCGATGCCGGTGCCGAGAGCGGCGACCATCACCTTGATCTCTTCGTTCTCCAGCATCTTGTCGAGCCGTGCCTTCTCGACGTTCAGAATCTTCCCCTTCAAGGGAAGGATGGCCTGGAACCGTCGGTCGCGCCCCTGCTTCGCCGAGCCTCCCGCGGACTCTCCCTCGACGATGTAGAGCTCGGACTGGGCGGGGTCCCTTTCTTGGCAATCGGCCAGCTTCCCCGGTAGCGAGGTGTACTCGAGAGCGCCCTTCCGACGCGCGAGGTCGCGGGCCTTACGGGCCACCACCCGAGCCCGAGCCGCTTCCACGACCTTCGAGACGATCTTGCGGGCAACCGTGGGGGTCTCTTCTAGAAATCGAGAGAACTCTTGGTTCACCAGGGTCTCCACGAAGCCTTTAACCTCGGTATTCCCGAGCTTGGTCTTCGTCTGACCCTCGAACTGCGGATTGGGCACTTTTAAGCTGATGACCGCGGTCAGGCCTTCTCGTATGTCCTCACCCTCGATTCCCGACTGCAGATCCTTGCTGAGATTGTTCGCGGAAGCATAGCTATTGATGGTTCGGGTGAGAGCCGACTTGAGGCCGGACAGGTGGGTACCTCCCTCGTGCGTATTGACGGTATTCGCAAAGGAGAAGACGGTTTCCTGATAGGCCTCGTTCCATTGCAGCGCGATCTCACATTCCATTTCTTGGGCCGCGACCACGAAATGGAGCGGTGGGCTGTGGAGGGCGGTGCGGTTCTTGTTCAAGTACTCGACGAAGGAGACGATCCCACCATCGAACTGGAACTCGTTCTTCTTTCCCTGTCGCTCGTCCTGGATAGAAATGAGAATACCGCGGTTCAGAAACGCGAGCTCGCGGAAGCGTTGCGAGAGGGCGTCGAAGCTGTAGTCTAGGCTCTCGAAAATCTCCGGGTCGGCACGGTACTTGACCGTCGTTCCGGTCTTGTCGGTGACACCCACCTTTTCGAGCGAGCTCGTGGGGAGACCCTTCTTGAAGGACTGGCGGTAGACCCCTCCATCCCGGCGAATCTCGAGCTCGAGCCACTCCGAAAGACCGTTCACTACCGAGACGCCTACACCGTGAAGCCCGGCCGAGAATTTGTAGCTCCCACTCCCGAACTTCCCGCCGGCGTGTAGCCGCGTCATGACGACCTCTGCAGCAGGCTTTCCCGTCTTCTGCTCCACATCCACCGGGATACCTCGGCCGTTGTCCACGACGGTGACGCTATTGTCGACGTGGATAGTCACGTTCACTTCCGAGCAAAAGCCAGCGATAGCTTCGTCGATACTGTTGTCCACCACCTCGAAAACCAGGTGGCGAAGACCTTCCGGGCCGGTTGTGCCAATGTACATGGCTGGGCGCATACGAACGCCTTCCAACCCTTCGAGCACACGGATCTTCCCAGCCGTATACTCCTCGTTAGTCACCTCGACCCCTTTTACATCACTTGGTTTCATTGGCTTTTCTAAAGGAAGCTCCTCAGGTCCTCATCGGCATGACGACGTAGCGGTAATCGATCTCCTTACCGGAATCGGTTGGGCGTAGTAAACACTGGGAAGAGTCGTCTTTGAGCTCGAACTTTACCTTCTCCGACTCCTCAACGCTCAGGAAGTCCAGGATGTATTGCCCGTTGAATCCTACTTCAATGTCTTCTCCCCCATACTCCGCAGCGATCTCTTCTTTTGCTTCGCCAAGCTCGGGACTCTGGGAGGATATCTCTATTTTCTCGGCTTTGATCGCGAGTCGAACTGCGCGGGATCGTTCATTGGCAAGTAGTGACACTCGTCGTAGGGCTCCGCCTAACGCGTCTCTCGAACAAATAACGATTTTGTCATTTCCCTGCGGAATAACTTTATCGTACGCCGGAAATTGATCTTCGACACGCTGGAGACAAGTAGTCGCTCCTTAACGCGAAAAAAAAGATGATTCTCGCTCTGTGAAAACTCCACATCCCCATCCGATTCACCAAGGACCTTAACGAGCTCCAATAGCGTCTTCTTGGGAACGGTAACCGATAAGGTGTCCCCCGTCGCGCCGGATTTGACGGCTATGTTGATATAGGCCAGTCGATGTCCGTCCGTGGCTATCATTCTGAAACCGTCTACGCTTATCTCCAGGCGAGCACCGTTCAGAAAGTACCGGCTATCGTCCGCGGTAATGGCGAAGCTGGTCTTACGGATCATCTCTCTCAGAACCCCACCCGGAATGACCGCAGTTGGCTCCTTTGGAGGCTCGGCCAGCGACGGAAAGTCTGCCTTGGCCAGGCCCACGATCTTAAAATACGACTTTCCGCTGGTTATGGAGGCCCAATAGTTCTCCAGCTCCTTGACGTTGATCTCCGCCTCGGAGACGGCACGCACGATCTCGAAGAGCTTCTTAGCCGATAGGGTCAGAGAGCCGGCATCCTTGACCTTGGCTGGCAGACGGCACCGCAACCCGACGTCCAGGTCGGTGGCGGCCAGCTCGACTACCGAATCTTCGGCCTCTATGAGCACGTTCGCCAGGACCGGTATGGTGTTCTTTCTCTCCACGACGCCTTGAATCAAGGATAGCTCCTTTAGTAGCTCTTCCTTCCTGGCAGTAAACTCCATGATCCTTCCTTTATTAGTAGATAGGTGTTAAACAAGTAATTATAACAATAATGGCCTGTTGAAAAAAACAATTGTTACATAATTCCTTTAACATGAATAACTTGGAATTATCTAGGTCGATCAATAGAGGAGTGGAAAGGGATGAGAGTAAATTGTGGAAAAGAGGGTATCCCAAGGATCCGGAGCTCATCCACAGGGTGGCCGGGTAGCCTGTGGAAAAGGAGAGAGGGTAGGATCGAGGGGAGCGGAGGAGTCTAGGTGGGCCATGATTGATGACAAAGGGCTGCTACCTCGCCCCTCTCGTGTTAATGAAAGGAATCGAGAAAGCCTTCAATTAACTTGTCGAAGTCGGGGTCGGCGCTCCTCATCCCTTTAATCTTACGTATGGAGTGGATGACGGTGGAATGATGTTTTCCGCCGAATCCCCTACCGATGTCGGGGAGGCTGGCTTTGGTAAGGTGCTTGGTCATGTACATGGCTATCTGGCGAGGGAGGGCCACGGACCTGGAATTGTTGCGAGCCTTGAGGTCGGAGATCTTGAGGCTGTAGTGGTCAGCGACGTATTTTTGGATCATGTCCATGCCGATGACCCGGCTTTCGTTGGGTAAGAGGTCGCGAAGCACCTCTTGGGCGAGCTCGAGATCGATACGCCTTCCTGTCAGGGACGAGAA
>PVMS01152396.1_pt1 | contig 10408 bp, 11 predicted proteins | sample 1853461 | NCBI WGS metagenome assembly PVMS01 (sample SAMN08582032, study PRJNA380276) | Marine sediment metagenome, whole genome shotgun sequencing project. | isolation source: ocean sediment barecode stripped | collected 2017
CTCAATCATTTCCTGCCAGGCTAATACCTGCCCACCAATAAACATAACGGTCAGGATGATCGATAAAACCAGGAGATTTCTCGTTGCGCTCCAGGCTTTTCGTAATGATGAATTTCTGGCCAGTATCACGCTGCAACTGGCCAGAAATTCATCATTACGAAAAGCCTGGAGCGCAACGAGAAATCTCCTGGTTTTATCGATCATCCTGACCGTTATGTTTATTGGTGGGCAGGTATTAGCCTGGCAGGAAATGATTGAGGCAGGGTTCATTGCCCGCAACAACCCCGCTAATGCATTCTTTTACATGTTTACCGCGATACATGCTTTGCATTTGATTGGTGGCCTGTGGTTCCTTGGCGGTGCGATAAGAAGAGCGATCCGAAAACCGGTCAGTGAAGCTCTGACACTGAGAGTCGGCATGTGTGCGACTTATTGGCATTACCTGTTATTGGTATGGGTACTGCTGTTCTACCTGTTGCTCAGCAGCTAGAAAATAGAATAAGAGGAAACAGCTATGACACAAGAAGCGCTAGCAGCCAACGCCGCTGAATTGACTATTGGTAATCAGGGAGTTGTTGAAGATTTGTCAGGCGACATGCAGACCTTCCAGGTACCCTGGGGCAAGGCAATGATGTGGATATTTCTGCTCAGTGACACTTTTATCTTTTCGTGTTTCCTGATCAGTTATATGACGGTTCGAATTACTACTACGGTTCCTTGGCCCTTTCCCAGCGAAGTTTTTGCCTTGTCGTTTGGTGGTGAACCCATACCGCTGATTTTGATTGCAATCATGACGTTCGTTTTGATCACATCCAGTGGAACCATGGCCCTGGCGGTTAATTTTGGCTATCGCAAAAACAAGAAGGTAACCGTATTGCTCATGGTAGCAACCGCTCTGCTAGGTGCAACATTTGTTGGCATGCAGGCGTTTGAATGGACCAAGTTGATAGTTGATGAAGGTGTTCGACCCTGGGGGAACCCAATGGGTGCTCCACAGTTTGGCGCTGCGTTCTTCATGATCACCGGTTTCCATGGAATGCATGTTTCGGCTGGTGTGATTTATCTGAGTGTTATCGCCTGGAGAGTGGGTAGCGGTTATTACGATCGACACAAGGGCGGTAACTACGAGACTGTTGAAATTGCCGGTCTATACTGGCATTTCGTTGACTTGGTATGGGTATTTATATTCGCCTTTTTCTACTTGTGGTGATGATCCAGCAGAACTAATAGAACAGACAGGAGCGAGACAAAATGGCAACAGCAGAAGGCCACCAAGAACATCCTCTCAGCATTTACTTCTGGATATGGGGACTGCTATTTGTCCTTAGTGGATTTTCCTACGGAGTGGATTATTTTAATTTCCAGGGAATGCTACGCTGGTCACTGATCCTTTTATTCATGTTTCTAAAGGCCGGTTTCATCGTGGCGATTTTCATGCACATGGCATGGGAAAGGCTGGCATTGATTTATGCCATACTCGTACCTCCGCTATGCCTGACTGTATTTATCGGCTTGATGGTTATAGAGGGTGATTACACCTTCCTTACTCGTCTGGTGGCATTTGGTCCTGCAGCAGAGATTATTGCTCCGCACCATTAAGACCACCTTAAAACCTGTTTCGTCCTGACTCGATAAACACTCGCCCGGTTGTTACCGTTATCACGGCGCCGGGCGTTTTGTCGCAGGCTCCTGCCATTTTGTCTTAAAGCTGCTGATTACAGCACCACCCGGTGCCAGACTTCTGTTCGAAGCTGCGTTGCATTTGTCACGCTGAACTCACAATTCGTACAGGAGAGCACCTTGAATAAAACAATCATTTTGCCTGTCGTTGCAGCCCTTTTAGCTGTTTCGTCGGTGCAAGCAGAAGAAACCCTTCCATTAAAATCCGTAAATAAGGCCAATGAAGTTATTGATGCAGCACTCATCGCACATGGTGGAGCAGACAAGCTTTCCGGATTGAATTCACTGATTCAGGAAAGCAAGTTCATTAATCACGCAACGGGTCAGAGTCGACGACCAGAACCACCCTGGGACACCGGTTCACAAACCAGTTTCAATGCCATTGATTTTGAAAATGAAGTTTTTGTCACCCGGGCAACAGGTGTTGGTGGTGGTTTTGAATTTGACGGTGGTACAACAATCAACGGTGATGATAGCTGGCAATTGAACTATCGTGCAGGGACGGCAGCACCCATTGCTGAACCCGATTTGAACACCACTTCCGGTCCCTTTATCAGGGTAACGGCACCATTGCTCATGAAGCAGTTGCAAAGCCGCCGCCAGGTTTCACACTGGTTGGGTGTCGCCGATTTCAACGGACGTCCCCACGACATAATTACGTTGGTCATGGAGGTTGGACCCGGTCTGAGTCTGTACTTCGACCAGAAAACACACATGCTCAACAGAATGGAACGTGTCCTCCCACCATTCGGACAGGTTGAATACCGTTTCGAGGATTACGAAATAATTGACGGCATAGCTTTTAACCGGAGTTTCAAATTACTGATCAATGGCGATGACAACCTTGATATCACCAATAACAAAATTCTCGTGAATGTGCCGGTAGAGAAATACACCGCAATGGCGGCTAACCTGAAAGTGATTCCGGCCGTTGTACCTGACGACTTTAACTTGCAGGAAATTGATGAAGGGGTTTTCCTGGTTGGTGGTACAGGCACTTACGGTCTGTTTGTTGAGATGCAGGACCATATTGTTGCTATTGGAGGTACCCAGGGGGTTTCTGCCCGGGTCAAAGAAGTGCGGAAGCATATTGCTGATAAGCCTGTGAAATACGGTGTGCTCACACATCATCATAGTGATCACGTACCAGGTTCTGCCGACTATGCCAAAGAAGGTGCCACTATTATCACATTCAAACAAAACGAAACCGTGGTCCGAAATGCCGCTGGTGACGATTCGGTGAAACTGGAATTTGTGGAAGATAGAATGACACTCAGTGATGGGCAGCGAAAAATTGAGCTTTATGACATTGGACCCACGCCCCATGCAGAACACATGTTGATTGCGTATTTGCCATCCGAAAAAATTATTTTCGAGGCCGATCATTTTCCACAGCCACGGACAGGCCCCTTACCCCCTGCAGTCCCGGCGACACGTGCATTTGCCAAGGCACTTGAGCGCTTGAATCTTGATTACGACAAGATCATAGGTGCACACAGTTCCAGAATTGGAAGCCCGGAAGAACTACAGGCGGTGATTGACCGTCAGCCCATGACGGCAGCAGGCGCACCTTAAAATTCGTGCGCAGCCCACGGGGCCTGCAAAGCAGGCCCCGTTTTATTGGAATAGAGCGAAAAAAGCAGCAAGATTCACGACTCGCTGGATACAACACCGGAATCAGTGTAATTTTGGGACTCCATCATCTGCCAGGAAGCCCGGAATGTTGACACGTCGCGACTATCTACGAAACAGCCTACTGATGCTTGCAGCCAGTGCGCTACCATCCGGACTGTTGAAAGCGTTTGAAAGTGGAAACCTCTTAACCCGAGCCATACCAAAAACCGGAGAAAAAGTTCCTATCGTGGGTCTTGGGAGTTCGGCCACTTATCGCTCTGCTGCGCAGAGTAAAGACTTAGGTGTACTTACACAGGTCATTCAGACACTGGTGGAAAATGGTGGTACCGTTTTCGACACCGCACCATCCTACGGTGCCTCGGAAGAAGTCAGTGGACAAATCGCTCACGATGTTGGTTTGACCGAGAAAATATTCTGGGCAACCAAGGTCAATGTCGCGCGGCGGGGAGGTAGTGCGGATGCTGCTGATGCCCGAGCTCAGGTGGAACGCTCTTTTGAGCGTATCGGCAAAGAACCCCTGGACCTGATCCAGGTACATAACCTGGCCGACCTGCCGACACAAATGGGTGTAATCAAAGAGTACAAGGAAGAAGGTCGCATACGCTACATTGGCACGACATCGACAAGAACCAGTCGTTACCCGGATCTTGAAAAAGCCATGAACGACTATCCGATCGACTTTATCGGTGTCGACTACGCGGTGGACAATCGTGCCGCGGCTGAAAGAATTCTGCCACTTGCGCAGGACCTCGGTATTGCAGTGCTGATTTATGTGCCTTTTGGGCGTTCCCGACTCTTTAGTCGTGTGAATGGCATCGATGTGCCGGATTGGGCAAAGGAATTCGGCGCCGAGTCCTGGGGTCAGTTCTTCATCAAGTACGCTGCTGCCCATCCCGCTACTACTTGTGTGACGCCGGCAACGAGCAAGGCTAAACACATGTTTGATAACATTGGCGCAGCATATGGAGAACTACCTGACCAAGCCATGCTACGCAAGATGGAAGCACTGATCGACCAACTGCCGTCAGCCTGAGGAATAAGCATTTTGTTTGAATTGGCCTTGATGATTATTGTTAATTGCCTGTTGGTCTGGCTTGTGGTCGTTATTCATTATGAATTTCTGTATAAGCTGGTCAATTATCAGCCCAAAATCAACATAAAACACAGATTCAGGATTGTGATTGGTGTGTTTGGCGCCTTGTTGGCACACATCATTGAAGTGTGGGTTTTTGCCTTTGCTTATTTTTTCATGCATAAATCCGCGGGCTGGGGTTATCTTGAAGGGAATTTTGATGGCAGCCTGATGGATTGCGGCTATTTTTCGTTTACCACGTTTACTACTCTTGGTTTTGGTGACATTCAGCCATTTGGTAATATCAGGTACCTGACGGGTGTTGAATCACTTACAGGATTGGTATTGATTACCTGGACAGCTTCATTTCTCTACCTTGAGATGCAACGCTACTGGACCAATGACGAGTAATAAATCAGCACCCGTCTTCCTGGTCCAGGTCTATTGAATTTGAGGGTCTGACTTTGAGCACCCGCGGTTCGCCCCTGAATGCAGCCCAGCTAACGATAGCGTATCGCAAACCAGCCCTTACCGGCAGAGCCTGGTGTGCGTACTGCCCATGTGAAGGAAAAAACATCAGGTCGCCGGTTTTTGGTTTGTAGGAGTAATGATATTGGCGAAAATTTAGTTCACCTCCCTCGAATTCCTGAGATAGATAGATTAACAGGCTCACATCTCGGTCGACGATCTTCTTCCAGGTTCTGTCTTGGGGATTGAACAGATCGCTGTCGGCGTGGGGCTTGTAAAGTCCACCTGTCTGGTATCGTAAAACCTGGGGATTTTCAAACCACTCGATTCGCCTGTCAATTTCTTGTGAAATCGGTCCCACGTAAGCATCTTTGACCATATTCCTTATCTGCTCAGCCACTTCACCCTGATTCACCTCGTCTGTGATACGTCCCTCATCCCTGTGACTGGACAGGTGTGAAGGCCTGGAAGACTTCACGCCATGAACAGCCAGTGGCCGCCGGGGCTGACTCTCGAGGTAACGGACCCACTGTCGACAGGTATCGGCGGGTACGAAACCTGGGATAATCCGCACGCCATGTGGCGGATCCCTTGGCTCTCCACGGTGTCCGCAGCAGACGGAAAATTGCAGCCCGGAGCCGCAATAGCAAGGAGCTATATCTGGTGGCCGGAACAGTGGGCGTGTAAATTCTGCCGGTATCATGCAGGCAAGCATAAATCATCTGGTACATTAGTGGCATCTTGTCATGATCTATACCTGTTTCAAGCTGGATGGTGGTGTATGCGGAAAGAATTTTCAAGAACATTTGAAGAACTGCTCGTCAACATGGTTATTTACAATCTCCCGATATTTTTTCAATTCCACCAACCTTTTCGGTCGTGAACAGTAGTTATGGGTAATAGTCGAGATCATGCACTCATCTCACGATGCAAGAGCGGAGACCGGCAGGCACTGGGAGAGTTGATCAAAGACTACGAGAGACCTATTTTCAACGCTGCATACCGCATTCTCGGAAACCCTGATGATGCGGCGGATGTGAGTCAGGTCGTTTTCATGAAAGTCTTTGAACGCCTCGATCAGTACAATCCGAAGTACAAATTTTTTAGTTGGATTTACCGGATAGCCGTAAATGAATCGATTAACCAACGTAACCGGACGCGCAACCTGCAACCATTGGTTGAAGAGCAGGTCGCAGAAAACACAAGTCCGGAAGACGCGATCGACGCAAACAGCCTTTCCGATAAGCTTCAGGCTGGCTTGATGAAATTGCAGGAAGACTATCGTGTGGTGGTGGTTCTGAGACATTTCTCGGATATGAGCTACAAGGACATAAGCGGAGTCTTGCGAATTCCGGAAAAAACGGTGAAGTCCAGACTGTATTCCGCCCGTCAGTTGATGAAAGCACAGCTGACCGAACAGGGGTTGATGTAATCATGTTGGATGAAAGAATTGCAGAATTGATACAAGCTGATGTTGATGGCGAACTTGCCGAAGAACATCGTGCCGAATTGAATCTTGCGCTTGAGCATTCTTCCGATGCCAGGGTATTTCAGGCTGAGATGAAGCGTGTGGCGGAGATTTTTGCCCAGACGCCGGATATTGAGCCACCCATCGAGCTTGAAAATCGAATACTCGATGGTGTTGATTTACCATCGCGATCGTCAATTCTTGCTGGTCATGCCAGTTGGTTCAAGCCAGCCTCTTATGGCTTGGCGATGGCTGCGGGCGTTCTGCTGGCAGTTGGGGTTGGCCAGTTGAAACCCCAGGATCAGCTGGACATGAGTAAGCTGGTGGGCTCAATGGTGCAAAACAGGCATGAGTTATCCGCGCCGGCAGCCGGGCAACTGGGAATAAATATTGAAGCCGTTCAGGCACAATTTCAACTGACCAGTCTTGAGCAGGCCTTGGTAGTGGAATTCGATTTGAATTCAACAGAGGCTGTGACTCTTGTCATGGACCTCAAGGGATCAGGTCTGACATTTGGCGGTTTTGCCAAACAGGATGTGGGGGTTGAGAATTTCGAAGTTTCCGGGAGGAAAGTGCGTGTAAGTAACCAGGGCGCCCATCAGTATGTTTTGTTCCTGCGCGGTGTGCCCGGGGAATCAGCAGGTCAGCAGGATATTGGTATAGTGGTGCACCAGCAGGGAGAAATCATTTATAGCGGTGCATTGGAACCCAGGGAGTGAGGAAGGTGTCTCGCTTCCCTGCTCCCGTCTATTCGTTAACGGGAGTGCAACCAGTTTGGCAACAGGTGGTAGGGATTCAGGTCAGGCAGGTCTTTGACAGTCATTCCAGCCTGTTTCAGTTCCTTGCGAAATTCCCCGGCCACATAAGCATCGAACAGATCCGTTGCACCGCCAACGTGTTTTCCACCCAGGAAGATTTGAGGAATGGTAGGTGTACCGGTTCGCGATTTTAGTACCGCTCGTATTTTCCCGCCTCTGTCGCCATTTTGATACTCAACTGAATCCAGATCCAGGGTTTGATATGAGACATCGAGTTTGGCAAACAACTTTTTGACCGACCAGCTAAATTCACACCATTCCAGAGCGAACAGTACCAGGGGCTGGTCAGGGTCATTAATGGTGTTATCGAAGAACTTGATGGTCGCTTCATCCAGTTCTTCTTTTGGTGCTTCTTCCGCCTCCGGCTTTGGAGCAGGTACCGCTTTCTTGTCAAAGCGGTAGCCGGGAGTAGAATGCGAAATCTCCAGTTCTTCCTTACTCATTTCTACCGGAATATCCTCAAACAGGGGTGTTGAGAGATAGCGTTCCCCTGTGTCAGGCAACATGCACAGAATTGAACTTCCCTGGGGTGCCGATTCCGCAACACGCACGGCACCGGAAAATGTTGCACCACCCGAAGTTCCACAAAAAATTCCTTCCTGTCTGGCAAGTTCTCTGCACATCTTGAGGGCATCCTGACCATCAATTGGCATCAATTCATCTACAAATTCCATCGAAACTGCATCTTCCACCAATCCCGGTATAAAATCGGGTGTCCAACCCTGCATCAGGTGCGGTCTGAAGTTTGGATGACTGCCATCGGGTGATCCATCTTCAAGACGTTTTTGAGTGAGGCCGCTACCCAGTAGCTGGGAATTATCCGGTTCACAAACAACAATCCTTGTTTTCGGACTCTTTTTTCTTAGCACTCTGGCTACTCCTTTTAACGTTCCACCCGTTCCATAACCTGTTACAAAATAATCCAGGGTCGTGTCACTGAATACATCCATGATTTCCATTGCTGTGGTTCTGGTGTGGGCGTCAGCATTGGCTTCGTTTTCAAACTGCCGAACCAGGAACCAGTTGTGCTCTTCTGCAAGTTCTACCGCTTTTGCCAGCATGCCACTACCTTTTTCCTCGGCCGGTGTCAGTACGATTTTTGCACCCAGGAATCGAAGAATCTTCCGACGTTCCGTGCTGAAACTCTCTGCCATGGTTAAAACCAATGGGTAACCCCTGGTGGCACAAACCATGGCCAGGCCAATACCGGTGTTTCCACTGGTGGCTTCCACGACTGTCTGGCCGGGTTTCAGTTTTCCTTCTTTTTCTGCCTGGTCTATGACACTCAGGGCCATACGGTCTTTGACAGAACCCATGGGGTTGAAGGATTCAAGTTTTACAAACAGGTCTATCCCCTGGGGTGCAAGTTTGTTTATTTTCACAACAGGGGTGTTACCGATGGTTTGAAGTATGCTTTCAAATATACGGGCCATGGTTATCTCTTGGTTTTAAAAGGTTGGCTCGGAGGATGAAAATTATATACGTGATTGACTTGTATTGCGCCAGTACCGAGAATCATTTCATATGAATAAAAACACGAACCTGGACCCAAATTTCCCTCTCTGCGATTTGCATCGCCATTTGGACGGTAGTGTTCGCATACAGACCATTCTGGACCTGGCAGAACAACATGGTATTGAGTTACCTGCCAGCACACCAGATGGATTACGACCCCACGTACAGGTAATGGGTGCCGAATCCGGCTTAGTGGAGTTTATTGAAAAATTCCGTTACCTCACCGAGGTTCTTGTCGATACCCAAGCCTGTTATCGAATTGCCCGGGAAAACGTAGAGGATGCACGAGCCGAGGGTATTGATTATATCGAATTGCGATTCAGCCCGTGGTTCATGGCTGATACTCATAAGCTGGACCCTGCCGAAGTGGTTGCTGCAGTCATTGATGGTGCGTGTGCCGGTAGTGCTGAAACGGGTGTAAAAACGAAACTTATCGGAATTCTCAGCCGAAATTACGGGTCAGATGTATGTATGTCTGAACTCCAGGCCATTCTGCAGCATCGTGATGCTTTGGTGGCACTGGATCTTGCAGGGGACGAGCAGAATTATCCCGCTGCATTGTTTCGTGAACATTTCCAGATGGCACGAGATGCGGGCTTAAGGGTTACCATTCACGCAGGTGAAGCTGACGGTGCGGACAGTGTCTGGTCGGCCATCAGGGACCTGGGTGCTGAACGCATCGGACATGGCATCAGATCGATAGAAGATCCGCGTCTGATGGACTACCTGGCTGAACGCGGTATCGGCCTGGAAGTCTGCCTCACTTCAAATGTCCATACCAGCGCGGTGGAGTGCTATGCAGCGCATCCGGCGATCAAGATCCTGGCCCATGGTGTCAGGATGAATCTCAACACCGATGACCCTGGTATCAGTGGTATCGATTTACCCTTTGAATACGAGGTAGCCGCAGGCCAATCTGGTTTGACTCAGGCTATGACCAGAACAGCGCAGGCCAATGCGCTGGATATGGCCTTTATTGACAAAGATGAGAAAGCTGAATTGATACACCGCAAGCTCTGATTATGGATCGATATCCACAGAAGATTATCTGCCTGACAGAAGAAACAACCGAGACACTCTACCTTTTTGGTGAGCAGGATCGAATTGCAGGAATTTCCGGATTTACTGTTCGCCCGCCACAGGCAAGAAAGGAAAAACCCAAGGTATCTGCGTTTACTTCGGCAAAAATTGACAAGATTCTTGCACTGCAGCCTGACCTGGTACTGGGTTTTTCTGATCTACAGGCTGATATTGCTGCTGAGTTGATACGTCACGGGGTAGAAGTGCATGTGTTCAACCATCGTTCGGTTGAGGAGATTCTCAATATGATTGTCCAGTTGGGCTCTCTGGTTGGTGCTGGTGACAAGGCGATCTCCTGGGTGCAGAATTGGGAATCAGAAACCGCTGCCGTGGTGTCTGTTTTACCTCCCATCAATGAACGACCCCTGGTCTATTTTGAGGAGTGGGATGACCCAATTATCACCGGCATTCAATGGGTTTCTGAACTGATCGAACTAGCAGGCGGTCGCGAATGTTTTCCTGAAAACGCCTGCGAATCATTAGGAAAAAATCGCATTGTCGCTGATCAATCAGAAGTGGTAAGGCGGGCTCCCGACATCATAATTGGTTCCTGGGCCGAAACTTTTTTCCGCACCAGGAACCAATTATGATGTCGGGAGCCCGCCTTACCACTTCTGATTGATCAGCGACAATGCGATTTTTTCCTAATGATTCGCAGGCGTTTTCAGGAAA
>PVMS01028667.1_pt1 | contig 10406 bp, 10 predicted proteins | sample 1853461 | NCBI WGS metagenome assembly PVMS01 (sample SAMN08582032, study PRJNA380276) | Marine sediment metagenome, whole genome shotgun sequencing project. | isolation source: ocean sediment barecode stripped | collected 2017
AGTCGGTCAACACCCTTAATGACCGAGAGCCACGAGAAAAATGCAGATTTCAGACCAGAGTCTTCTGAGGACACAAGCTTACGTCGACGGACAGTGGATCGATGCAGACAGCGGGGAGAAGCTCGCTGTTCTCAATCCTGCTAACGGCGAGATTATCGCCGAGATCGCCAAGTGCGGTACAGCCGAGACGCGTCGCGCGATCGAGGCCGCTGAAATAGCGCAAGTCAGCTGGCGCAAGAAGTCAGCGAAGGAGCGCGCTGCAATTCTCCGTCGATGGTTTAATCTGATGATGGAAGCGCAGGAGGACCTGGCGCAGATTCTAACGGCCGAGCAAGGCAAGCCACTGGCTGAGGCGCGAGGTGAAATCGCGTATGGCGCCAGCTACATCGAGTGGTTTGCTGAGGAGGCGAAGCGAATATATGGCGATACGATTCCGGGACCGTCCGACGACAAGCGCATTGTTGTCATCAGACAGCCTGTCGGAGTCGTTGCCTGTATTACGCCATGGAATTTCCCGAATGCGATGCTGACACGCAAGATTGCGCCAGCGCTTGCTGCTGGCTGTACCGTGGTGTGCAAGCCCGCAAGTGAGACGCCATTGTCCGCATTGGCTATCGTAGAGCTGGCGGAGCGTGCCGGTGTTCCGCCGGGCGTCATAAATGTTCTCTGCGGTGTCACACGGGAAATCGGAGCGGAGCTGACAAGCAATCCGATCATTCGCAAGTTGACCTTCACCGGCTCCACGCAAATAGGAAAAATGCTCATGCAGCAGTGCGCTGCTACCGTCAAGCGAACATCGATGGAACTGGGCGGCAACGCACCATTTATCGTGTTCGATGACGCCGATCTCGATGAGGCGATCAAAGGCGCGATCATCTGCAAGTTCCGCAATGCCGGGCAAACCTGTGTCTGCGCAAACCGTATCCTGGTGCAGGAAGGTGTCTACGAAGAATTTGCCGAGAAGCTGTTGCTGGCAATATCTGATCTGACGCTGGGCAACGGCGCGGATGATGGCGTTAATATCGGTCCGCTCATCAATGAAGGCGCCGCGAATGACGTTTTGAAATTCGTTGACGATGCCGTCGCCAAAGGCGCCAGCGTCGCAACGGGCGGCAGTCGTTCTGATCTTGGTGTCTGCTTTATTGAACCGACCGTACTCACGGACGTCAGCGATGACATGATGGTATTTCGTGAGGAGATCTTTGGACCGATCGCACCGTTGTTCAAATTCAAGACCGAGGAACAAGCCATTGCGATGGCAAACGATACTGAATTCGGGCTGGCATGCTATTTCTATTCTCGTGATATTGGCCGCATCTGGCGCGTAGGCGAGGGACTGGAATACGGCATCGTCGGTATCAACGAAGGTCTTATCTCGAATGAGGCGGCGCCATTTGGCGGCGTGAAGGAATCGGGTCAGGGGCGTGAAGGATCCAAGTACGGTCTGGATGATTACCTGGAAATGAAATACATGTGCATGGGCGGCATCGATCGGTAGGAGAAACTTGTTGGAGCGCTCCAACGTCCACGTCCGATTCTGGCTAGTTTGCGCCGCGCCGCCGCGTATACTGATCACATGCTACAGCACAAGATCTATGAACGAGCTCGACTGTCACGCGACGTGCGCTTCGATGGCCAGTTCTACGTTGGTGTCAGAACGACTGGTATATATTGCCGGCCGATTTGCCCTGCCGTAGCACCGAAATCCGAAAACGTCACGTTCTATCCCAGTGCGGCGGCAGCGGCTGAAGCAGGACTCAGGCCCTGTCTCCGATGCCGGCCGGAGTGTGCTCCCGGAACCCCCGCCTGGAGTGGAACGTCGACTACCGTTCGCCGCGGATTGCGACTGATCGCGAATGGAGCACTCGATGGCGGTTCAGTTGAACAGCTGGCAGAACGACTTGGTGTAACGAGTCGTCATCTGCGCCGGCTGTTCACCAAGCACCTCGGCGCGCCCCCTCTCTCGGTTGCGCACACGCAGCGCCTGCAATTCGCGAAAAGACTTATCGATCAAACCAACATGCCTATGAGCCATGTAGCTGAAGCGGCTGGCTACAGGAGTGCCAGGCGCTTTAACGATACTTTCAAGAAGACCTACGGTCGCTCCCCTCGTGATCTGCGGCGGCGCCGCGAAGAAACGTTCAATCGTAACAGTGCGCTCACTGTTCGCTTGCCGTATCGCAAGCCGTTCGACTGGCGGGCGATGATGGACTTTCTTGCTGTCCGGGCAACGCCCGGAGTTGAGCAGGTCATTTCTGATGCGTATTTGCGCTCGATTACGATTGATGGTCAGTCGGGCGTCATTGAATGTCGACATGATAACCGCGATGAGAGCATCAGCCTGACCCTACACGGCATCGGGACGACGGTAATGTTCCAGGTCGTGCAACGCGTACGCGAGATGCTCGACCTTGATGCCCCGCTTGCCGACATTGGCGACGTCCTCAGCACGGATGAAGAACTTGGTAGCTTGCTTCTGGGCAGTCCTGGCATTCGAGTGCCCGGCGCCTGGGACGGATTCGAACTGACTGTACGTGCAATTCTTGGCCAGCAGGTCTCGGTCAAAGCGGCAAGCACACTCGCCGGAAGAGTCGCGAGGCGCTACGGCGAAATCATCGAACTGCCGACATCTTTGGCCAGTCGTGTGGAGGAACTGAGTCTTGCACGAGTGTTTCCTACGCCGGAAAAATTGCTGCATGCTCGATTCAAAGATCTTGGGATAGTGACAAGCCGCTGCGCTTCGATCCGCCGCGTTGCGGGCGCAGTGGTTCGCGGCGATATCAATTTTGACAATACACAAGATCCCGACGACTTCTGCCGCGCCTTGATGTCGATTCGCGGTATCGGTGAATGGACGGCACAGTATTGCGCGATGCGAGCATTGAAACACCCCGATGCATTTCCAGCGTCGGATCTCGGGTTGCTAAAAGCAGTGGATGACTCCGGCAAGGTCAGCGCTGCGGAATTGAAAAGTCGCGCTGAATCCTGGCGCCCGTGGCGCGCGTACGCGGCACTGTTATTGTGGGGTTCGCTCGCGGGCTCAGGAGGATAAACAATGTATTACTGTTACCTGAACACACCCATTGGTGACCTGCTGTTGGCAGGGGATGACGAAGCATTGAGCCTGGTTGGATTTCCAAAAGGCAAGATGCGCCATGATCCGGACACTGACTGGATCTACAACGAAGAGCCGTTTGCGACAGCGCGGCGGCAGTTGCAGGAATATTTCGCTGGCGAGCGTCGAAGTTTTGACCTGGCGCTGAATCTTTCGGGAACCGAGTTTCAGCTGCGAGTCCTCGAGGAACTGCAACGCATCCCCTACGGTGAGACAACGTCCTACAGCGACATCGCAAGGCGAATTGGTCGGCCGAAAGCGATGCGGGCCGTGGGGGCCGCGAACGGCCGCAATCCTATTCCGATCATTATTCCGTGCCATCGCGTGATTGGCAGTGGCGGTGCGCTGACCGGATTCGGCGGCGGGCTGGATACGAAGGAAGCGTTGCTGCGGCTCGAGGCCGAGAACGGTGAGTTCATGGGTACCGGCTAGCTATCGTTGGAGCGCTCCTTGGAGCGCGAATGGATTCCTGTCAACCGGAACGGGATTTCGCAGAGTCTCAGTCGCGCCTCAAGAGGCGCTCCTACAAAATCTTTCCTTCAAGCGCACGAACGACGGCTGAAGGCGTCACACCTTCAAGCAGCCGATCATCGTCCTGCAGTGTCATAAAGGATGTCTGCAACGGTAATACGCCCGCCCAAACCGGGATGTCGTAATCCGCATCTTCATCATCGGGCATGCCTGTGGAGATTTTTGCCGATGCGGATACAATGTCGACGGCAATGACGCCGGTCATTTTGATTTCTTTCTCGAGCGGATCTCGAAGCTCATCCCACCGACCGGGCATTGTGTGTTCACTGATGATGCGCATGCCATGAATTTTGTCATCGCGGTCGTCAAGCAGCCTCGGCGTTCCAAACACGGTCGCAGATCGATAATTCATCGAAGAATTGAATGCCGATCGTGCGAACACGATACCGTCGACGTGCGTGACGTTCAGGCACAATTGACCTGTCTGCTCCAGTAAACGGATGACTCTGGCTTTTCGAGCGCCGTGCAAATAGATCGTTTCTTCGTCACGACCGTAAATCATCGGGACAACAATTGCTTGGCCATCCTGCACAAAACCAACACTGGCGACGAGCGCCGCATCGAGAATTTCGTGTACGACCTGTTTGTCGTAAGTTGCTTTTTCCCTGAGTTGGCGAACTTCATTTTCCTTGTTGATTTCGTAACTCTCGGTCATCACCGACACCCTAACTGAGAAAGTGTGGCGCGAAGCTTACAGCCACGAATGTAACTAAGGCGATTCCGATGATGTTGATAACGATGCCCGCTCGCGCCATCTTCGGAATCGTAAGCAATCCGGAGCCGAATACAATCGCATTCGGTGGGGTTGCGACTGGCAGCATGAATGCACAGCTTGCCGCGAGGGTAACGGGAACGGCGAGCATAATCGGATCGATACCGGACTGGATCGCGATAGCGCCGGCAACAGGCAGGAAAGTTGCTGTCGTTGCCGTATTGCTGGTCAACTCGGTCAAAAAGATAATCATGGAAGTGACCGCGATGACGATAAGCAACTGCGGCAATGTGCCAATTATCTGCAACGCTTCTCCGAGCCATGCAGCCAATCCCGTGCTGATGAACGCACTTGCCAGCGAGAGGCCGCCGCCGAACAACAGGATCACTCCCCAGGGCAACTGTTCCGCGTACTTCCAGCGCAGTAGCACCGGGTCGCGTTTGTCGCCGCTTGGGATGAGAAAAAGTGTAATTGCTCCAGCGATTGCGATGCCGGAATCATCGAGCGCGGCCAATCCGGGTAACTGAATCCAAACAGGGCGGCCTATCCAGGCGATGACCATTACCGTAGCGACGATCGCAATGCGAATCTCAGGTTTGCTTATCGACCCAAGTTCATCCCTCAATCTCTTTAGTTCTGCCCGGCCTTCGTCGGAAGTCTTGAAACTCACATCGAAAACCCATCGAGTCAACGCGAGCCAGGCGAGTGGCAGCATGCCAATGGCCAGGGGGACCCCGACCATCATCCAGTCTGAAAAGTGAATTGCCGTGCCGTAGCTTTCGACCATGAATGCCGCAAGCATTGCGGTGGGTAGAGTGCCGACAAGCGTGGTTAGTCCGCCAATCGTCGCGCCGTAAGCGACGCCCAGTAACATCGCATACTGAAAGTCTTTACGTGCGCGTTGATCCAGACCACGAACAGAAGTGTGTATGACAGTGATGATCGATACGGCGACCGGCATCAGCATCATAGTGGTCGCCGTGTTCATCACCCACATGCTGATCAATGCACTCACCAGCATAAATCCACCGACGAGGAGGCGCCCGCTGCCGCCGGTGTGCTGCAGCACGTTCAATGCGATGCGCCGGTGTAAATTCCAGCGTTGCATGCCGAACGCAACAATGAAGCCACCCAGCAGCAGGTAGATCACCTTGTTCGCATACGGAGCCGCCGTGTCGGCCATACTGACAGCACCGAGTATGGGGAAACAGGCGAGAGGCAAGAGTGCGGTGACTGCAATCGGTACAGCCTCAGTCGCCCACCAGACGGCCATCAACACGGCGATAGCGGCGGTCGCCCAGCCAGCGTCCGATAAGCCGGACGGGGCGTCGCTGACAAGCATCGAAATCGTGAGCAGTGGTCCGAGAAAAATACCAACCTTCTGGTGTGCCGATCGCCCGTCGAGCATCTCGTTGTTGTTCAAGTTGATTTTCCGGTCATTTGTCGGTCGATCCCTACATCTTGTGCATAACTCGCCTTCCTATACAAGATGTAGTAGCATTCCGACCGTACCAACTCGGTACGCACGGAGATGGGATGTAAATGGCAATGCGGGCGGGACGCCGCGCCGGATGCGTGATTTGACGGCAGGCATTACGTGCTCCTCTCAACACGTTGCTTTTGTGGCGGTTGCCTGCGCGACTCGTCATGGCTGTTAAAGAAGCGATCTGTCTGCATTGTGACGAACGACGCCAAAACTCATCGCGACATGGAGGTTTCGTTGTTTGTGCGATTCGTAACTGGCCGACTACATCTTCAACTTAGTCTGCCGCCCAGATTCTGGGCGGCTTTTTTCGTGGTGCTTGTTGCCGGTTGTTCATCAGGACCACCGAAACTGCCGTATCCGGCGTTTATTCAGTCCGACGAGTTGAACGATATTTTTCTTGCGAGCCTTCCCGGCGTTCGTGCCAAACAATTCTCCGGTGACCCACAAACTCGGCGTACGAGCAATCGAGTCAACCTGCCACCAGGCTGGCACGGAACGACAGGTGGCACACCTGGCAAGTTACTTGAGATCCTTGTGCTCTCCGGTGACCTCGACGTCGCAGATATTTCCTTAGGCCTTGGCGGCTATATCCAAATGCCACCCGGGACTTTTGGCTTCAATCTGGACACGTCCAACGGAGCACAGATTCTGTATTTTCTGGACGACGTTGATCCGTTGGCAATGATCAAGTCGCCTGTCATTCTCGATAGCCGCCTTGTGGGTTGGGAAACCACGGACATAGACGGCGTGGACATCAAGGAATTGCGTAATGATCCGGGTAACGGTGCCCGAACCTGGTTAGTGAGAATCGAGCCCGGGGCGACTATTCCGTGGCAGTCATCCTCGGTTATTCGCGAGGGATACCTGATCGAAGGCCAATTCCAAAACAGCGAGTGCTTCGGTGGTAAAGCGCATACAGGGATCTACACGCCGGGGGGGTATTTCTACCGGCCCGGCGATGTTATCAGTGGAGGGCCGGATGCGAAGGCGATTACGGACTCCGTGTGGTTACTGCGCGAGCGACAGGCGTCGAGCAGACAGACAGTGGAGTCCTGCCCGTAAGGCTTTCCGCTACGCTGCTCGCAATGACAATGCGCCGCCGATTATTTCGCCAGCTTGGTGATTCCCTTACCTAGCTTCATCAACTTCGTCAGCGTTGATGACGAAATATCATTGATCTGCTCGTACCACTCGCTGGTCGACTCAACAAAATTCAGCATATTGCGAATGCGCTCCTTCGTGACCGGGTGAGTATCGGCCTCCGATTCAACTTCCTCGGCGGTCGTTCGCAACATCGAGAGTGTCGGATTCAGTTCGCGTTGCTTGCGCTGTTCGATGATGACGCGAAACAACTCCCAAACATCATGCAAAGACTCGAAGTAGTCGCGCCGGTCTCCGAGAACGTGCGTCATGCGAACAAGTCCGAATCCCTGGAGTTCGCGAATACTCGTGCTGACGTTGGAACGCGCTACGGACAGTGCATCGACGATCTGATCGGCGCGCAACGGTTCGGGTGATAGATAAAGCAACGCCTGGATTTGAGCCACGGTGCGATTCGTACCCCAGCGCGTACCCATTTCGCCCCAATGGAGCACATATTTCTCAACTGCGGGTGAGAGTTTCATTTTCACTTCCATTGTTTCTGTCATAACAGAATTTATGGAAACTACGGCGCATTCGCAAGAACTACAACACGCCGTGGCGCGGGCCAGCCTTCGACAGTCTGGTTCGGATCGTCGGGCTTGAGCGCCTCACGCAGGGATTCGTAGGTCATCCACTCAGTGCTTCGCTGTTCATCGGGTGTTGTCAGGGACTTGTCGATGACTTCGATCGCGGTGAACCCGGTTCGCTGCAGCCACGTGATCATCTCGGAAACCGTTGGTAGCAACCACACATTGCGCATGCGTGCGTAGCGGGCTGTGGGAGTGCGCGCGCACGGCTCCTCGCCTGGAACGAATAGGGATTCAAGCACGAGTTGACCACCCTGGCGCAATGTACCCTTGAGTTGTCGCAGATGATCTATTGGTGAGCGCTGGTGATAGAGGACGCCCATCGAGAACGTCGTATCAAAGTTGCGCTGATTCTGCGGCAACTCCTCCAGCCGCAGTGGCAGCGCGAAAACGGACTCCGGCCGCAGAAAGTGCTCAAGCGCGAGAAACTGCATGACGTACAGCAGTGTCGGATCGATACCGATGACCAAACGTGCCCCTGCATTTCGCATTCGCAGCGTGTAGTAGCCATTGCCGCAACCTACATCGAGCACGGCACGGCCTTCAAGGGGCGTGATTCGGTCTTTGAGGCGATCCCATTTCAAATCGCTGCGCCACTCGCTGTCGATCGAAACTCCCGCGACCTCGAAGGGTCCTTTGCGCCACGGCGCCAGGGTCAGCAGTAGTTCCCGGACTGTCTGCGAATCGTCGCTACCGAGCCCGCGCAGGTGCGCAAGCGTTTCTCGCCAGCTTGCGAGGTCGCCATGCGCATCGTCCTGCAATCGCTCCCGAATCAGGGGCTGCAGGTGTTGTTGCCAGGAGTCAAGACCGAGGTCGGCGAGGCATCGCCACAAAGACGGGTAGTCGATCAGCGTCATTTGATTGCGACGATTGAGACAAAATTGAAGTAACGCAGCCACACCGCACTGTGTGCAAACCCAGCGTTTGCGAGTCGCTGCCGGTGATTCGCGACTGTTTCCGGCACCAGCACATTTTCAAGAGCTGCGCGCTTGCGGCTGATCTCGAGTTGACTGTAATCGTTACGCCGCTTGTGTTCGTGGTGCAGATCGACGAGCAACTCCTCCATGTGCGGGTCTTCATCGACGACTTTCTCGGACAGAAGCAACAAACCGCCCGGAATCAGGCCATCGTGGATTCGTGAAATTATCGTGTTGCGGTCGTCCAGGCTTAGAAACTGCAGCGTGTAATTCATGACGACCATCGAGGCGTTTGCGATCGAGGTTTCGCGGATATCACCGAGCCTGACGTCAACGGTCGCTCCCGAAGGACTTGCCTCGCCATCCTCCGCAAATAGGGTCTCGCAGCGCTCGACCATGGCCTCGGAATTATCGATTGCGACAATCTGGCAGCCCGGCACCTGTATTCCCTGGCGCATCGCCAGTGTGGCTGCACCGAGCGAGCATCCGAGGTCATAACACTTCGTTCCGGCTTTCACATATCGGGCCGCAAGTGAGCCAATAGCCTCGAGCGACGCCGCATAGCCCGGAATCGAGCGCCTGAGCATGTCGGGAAAAACTGCGGCGACTTCGCCATTGAAGCGAAACGGCTCGTCGCTTCGCGCATCCAATGCATAGATCTTGTCTTCTGTCATGGTTGTAGGCAGGAAAGTTGTGGGACAATTGCGTCCGTATGCTACGCGAACTTCACACGGAACTCGGCATTCCCGACAATTACGGCCGTGGCGGTGGACCGCCTGCTTTCGAAGAGTCCCAAGAACTGGTCGACGTCGGACCAAATCTTGTCGGCCGTATGCAGCGCCTGACGCCCGAGGCGGCTCGGCATTGGCGAGCGATGGTGGAGGCGGCGGCGAACGATGGGGTTCGGCTCCTGATCGTGTCTGGTTTTCGCAGTGTTGAGTATCAGGCCGCTTTGATTCGCAAGAAAATCAACGCCGGCCAGAGCATCGACGACATTCTCGAGGTCAACACAGCGCCGGGGCACAGTGAACATCACACGGGCCAGGCTGTTGATATCGCCACTCCCGGCTCACGGCCCCTGACGGAGGAGTTTGCATCGACAGACGCCTTTCGCTGGCTTGAATTGAACGCATCCGGACACGGCTTTTCGTTGACCTATCCGCGAGACAATCCGTGGGGAATCGCCTATGAACCCTGGCATTGGTCCCTGAAAGAACGCTGAAGCATCGCAGGAGCGCTGCTTGCACCCCAAGGGCACGTAGCCAGCGCGAAGGACGCCGTGGGCAGAAGCCAAAAAAAGCGAAAAATACACTCGTAAGTTATTGACAGTTGGTTGGGACGATTAGACAATAGCCGGCTTGTGTCCGCGGAGGGGTACTCAAGCGGTCAACGAGGGCAGACTGTAAATCTGCTGGCTATGCCTACGTAGGTTCGAATCCTACCCCCTCCACCAGACTATAGGTTCGGTGGAGATAGGCCGAGAACAAGTATAGCAGCAATAGCTGAATCGTTGTTCCGGCCCTTTGGGTACGAGTAGAAAAGGCCGCGAGACACAATCTTTTTCAGGTGCGTGATGCATAAGGGAGCGCCACCAAGGGGAAGATACAAAGAGATTTTTGACATCCGGACGGTTTGACTTAATGAGACTGTCAGGGTTTTTGTACGCCATTAATAAGCGCAAGGCGGGTGTAGTTCAACGGTAGAACCTCAGCCTTCCAAGCTGATTATGTGGGTTCGATTCCCATCACCCGCTCCAGTTGGACGGTAGGTTACTGGTCGTGAATAAGCCCACATAGCTCAGGGGCAGAGCACTTCCTTGGTAAGGAAGAGGTCCCCGGTTCAAATCCGGGTGTGGGCTCCAGACGGCTAATGAAAGAATTAATGTAAAACTTAGATAAGCAGGAAAAGCTCATAT
>PVMS01137024.1_pt1 | contig 10406 bp, 6 predicted proteins | sample 1853461 | NCBI WGS metagenome assembly PVMS01 (sample SAMN08582032, study PRJNA380276) | Marine sediment metagenome, whole genome shotgun sequencing project. | isolation source: ocean sediment barecode stripped | collected 2017
CCGTGTTGCTGGTTGTGTAATCAATCGAGGTTCGGCCACTGGAGTAAGAAAGATCGATCGTCGAACCGTCATCGAATTCAGTGCGGTAACGGAAGTTCAAGGAAAGATCATCAATAACTGTATTGATGTGTGTCAGGAAGCCATCGACGATAACGTTTTCACCGTCATCCAGCGCCGCACCTGACCCGAATGGATTACGATTGAACGCACCCGACTGATTCTCGCGACCCGAATAGGTAACGAAACCATAGAGTTCGCCGTCAGCCAACGGAATGGCGGCATTTACAACAATTGCCAGCTGGGTCGAATCGGAATCACCAATGCGGAACGGATCACGCGACGGGCTATTGACCTCACGCGTCTCATTGCCCGGCGCAGGCTCGCAGAAACCGTTGCCATCAGTATCTATGCAAATGTCGGGGTCGCTGTACAAGGAAATACCCTGAGGATTCTTGCGGGTGGTGGCTTCGCGATCACGATAGTTGATGGTCACGCCCATATAGCCGTCATTGCCCAGGCTGAATCCTTTGTAAAGATCGAAGTTGGTCGTCTGGCCATCTCCCTCCGTGTACTCGCCAGCGGAGATACCAAAGATTCCTCCTTCCGCGTCGTCTTTCAATACGATGTTGATTACACCGGCGATTGCATCCGAGCCGTACTGAGCCGCCGCGCCATCACGCAGGACCTCAACACGCTTGATGGCTACGGCCGGGATTGCGTTCATATCGGTACCGGCGGTACCGCGGCCAACTGAGTTATTGATATGTATGAGCGACGCCTGGTGCCGGCGCTTGCCATTCACCAGGACCAGCGTCTGGTCGGGGCCGAGGCCGCGCAACGTTGCGGGTCGAAGGGCGTCGGTACCATCAGAAATGGACGAACTGGAGAAATTGAAGGAAGGCGCAAGAGACTGCAACATGCGGCCCACTTCGGTTTGTCCTGTAGCGGCCATGTCCTCCTCGCTCAGCGAATCGACAGCAACGGCCAGGTCAGCCGAAACCCGGCCCGGGGCGCGAGTACCGATCGTTACTATTTCTTCGATCACGCCTTCTTCCTGCGCGAACGCGTCGTTATCTACCAACGCTATCGTGCAAACGACAGCTAACAAAACAGTGTGTCGAAATACAGTACCTATAGAATTTGTTGACTTCATGACCCTTCCCCCGCGGCGCCTCTGGACAGAGGCCGGATTATTAGAATCAATCAAAGTACCCCTGCTGAGAAGCTATTGTCAAACCGGGTTTTGGGCTAACCGCCGTAAATTCGTCCAGGTAGCCAGGTAACGAGTTCGGGGAACACTGCAATTAGCAACAGTGCGAACAACTGAATGGCAACAAACGGGATCACGCCTCGATAAATCTGCGCCGTACTTACGGATGGTGGCGCGACCCCGCGCAAGTAGAATAGCGCGAACCCAAATGGCGGCGTCAGGAACGAGGTCTGCAGGTTGATGGCGATCATGATGCCCAGCCAAACGGGATCCAAACCCATGGAAAGCAGTACGGGTCCGACAATTGGGACGACCACAAAAGTAATTTCGATAAAATCGAGCACAAAGCCCAACAAAAACATTACGAGCATGACGGCGATCATGGCGCCGACCACTCCGCCCGGAATCGCTTCGAGTACAGCGCGAACGCCATCGTCGCCGCCGTAGCCGCGGAACACGAGCGAGAAAATTGACGCGCCAATGAGAATGAGAAAAACCATGCTGCTGATACGCAATGTGCTTCGCGTGATTTCGCGGAGGCGCTGCAGGTCGATTTCGCCGCGGCCCGCGGCCAGCAACAACGCACCCATGCCACCAACACCTGCGGCTTCCGTCGGCGTTGCGAAGCCACCAAGTATCGAACCCAAAACGGCGAAAATCAGAACCAACGGCGGCAGTAGCGCGTGCAGTATTCTCCCGAATGAAATCTGCTCATCTGGCCCACGCTTATGCGCCGGCATTGCGTCGGGCCTAAACGCCGCGACAACGAGCAGGTATGCGATATACAGAAATACCAACAGCAGCCCGGGAATTAGAGCGCCGGCAAACAGGTCGCCAACCGAAACGGTTTTGGGCGAAAAAAAACCCATCTCGATTTGTGCCTGCTGGTAGGCCGTGGTCATTACGTCGCCGAGCATAACGAGAACGATGGAGGGTGGAATAATTTGTCCCAGTGTTCCTGACGCACAGATCGTCCCGGCCGAGATTTCGGGCGAGTAACCGCGCTTCAACATTGTCGGCATCGCTAACAAACCCATTGTTACGACGGTAGCGCCGACAATGCCGGTACTTGCCGCAAGCAGCATGCCGATTAGCGTCACGGATATACCGAGGCCGCCACGCAACGTGCCGAAGAGCGCGCTGAGCGTTTCAAGTAACTCTTCTGCAATGCGCGCACGTTCGAGCGTGACGCCCATGAAAACGAAAAGCGGCACCGCTACGAGCATCTCATTGGTCATTATTCCGAACAGACGATTTGGCAACCCGAATAGCAGCGCCTCATTGAAGCTGCCACCGAGTATGCCGGCACCCGCGAAAATCAATGCTGTACCGCCCAACGTCAAGGCGACCGGAAAACCGGCGAGAAGCACGAGGATAACCACGACGAATAGCAGCGCGGCAACCCACTCCACTTTAAGGGCCCCTCAATGTACGGATGCAGCGCAACAACATGGAGATACCCTGCAGGCCCAGCAGTATTGGCATGACAACCAATGTCGACTTCAGTAACGGGACTAACGGGTATGGCATACCGCCCGACTCCCGAGATGCCTCGCGCAACTGCCAGGATAGTGCAACGTAGTCGAGGGACGTCCATGCGCGGAGCACGCAAAGCGGCAAAAGGAACAATAGAACTCCAATCAAGTCGACCCATGCGCGTCGCTTCGGGCTCATCGCACGGTAAAAAATATCGACGCGAACGTGTTCTTCCTGCTGCAGCGTGTAAGCCGCACCGATCATGAATACGCATGCGTGCATCCAGACGACTGACTCCTGCAACCAGATCAGACCGAAGTCGAACAGGTAACGCATGACCACGACGACGAACGTGACGATTACCATGAGTAGAGTTAGCCAGGCGGTGGCCCTGCCGAGGGTCACGCTTATGCGGTCGAGCATTAGTGGTCCAACCAGGTAGGTTTGACCACTAGTGTCGCCAGAACATCGGCGTAAACAAGACCAGCAGCGTGAAAATTTCCAGTCGGCCGAGCAGCATTCCTGCCACCGAGATCCACTTTGCCGTGTCGCTCAGGGACATGAAGCCTGACGCGACATCACCAAGCCCGGGACCGAGATTATTGAGCGTTGCCGCGACCGCAGAAAAGGCCGTAACCTGGTCAAGGCCGGTCCACATCATCGCGAGCAGCATCACACCGAATACGACGACATAAATCGAAAAGAAGCCCCATACAGCATCGACAACCCGGTGTTGAACGGCCTTGTCGCCCAGCTTGACGGGAATCTCAGCACTGGGATGAACGAGTCGGGCGAGTTCACGTACGCCTTGTTTGCATATCAGCAGCCAGCGAACAACCTTGATACCACCGGCAGTCGAGCCGGCGGATCCACCGATAAAACTCGCGAGAATTAGCAACACGGGGAGTGCAGTCGGCCAGGCCGCAAAGTTTTCTGTTGTGAAACCGGTCGTCGTTGAAATGGACACGGCTTGAAACAGTCCGCCAATTAAAGTTTGTCCGGGATTCGCGAGGCCCCGATAGTGAAACAGGGTCGCAATAACGACGATCGACAAGACCACCAGGATAAAAGAATATGCCTTGAATTCCGGATCCCGGAAATAGTGCTTGATCGACACGTAGCGAAAGGCAAAAAAGTGCAGCGAAAAATTTATTCCTGCGACGAACATGAAGACTATCGCCACGATGTCGATTAACGCGCTATCGAAGTATCCAATACTTGCGTCATGTGTCGAAAAGCCGCCGATGGCGACAGTAGAAAAGGCGTGACAAAGAGCATCAAACCCGCCCATTCCAGCCGCCATATAGCAGAGCATGCAGGCTGCGGTGAATGCCAGGTAGACTAACCAAAGCGCTTTCGCCGTTTCCGTTATTCGCGGCGTTAGCTTCGTGTCTTTGACGGGGCCGGGTGCTTCGGCGCGATATAACTGCATGCCGCCGACGCCGAGCATCGGTAAGACGGCGACGGCCAATACGATGATTCCCATGCCGCCTAACCATTGCAGTTGTTGGCGGTAATACAAAATAGAAGCGGGAAGTTCGTCGAGACCGGTCAACAACGTTGCGCCGGTCGTTGTCAGGCCCGACATTGATTCGAAGATTGCGTCGGTAATTGAAAGCGACAGGCTGTCGGCGAAGTAAAAGGGTGCGGCACCAAAAGCGCCAAGGACAGTCCAAAATGCCGAAACGATCAAAAAGCCGTCGCGAAGACGCAGATCCTTACGTGACTTATGTACTGGCAGCCAGAGAACGAAGCCCGATACCAGCGTTAGTCCGAAGCCCTGGACAAAAGGCAGCCAGGAATGATCGTCGTAATACAGGCTGAAGATTATCGGCAGCAACATCGTGACGCTGAACATCATCAACAGCAGCCCGAGAATGCGTATTACAACGGCCCAGTTCATTACACGAAGGACACACCAACCTGGAACAGGCTCTCAAGATGTTCGATCTTGCGCCGGTCTGTCATGAAGAGAATGACATGGTCATCCGACTCGATGACCGTATCGTGATGCGCAATCATCACCTGATCGCCACGAACGATTGCGACGATCGCGGTGCCCTTTGGTAGCTCAATGTCTTCGATTTTGCGGCCGACAACCCTGGAGCTTTCCTCGTCGCCATGCGCAATGGCTTCCATCGCCTCGGCTGCACCGCGGCGCAAGGAGTGTACCTTTACGACGTCGCCGCGACGTACATGGGGGAGAAGTGGGCCGATGGTGCCTGGCTGCGGTGCGATCGAGATGTCGATGCTGCCGGACTCGACAAGGTCCACATAGGAGACACGATTGATCAGCGCCATTACCTTATGCGCGCCAAGTCGTTTTGAAAGCATCGCGCTTAGAATGTTGGCTTCTTCCGAGTTGGTAAGCGCACAAAACACATCGACGTTGTCGACGTTTTCTTCGAGCAACAGCTCCTCATCGGCCGCGTCACCGACAAGTACGATCGCCTTGTTGAGTTGCTCGGAAATCTGGCGTGCACGTTTCGGGTCACGCTCAATTATCTTGACCTGGTTGGTCTGCTCCAGCGCAAGAGCCAGGCGCACGCCGATATTGCCACCACCAGCAATCACCACTCGCCGTACCGGGTCTTCCAGTCGCCGCATCTCGCTCATGAAAACGCGAATGTCTTTACGGTCGGCGATAAAAAAGACCTCATCATCTTCCTGTATCACGGTATCGCCGTCGGGCAGCATCGCCTTGCCGTGACGGTATATCGCAGCAATGCGACCTTCAGTGTTTGGAATGTGATCTTTTAGCGTGGCGATGCGTTGTCCTACGAGCAAGCCTCCGCGATCGGCCTTTGCGCCGACGAGCCGTACCCGGCCGTCGGCAAAATCCAATACCTGTGACGACCCCGGATACAGGATTAGCTGCTCAATGTAGGAACACACCAACTGTTCCGGGCTTATGCGTACGTCGACGGGGATGGCGTCCTGCGTAAACAGTTTGTTCGCATTCATATACTCGGCCGAACGAATGCGCGCGATCTTGGTGGGTGTGCGGAAGCGGGTGTACGCAACCTGGCAGGCGACCATATTGGTTTCGTCGGTGTCGGTCAGCGCAACGACGATGTCGGCGTCGGCGGCACCGGCGCGTTCCAGCACTTCAGGATAGGCGGCGTGACCGACGACGGTGCGAATGTCGAGACGGTCTTGCAGTTCGCGCAATACGTCGGAGCGCACGTCGACGACCGTGACCTCGTTGGCCTCTTCACGCGACAAATGATAAGCCGCGGATGAACCAACCTGACCTGCGCCGAGTATGAGAATTTTCATTAGTCCGCGTGTCCTGTCTGCCGTATTCGCACCAATTCAGCGTACGACGTCAACCCGATTGGCAAGGCGCGTCCCGCCGACAATGGCCAGTCCTTGTCAAAGGGCGCAACACCGCCAAGCGGGTTGACGCGCACGCCCTTCGGGAGTGACGCAGAGATTTTGCTATTTCGTTGCATCGCTTGCCAATATCTCGATATTACCGGCGCAATGCGCCTCGTAACAAACTCCCTGCGTAACTCTGAAATCATGCGAATACGGCAGACAGGACACTAGTTTACATCAGATCGAGATTCGCATAACTCAGAACAAGCCATTTTGTGCCTGCTGTCTCGAAATTGACTTCGACACGAGCATGGACGCCCTGACCCTCGCAGTTGAGTATCACTCCGTCACCGAATTTGCCGTGCCTTACTCTTTGACCCAGGCGGATGCCAAGCTCGTTTTGCGGGATAGGCGACCTGCCTTTGTGCCGTGTAAGCCGCGATGATCGCAGCGGCCTGGATACCTGCACGCGCGGGCGAATTTCCTCTATGTATTCGTCCGGTATCTCCGCGATAAAGCGAGACGGCTGAGCAAAGTTGTCCACGCCGTGCAGGCGTCGTTGCTCGGCGTGAGATATATAAAGTATTTGTTTGGCGCGCGTGATTCCAACGTAGCAAAGGCGACGCTCCTCCTCGAGGCCATCCGGATCGGCAATGGATCGCTGATGCGGGAACAAGCCGTCCTCCATGCCGCAAATGAACACGAGTGGAAACTCGAGGCCCTTTGCCGAATGCATGGTCATGAGTTGTACACAGTCTTCCCAGGCATCGGCCTGGCCTTCGCCTGACTCTAGCGCGGCGTGCGACAAAAACTCGTCGAGGGGCGCCATCTCTTCGGCCGGGTCAGGCTCGAAACTCTTTGCCGCGCTGACAAGTTCGAGCAGGTTTTCGATTCGGGTTTCGCCCTTCTCGCCCTTGTCCTTCTTAAAAAACTCGAGCAGCGTGCTCAAATGAATAACATGGTCAACCTGATCGTGCAGACTCAGGCCATTCGTCTCGCGCGCCATGCGCTCGATAAGCGACATGAATGCGTTTACGGCGTTGGCCGCGCGGCCGTTGAGATCGTCACTGGCGATCGCGCCGGCTGCGCGCCACATTGAACATGCATTTGCCCTGGTGTATGAACGCATCATCTCAACGGTACGCGCACCGATGCCCCGCGTTGGCTTGTTTACGACGCGTTCGAAAGAACTGTCGTCATTGCGATTGGAAATCAGACGCAGGTATGCAAGTGCATCTTTGATCTCGGCACGCTCGAAGAAACGCAAGCCGCCATAAACACGATAGGGAATCCTGGCGTTTATCAGGCCCTCTTCAAGCACGCGCGACTGGGCGTTGGAGCGGTAAAGGATCGCGGCATCTGCACGCGCATTGCCTTGAGCAATCCAGTCGCGAAGTCGGCCTATAACGAAGTCTGCTTCGTCTCGCTCGTTGTACGCCGAGTAAACCTTGATTGCCTCGCCGACTGAACCTTCCGTCCACAGGTTCTTGCCCATGCGAGAGTGATTGTTCGCGATGACTGCATTCGCAGCATTCAGTATGGTCGCCGTGGAGCGGTAGTTCTGTTCCAGCTTGATAACCTGGGTGCCCGGAAAGTCCTTCTGGAAGCGGTGTATATGTTCTACGCGCGCGCCGCGCCAGCGGTAGATAGACTGATCGTCGTCGCCAACGACAAACGGCACACCGGCGTCACCAGCGAGCAAGCGCAACCAGGCGTACTGGATGGCGTTCGTGTCCTGAAATTCATCAACCAGGAGATGTTGAAAGCGGCGCCGGTAATGCTGCAGCAACTCCGCGTTGTCGCGCAGCACTTCATGCGCTCGTAGCAAAAGTTCCGCGAAGTCGACGAGTCCACCGCGCTGACAGATTTCCTCATAGGACTGGTAAAAGGAAATCATCTGCCGCCGATTCGGATCGTTTTCGGCGTCGAGATGTTGTGGGCGCAATCCCTCGTCTTTCTGCGCGTTAATGAACCACTGGATTTCCTTTGGTACCCAGCGACTATCATCGATCTCGAGGTTTTTCAGCAGTCGCTTGATCAGTCGCAGCTGGTCATCGGAGTCGATAATCTGAAAATTCTGCGGCAGCCCGGCTTCGCGCCAGTGGCGCCGCAGCATTCTGTGAGCCAACCCATGAAACGTGCCTATCCACAAGTGCTGTACGGGAACATTAAGCAACGATTCGATACGACCGCGCATTTCGGCCGCGGCCTTGTTCGTGAAAGTTACCGCGAGCAAGCTGTGCGGCGAGACTCCTTCAACGTCGATCAGCCATGCGGCACGATGCACGAGCACACGAGTCTTGCCGCTGCCGGCGCCGGCAATAACCAGCGTGGGCTCAGCCGCCGTGGTAACGGCCTGACGCTGGGCGTCGTTCAGGTTGTCGAGGATCGGGGTGACATCCATCGGGAGCTGATGGCCATTGGTGAGCCGGAATTCGAGAGCGCGAAAGTGTAGCAGAGTTCTACCGTTCCCAGCGTACCCCAAGCACAAACTGATTGCGTTCGTACTGAATGCGAGTGTCGTTGGATACGGTTTCGCGATAACGTGCCTCGGCAACGAGACTTAAAGAGGGCGTCATCCGGAAGGTGCCGATAATATTGAACATCGCGTTTTCCTGCGTCTTGCGGCCGGCGACCGGATTGTGGAATGCGAACGCATTGGGGAAGTTGTATAGCTCATAGACGCCGTTCGCTGTCAGGTCAAAACGGGCCCCGGGAGACCAGTGCAGCTCAAAACCATAGCTGTCACGCGTGTAGTCGTTGTACCCAACGTACTTATCGGTACGCTGAGTGCGTTCGCCTCTGATGCCGAACCACAAACCAGCCATTATTCGTTGCCGGACGGTTAGCGCCAGCGACAGGTAGTCGTAGCGAATTGTGGGATTGCCGATACGTTGCCGGCCGTCGAGATCGAACGCCGGTCGGTCGCCGAAGCGGCGGCTGTAGCCCTCCATCGTAATGCGCAGCAGCGACGACGGTGCGAGTTTGTACTGGCCGAAAACGCTCAGCAGAAAAAACTCGTGGTCATATTCGGGCACGACGAGCGTATCCTCGTAGTCCCACAGCTGGCCCTTGAGTATCGCGCCAATTGCCAGGCGGTCGTGCGACTGCCGGAAGATCATCTCAGGGCCGTAGCGGATGTAGCTCATACGGTCGTCTATATCGACGCCACCTATGGTACGGGAATTGCCGGTGTCGGGGTCGTAGTAAGTCCCGTCGTGCTGAGCGATCTTGAACGCACTGTAGACTTCGCGCACGCGCGCGCCCTCCTTGCGGCGAAACTCGTTACCAAAGCTGATTTCGTGTAGATATTCGTTGCCGTTTTCCAGCGCTTTGTCCTGATAGTAGCGCCCGGCGAGTCGGTAGGCGCCGAAGAAACCCTCATGCTTGAGGCTGTTGACCAGGTACTTGGCACTCAGGTTTATTGGCATGAACACGCCCGACTTAACCTCCGGCGTTACCACCGGCAAGGTCGGGTCGGAAAAGTCGACGTAAACCTGGTCTGGCGAACGAAACACGTTGTTGTCGCTACCGAAGCTAACTCGTGCGCGCAATTGCAGGCTTGAAAACTCCCGTGGTATCTCGCGTTCCGCCAGGCGCACGTACTGACTGTATTGTTGCACCTGCCCGGTTTGAATTCGTGAGATCGCGATGACAGCATAATTCTGAATTTTCTGGTGTACGTTTTGATCACGCGCGAGACGAAACCAGCGCAGCGCTTCGTCGGTATCTCCCATCGCATACGCATTGAGTCCGAGGTTGTATTGCGCAGGGATACGGAGTGCGGGATCTTCGAGAGCGATGAGCAACGCTTCGCGTGCGCGGGTGTATTGCTCTGCGCGGAAATTTGCGATGCCTGAATTGTAATGCAGCAGCGGGGTATCCATGCCCGCATCCTCTGCTTGCCGATAACGTAGCAGTGCCGCCCAGTAAAGGTCGTCGCGGAACAGGCGATTACCCTCCGCGAAGTACTGCCTCGCTGACATTGCCTGGGCGCTCTGGAGCGGTACCAGGAGGCCAATAAAGACCACCAGCAGCAGGGAACCGGTTATGGAGATGTTCTTGAACATTGCTTGGGCGAACTTCCGCGTTATGTCAGCTAACAAAGATTAACGGCAAAGGCGGAGGCAAAACTATGACGTAGTCCAGAAAAATCCCCCCGAATGGGTCGCAAACGGGGGGAAATGCAGCATTTTGCCTGTCGACGGCCGTTTCGGCTGTCGAAGGGGCGATTAGCCGACGCCGTCACCTTCGTCGTCGCCCACAGGTTCATCGGATTCGGGTTCGTCGGTTTCGGGCTCGTCGTGCTCCTCATCCTCGTAGAACTCGTCGTGCTCCTCATCCTCGTAGAACTCGTCTGTATCGACATCCTCACCGTGCTCGAATTCGTCCTCAGCAC
>PVMS01143947.1_pt1 | contig 10406 bp, 8 predicted proteins | sample 1853461 | NCBI WGS metagenome assembly PVMS01 (sample SAMN08582032, study PRJNA380276) | Marine sediment metagenome, whole genome shotgun sequencing project. | isolation source: ocean sediment barecode stripped | collected 2017
ATTTAAAAAACGAATCCCTGCACTGTTGGTCAAAGTGATGCTATTCGCAACATATTAAAAATTAATGACCAAATCCTCACCAGCTATTTCTGATTTAGATAAGCCATGATACAGGCTTTGTTTTGAAGGTGAACGCTTTTAATTTATTGCAAATACCTGTATCAGCATTATATTCGTTAGCATATTTACTTTCAGAAACAGTTAATTTTAGGGAAAGGTAAGCTACCAGTGATTGACAGAAAATATCAGCACATTGTATTCGGATTTTTTATGGCTCTTTTAATGTCTTGTTTCATGTCACTTGTCATCAGCATTTTTAATGTTGGTTTCGTGGATAATATTTTATACGTTTGGCTTAGGGCATGGGCGTTTGCATTTACTGTTGCATTCCCCACGGTAATTGTAGTGACACCAGCTGTTAGAAAATTAGTGACTATAACACTGAAATAAAAAAATCCTGACATATAGCAAGGAGACAATCCAAGGGCTTGCTCAGTTTGTTACTCAAAGATCCGCTCGCGTTTATCCTCATCGCCATACCGATTATTTATGCCATCATTTTTGGCCTTGATGATTTTACACTTTACTACCTATCAAACTTAAGGTCACGTCGGTCAAATAACCTGCGTTCTCTTCCGAATCTTCTTTCAGGTGCAACAGTGGCATAACTAAAATTTCTTCTATCCCCCGCCTGACCGTCTAACTTTCCATCTTTTGGCTTTCATAGTAAGCCTCCGTCATATTTATCAACTCATCTGGCCTGTTGGGCACTTGTGTTTGCTATCTTGATATTTTCATCTGTTTTACAGCTTTTTTATAATTCGGTCTTTAACAGCCCGGATCATTTTTTTAAAATATCTATACCCATAATAATCAGTATTGAATCTCATATCAACCTGCACTTGCCGCATTTTTTCCGGTAAGTCATTAAAGAAGGCAACGCCATATATCTGGTACAGGTTCTTACAAGATCTTTTTTCCCCTTTTACATCGGTATAATCAACAGACCCAAATATGGGGGAGTTAAAACTTCCAAGTTCCTCAATTTCATGCGGTAATCTGTAACATGAATAAATTTGCCCGTTTGTGGCTGTCTTTGATGGTCAAAAAAGTAGTCTCGAACCCGGTAAGGACACCGATCTTGTTGTATGGTACATTTACCATCCTGCTGACCTCTGTTATCTTGTCAAATTATCACCCATGCATCTTTTAATGATAGATGGAGATTTTGTTATAAACTATCTAAATTGCTGGTACAACGGTAAAGGAGAAAAAATGCCGAACTTGATAAACCTCATTAACTTTATTATTTTATTATTCAGTGCTGTATTCTTCCTGCTTCTGGGCGTGTCCTCTTTTCTGGAAAAAGAATTCAGGGCAGTCTGGATCTCATTGGGTTTATTTTTGCTAAATGCCATTCTCTGGACAGGTTTTATTTTGGCCCCTGCTTTTTTTCAAACAGTGAATATTACTATTCTCGCAGGACTTTTTATGTTTACCCTTCTTTCTCTTGCCCGTTTTTTTCCAAACAAATCATCACAAAGAGACCTGTCTGATATCGAGCAATATGATGAACGGGACAATATGTTCGCCAGAAATAATATCCAGCATTATCCGGAGTTGATGGAAACCTACTATACCATGCGGCCTGAAAACAAATCCACAGATAATCAAATTCACGCAAAGCCTGAATTCGGAGAATCAAAACAACTCTATCATGATCCTTCAACTGCTCCTTGTTACGAAGCTGCTTTCGAGTACCTTGAACGATCCATTCTTCTGTCCAATGGTAAAGTAGCAGAAAATATCAAAGAGATTCATCCTAAAAAATTCAATCGCACAATTGTCGATTTTGCAAAATTTTACGGGGCCTGTGATGTCTCATTTTTACAATTAAAACCTCACCATTTTTACAGCCATAAGGGCAGGCATGCAGGCACCTGGGGTGACAGGACCAACCAGAACTATAAAACTGCCATTGTCATTGTGGTCCCCATGCGCGTTAACATGTTAAAAAAGGGACCCACAAGCTGTGTGTTACAGGAATCTGCTCAAAAATATGTGGAGGCTGCCAAGGTATCCAATATTGTGGCCACCTACATCCGCTCTTTTGGGTATTCGGCAAGAGCGCACAATGACGCCAATTATGACACCCTGTGCGTCCCGGTAGCTGTTGAATCCGGAATAGGTGAGCTAGGCCGTATGGGCCTTTTCATGCACCGGGTTCATGGTCCCTGCGTCCGACTGGCACTTGTTACAACCTCGATAGAACTGCCGGATTCTCCTATACCGCCCTCTCATTTCATGGGGGAATTTTGTAAAATCTGCAAAAAATGTGCAGACAACTGCCCATCAGATTCCATCTCGCATGAAAATGAACCCACCAGCCGGAATGTACGGCACTGGTCTATTTTACAGGAGCAATGTTTTTCTTACTGGAAAACCATCGGTTCAGACTGTGGGTTTTGTATCAGTGTTTGCCCATATACAAAACCAGATACTTTGATACACAAATTTGTTCGGTTTTATATCTCAAGAAATGCTTTTAACCAGAAAATTGCTCTTTTTATGGATGATCTGCTTTATGGCCGAAAAAAAGAAATACCAAAAACAAACCCCGAACATATTTTCAACTAAGCCTTTTTTCCACAAATTTCACAGGATAAGGCATATCTTTTATCCTCGATTGTCAGAATGAAATATGACATCTGAATCTGGTATGCTGTTCTCATTTGCGATATCCAGGGCTTTAATAAATCACTCTTAAGAAAATGTCCACTTTTTCTCTACCAGATCACTTAGTCAGATCAATCCCTTCCTTTCATTCTAATAGACTTTTCAAATTCTTTAAAAAATTTATCCCTCTCTTTCCAATCCGGCCCAAAACGTTTATTTAAATATTTGCCTAATTTATCAAAGAGATATGCCCAGGAAAATTGTTTTTTATTGAGGACAGCTGTTTCTAAAAATTCTTTTAGTTCAAATAACCTTTCCTTTGGAAGAAAAAACACAGCACCCAACTTGATGGATTGTTTTAAGGCCTCAGGTGTCAAGGCATGAGCTGTCAACATAGTTGTGGGGAATCCTCTCTTTACAGCATCTTTTAACAATTCAAATCCATTCACTCCCATGATATCCAAAATAACGATATCATACGTATAACTTGCCAGGTATTGTGCAGCCGTATCGTAATCTTGAGCCTTATGCAAAATACACATGTCAAGTTCTTCTTCAACTGTTTCGAGAATATCTAATTCATCATCAACTACCAGTATCACTTTATTTTTTAAAGAGCTTTCCTTTGTCATTGGTTTCCCTCCTAGTTTGTTAATTATGAAAAATTAATAATTCTTGAGAAAAAAAAGTTTTAAAAAAGTGTTAATCGAAATAGGTTAAACCCTTGATATTACTGGTACCGGAGGCGAGACTTGAACTCGCAAGGACACAAGGTCCGGAGGATTTTGAGTCCTCTGCGTCTACCAATTCCGCCACTCCGGCATGAATTTGCGTGTTGCTTAAAATTAAGCTGAATTTATGAGAAAACTTAAGATTTGTCAAGGATTTCATTGATTCTCAATGCTGAAATTTCTCCCTGCCTGATGATATTAATCTTTGCAGATGTGGTAACATCTATAATCGTTGTTCCTGTGCCTCCTTTGAGTCTTCCTGCATCCAATACCAGGTCTGCATGATCAATAATGGAAGGGTCAAGTTGATTGATTTGGCTGCAGCCTTTTTGTCCGGAGAGGTTTGCACTTGTGCCGGTAATGGGAGATTTGAGATATTTAACAAGGGCTTTTGCAACAGGGTGGGCTGGAATCCTTATGCCTATTTTTGCTGTATTGGCTGTTAAAAGTCTGGAGACACTGTTTTTTGCCTTGAATACAATGGTAAGGTTTCCAGGCCAGAATGCATCCATGAGCAGTTGGGCAGATGCGGGAATGGATTTAACAAGACCTAAGAGTTGATCCTGGTCATGGATAAGGACAAGAACAGGATTATTAACAGGCCTTTTTTTTAAATGAAAGACTCTCTGTATAGATTTTTCATTTAAAGCATTGACAGCCACCCCGTAAAGATATTGAGCCGGAAATATCACTACTCCACTGTTCTGGATAATTTTTCCGGCTCGTTTTATAATATCAGTTTCAGGATTTGTTGAATCAACAGCAACTATATTATTTTTATCATGCAAATGATTTTGCCTTTTTTTCAACTTTGTCCGCCATCTCCTGTTTAAAGGCTGCAAGTTTCTCTGCCATTGCAGGGTCTGAAACTCCAAGAATCTGGGCTGCAAAAATACCTGCATTGTGAGCGCCTGATTTTCCAATCGCCATGGTGGACACTGGTATTCCAGGAGGCATCTGCACAGTTGCAAGCAGTGAATCCATACCCTGGAGTGCAGATGAATCAATGGGGACTCCAATGACAGGCAGTGTGGTGTGGGCTGCAATTACACCTGCAAGATGTGCTGCATGGCCGGCACCGCAGATAAGCACTTTGATGCCTTTTGCCTTTGCTTCAATGGCAAGTCTGCTCGCTTTGTCAGGTGTTCTGTGGGCAGAAGAGACAGTTACATAATATGGAATATCAAATTTTTTTAAAATAGAGAGGGTTTTTTCCATGACAGGAAAATCTGAATCACTTCCCATGATAACTCCCACCTGTGGTGGTATGGAGAGCCTTTTCAATGCTTTTGCACCAATATCTTTGCGGAGAAAATGTTTGTTGAATGAGATTTTTGAGCAGGCTTCATATGCTCTGTCAATAGCCTGTTTAACGCTGTCTCCAAGGGATGTTATTCCAAGGACTCTTCCGCCCGAGGTGACTACTTTACCATCTTTTAATGCAGTTCCTGCATGAAAGACAATAGTATCCTGAACTTTGCCGGCTTCATCAAGACCTGAAATCTCTTCTCCGGTATCATATGAGCCTGGATATCCACCCGAGGATATTACAACACACATGGCAGCCCTTGGATCTATTTTTGTGGAATAATTGTGCAGAGTGCCGTCACAGCATGCTTCCATCAGAGGTACAAGGTCATTTTCCAGTCTCATGAGAATGGGCTGGGTTTCAGGGTCACCAAGTCTTGTGTTAAATTCAAGGACTTTTATTTTGTCCTTATCCACCATAAGGCCTGCATAGAGGATCCCTTTAAATGGAGTGCCTTCCTTAGCCATACCCTCTACTGCAGGAATCATGACCTCTTTCATGGCTTTTTCCCTGAGCATGTGATCCAGTACAGGCGCCGGAGAATAAGCTCCCATGCCTCCGGTGTTTGGGCCTTCATCATTATCAAAAATTCTTTTATGATCCTGGGATTCCGGCAGAGGCAGAATAGTTTTGCCATCTGTTAAAGCAATAAAGGAGGCTTCTTCTCCCTTAAGGCACTCTTCCACAACCACAATTCTGCCGGCATCTCCAAAGGCATTATTTTTAAGCATGGAATCAATGGCCTCATCTGCCTCATCAAGACTTGAACATATAATTACACCTTTTCCTGCTGCAAGTCCGTCTGCTTTAACCACACAGGGTGCGCCAAGGGCTCTGGCATAGATTTTGGCTTTGGCTGCATCTGTGAAGGGTTTTCCCATGGCACAGGGAATATCATATTTAAGCATATGCTGTTTTGAAAAATCCTTGCTGCCTTCAAGTCTTGCCGCAGCCTTATGTGGGCCAAACTCTTTTAGCGCTTTTTCTTCAAAAACATCTGCAATACCGTGTACAAGCGGGCCTTCAGGGCCAACCACGGTAAGGTCAATTTCATTCTCCTCTGCAAAGGCAGCCAGAGCATCAATATCTTCTGCATCTATGGGCACAGACTCAGCAAGTTCGCTTGTCCCAGCATTTCCCGGGGCACAATATATTTTTCCCACCAAAGGGCTTTTTGATATTTTCCATACCAATGTATGCTCACGGCCACCGCCTCCTACTACTAAAATTTTCATTTACGATCTCCTTAAATTTATTTTTTCGTGTTCTTGTATTGCAAGTTCTATTAGTTTGTCGAGAAGTGCCGTAAAAGAGTACCCTCCGACTTTGGCAGATTGTGGATAAAGACTTGTTGCAGTCATGCCTGGAATTGTATTGGTTTCAAGAACCTGTAATTCATTGTTGCAAAGGATAAAATCTGTTCTTGAATATCCTTTTAGAAAAAGGGCCTGATGTGCTTTTTTGGCAAGCTGCTGAACCTTTTTTGTTGTTCTGTCATCAATACGGGCGGGACATATCTCATTTGTCTCTCCGGCAACATATTTTGCATTGTAATCAAAAAATTCATGACCCTCTCCCGGTATGATTTCAATAACAGGCAATGCTTCAAGATCATCGTTACCCAAGACTCCGCAGGTGAGTTCCACTCCTTTGATGTATTTTTCAACAATAATGGTGTCGTCATGCTGAAAACCTAATTTAAATGCATCCTCAAGGTCAGTTTTATCTTTGACTATGGTCATTCCAACGCTTGAACCGGCACAGGCTGGTTTTATGACCAATGGCAGGTTTAATGTCTCCACAACCCTGGAAGTATTGATTTTTTCATTCATGGAAAAAGCAAGATAGGAAGGGGTTGGAATTTCTGCATTATCATAAAGTTGTTTGGCTGTAAGTTTATTCATTGCCACGGAACTTCCCAGGACGCCTGCGCCCTGATAGGGAATATCAAGCAGGTCCAAAAGTCCCTGAACTGTTCCATCTTCTCCAAAGGGGCCGTGCAGGATAATCAGGGCTGCATCAATGGAGTCTGCATCAGTTACAAGTTGTTTTAAATCGGTTTTTGGATCATAGCGGATAATATTATATTTATCCTTATCAAGAGCATCCAGTACCTGATTGCCACTGTTAAGAGATACCTCTCTTTCCGAGGAGATTCCCCCGGATAAAAGAGCCAGCCTGATTTTTTCCATATAAAACTCCTTTTGAAATTATCTATCCGTGTAAAATATCTTGTTTTGCCTTTTCAAACTCTTTTTTGTCCATAAGATCCTCTTTTTTAAAAAGCTCTTTCATCCTGAAAATTTTTTGTTCATTTTTGTTTAAACCATTTTCAATCATGGGTGTGTTTGAATTATTTAAAGCATGATGTTCAATCAGTGTCTGATGATTTGTTTCAGGTGCTATCTTAAATGAGGCCATCCCACCGAGAAACTTGACTTCAACTTCCCTGTTCTGGAATTGCGGCATGGATAGAATCTCTTTGATATCTGATGAATTTGCGTTCATGCGTTTATAAAGAATCCATACAGTTGCAGAGATCAGAATACCAAGTCCTCCCATTATCCATGGCAGGTATTGATACATTCCTTTAAACAGAATAATAATACTGCCTATAACGAAAATTAAAAAAACATGCAGCAGCAAAATAATTGAAGCTATATATATACCTCTGGGAAGTCCACTGTCATTTGAATTTTTAGAAATCATGATATTTTTTTAATAATACTGTTTTGATACACACCTGACAACAGTGGTGAGCAAGGTTGATCTCTCTTTGCTATAGTCAATTTGGTTAAAAGATAATTAAGTTTTTTCTGTATTTTAACTCTTTTGGGAGAATCAATTTCTGCTGTTTCAAGCAGTTGTTCGGTGTGAGTTATCTTTTTTTTCAATTCAAGTTCCGGGGGAAGAAAGCCTGCATTTTTCAGTATTTTATGGGCAAGCCGTAAATCATCAGGAACATTCATGTCATCCAATTGCAATGGTTTATGGCTGCCTTCAAGATCATCAAAAAAACCCTCTTTCTGAGCTTTTTTAATCCTCTCTTCCACAAGTTTTTCAAAACCTGGAATCATAGGTTATTATTAACTCCTAAATCTTTTTTATTTTTATCATAAAGTGTTCTCTTTGACCCGTTCCAAGGTGTTTACCTTCCACTGGGCGCGATGGCAAATATTTAGCGGTTTATATTTAAATTTGTAATTTTATTTAATCTCTAAATGATTTGCAAGGGAAATTTTAGATAAACTATAATGTCCAGAGTAGGGGGAGTTTACCTCATTTGGGCATAGGGCACATGAGGTAAACTTCACCGGAACGGGTAATATATGGAATCTTGAAAATTTTCAGTTCTTGACACGAATTATGCAATCAGGTATCAATGTAAGCTTAAATTACAGAATTTATCGAACATTAAAATTTAATATATTGAATATACAATGAGCAAGAGAAAAAACATAAGTCAGTTTAGAAATATAGGGATCATGGCCCACATTGATGCAGGTAAGACCACTGTAACAGAAAGAATCCTCTATTATACCGGCAAATCATATAAGATAGGTGAAGTTCATGATGGCGAAGCTGTAATGGACTGGATGCAGGATGAGCAGGATAGAGGGATTACCATAACATCTGCTGTCACAACATGTGAATGGAAAAACAGTGTTATCCAGATCATTGACACCCCGGGGCATGTTGATTTTACCGTTGAGGTTGAAAGAGCTTTGAGAGTCCTTGATGGAGCCATTGGTGTTTTTTGTGCTGTGGGCGGTGTTGAACCGCAGTCTGAAACAGTATGGAGACAGGCTGACAGATATTCGGTTCCCAGAATGGCTTTTATTAACAAGATGGACAGAACCGGAGCAGATTTTTTTGCTGCCGTTGAATCCATAAAAGAGAAATTAAAGGCAAATCCTGTGATCCTGCAAATACCAATGGGATCAGAAGACAGTTTTGCCGGTATTATTGATCTTGTCAATATGAAACAGATTATCTGGGATGATGAAACAAAGGGTGCTGAATATTCAGAAGATGAAATTGATGAAGATTTCCAGGAAAGTGCTCTGGAATATCGAGAAATGATGCTGGAAGCAATTTCTGAAGTCAATGATGATATAATGGAAAAATATCTTTCTGAAGAGGATATTTCCACAGAAGAAATCAATCAAGCTATCAGAACTGCAACCATTGCAAGAGATATTGTACCGGTATTGTGCGGATCCGCACTGAAAAATAAGGGAATCCAGCCTTTGTTAAATGCAATAGAATTGTTTTTGCCAAGTCCTTCTGATGTTCCTCCTATACAGGGTGTGCATCCTGAAACCAATGAAAAGCTTGAATTTTTACCCCATAGAAATGGTCCACTTGCAGCTTTGATTTTCAAGGTTTCCATGATTGAAGGAAGAAAACTCTCTTTTGCAAGAATTTATTCAGGCAAAATTGAAACTGGTTCAGATGTATTCAATCCTTTATTGAACAAAAAAGAGAAACTCTCCAGAATCCTGAAAATGCATGCCAATAAAAGAGAACGCGTGAACGATGCAGGTGCAGGAGATATTATTGGTATTGTGGGTCTTAAAAATTCAGGTACAGGAGATACTCTCTGTTCCCAGGATAACCCTGTTTTTTTAGAAAAAATGGAATATGAAGATCCTGTTATCTCCATTGCAATTGAACCAAAAACCCATGCAGACCAGGAAAAACTTGATGATGTGCTTGAAAAATTCATTATTGAAGATCCAACCTTAAAAGTAAGAAAAGATGATGAAACAGGACAGACAATTCTATCGGGTATGGGTGAACTTCATCTTGAAATCATTATTTCAAGAATGCTTAAAGAGTTTAAAACCAATGTGAATGTTGGAAATCCTCAGGTTGTTTACAGAGAAGTGCTCACATCAAAAGCAAAAGGAGACGCTGTTTTTGAGCGGGAAATCTCAGGAAAGATGCATTTTGCTAATGTAAGAATCTTACTTGAGCCTTTAAATCGGGGGAAAGGAATTACTTTTAAATCACAGGCTTCTGAAGATCAAATACCTGAACAATACCTTCTCATGGTGGAGAAAGGAGTCCGGGAGAGTCTTGAAGGCGGATTTCTTAAAGGCTATCCCTTTGTTGACCTTGCAATTATCCTTAAAGGCGGCAGTTTTGATGATAGAAGTTCGGAGCTTGCCTTTTCAGTATGCGCGTCCATGGCCTGCAAGAATGCTCTGGAAAAAGCCTCTATATCCCTTCTTGAACCTATAATGGAGATAGAAATCTTTGTTCCTGATAATTATATGGGTGATGCCATATCTGATCTTAATGCACGGGGAGGGAAAGTAGAATCAATTACTGCGAAATCAGGTATCCAGGTTGTAAAAGCTGTGGCTCCCCTTGCCAGAATGTTTGGATACTCAACAGCACTTCGCTCGGTCAGCCAGGGCAGAGGAACTTTTTCCATGCATTTTTCACGATTTGATATGGTTTAGATCTTATCTCAATTTATGAGCAGCAAGGCAAAAAAAACAAACTGCCATTTTATCCCCATGTTTTAGGGAGGCTATTTTGAAACCTGTTTTAAAAGAGTTTCAGTTTTTTTTAATAAACTCAGAATCATCAAGAGTGTCCAATGCCTTATTGAAATGGAACTTTGCATTTTTATATTTTTTAATTTTAGAGTAGTACTGCCCAAGATAAAAATGGGAAAA
>PVMS01154356.1_pt1 | contig 10406 bp, 12 predicted proteins | sample 1853461 | NCBI WGS metagenome assembly PVMS01 (sample SAMN08582032, study PRJNA380276) | Marine sediment metagenome, whole genome shotgun sequencing project. | isolation source: ocean sediment barecode stripped | collected 2017
GGTGCGACCAATGATGGGCTTGACGGGTTTCTTACAAAGCCTTTTGACAATGTGGAACTACGGAACAAAATTCAGGAGATCACGATCAGAAAACGGTTCAGACAGTTTATACCCGATGAAATATACCAGGAGATCAGGAACAATCCAAGCATTATGGCGCCCAGAAGACAGAAGGTGACCATACTCTTTAGCGACATCCGTGGCTTTACTGAAATGTCTCGGAATAGGCCCCCTGAAGAGATCGCAGCCTTTTTGAATGATTACTACTTCACACCCCTGGGAGAGATAGCCTATCGTTATAACGGAACAGTTGACAAGCACATGGGAGATTCCATGATGGTGATCTATGGGTCACCCATATCTTACGGGGACGATATTCTCAGGGCCATTGAATCGGCTATAGACATTCAGGAGACTGCCGCTACTATCAGCAAGAAGCTGCACAAAGATAATGGGTTTCATCTGAAGATAGGTATCGGCATCTGTACTGGAGAGGTGGTCACCGGTGTATTCGGTTCGTTGAGAAAGAAGGAATACACGGCCTTTGGTATGCCGGTCAATATTGCCTCGCGGTTGGAAAAGCTGGCCAAGGAAAGCGAAATATTGATCAGTGAGACGACCTACGCGGAGATAACTGACAGGTTTTCCGCTGAGAAGCTGGCATCAGCTGTTGCCATAAAAGGTTTGGGTGATCCCGTGATTATATACCGAATCTTGGGAAGGGCCTGATTCTATTCTTTTAACTTGACGTGGCTGCTCTTTTCAAGGTCACTTCCCAAGACTCTGGTCGCCTCAGCTCGGTCCCCGTGAACCTTGGTAATCTTAAGCTCGCCGATCTTGGGACCGGATACAAAGTAGGACTGACCCGCATCACCCTTAATCGGCTCACTCACTCCAAAAACTTCTAATACATCACCTTCAGCAAGCCCAACATCTCTGCCGGCGGTCAGGCCAAACGTATTCCCTGAAACAGAGGTAACATAGCCCTTCCAGCGTTCGCTGCCTATCACATCACAGGCCCTTTCAGATATCTCAGGCATGGCTTGGGCCAGCAGCCGATCCGCAACCTCCTTGGAGAATCCAGTTCTTTCCTTGATGTCTTTCCAGGCACTTTCAGCGACTTCAACTTCCCCCTGGACGACCTCTTCGAAAAGGATGGCTCCGCTTTCAGTATCATAACCTCTAAGACTCACAGAGAGTTGTACCAGCATACGCGTGTTTCTGAGTCCCCATATGCCGCGTTTCTCCGCCAAACATTCAAGCCCGGAAAGGCCCTCCTCCAGTACTACACTGACGCCAAGGGCTCTGCCAAGTTTGGCCAGGGCCATATTGTCTATCCGACCGGAAGGAAGGAGGGGTATCTCAGCCAGGAGGTTGAGGGTTTCTTGGGAATCTATGATGATGAGATCGTCGCACGAGCTTTCCACAGAGGTTTTGAAATTGGTTCTAACCAACTTTGCAAACGCCTCGCCTCCATAACCCGTTTTGTTGAAAGTAGGCAGAAAAGCTATCTTTTTCTTTAACCGCCCTCCCTTGCCCGTGATATCTTTGGTTATCTTCTTGGTCGCCGCGCAGCCAACTGAAAGAAAAATGGCAGCCAAACAGAACAAAATAAAAACGGTACCCTTTGCGCGTATCATCCTGATTCCTTCCCTCCGGTAAGTATTGAATATCTGAAGTGTGCCAAGGCGAGTGAACATAGCACTTCACACGCTGTTGCAAAACCCCCTTTAGGAGTCCATTGATCAACTGTCCAGAGAACCGATGTAAGGTTTAAGGTCCACAACAGGAGTCCCATCCACGGCATCCAGTCCACGGACCTTGAGGATAGGGCCTTCGACAGCAAGGACATCCACAAGACACAAGCCAATCGGGTTGGGGCGGTCCGGACTTCGGGTCGCGAAGATACCCCGTTTGGGAATGGCGGGGTCCCCCCTTGGATGGATCCTCAGGGTGTTGCACTCTGCCCTGTGGAACCAACACAGGACGAAGAGCTTGTCTCCAGCCTGAATACCGTCCAGGCCCTGCAAGAATTTCTCCTCTATGACAAGTTCTGCTTCCACACCTGCAGGTCGGCCCTGATGTGGGGCCTGGTCCCTGTCTATTAACGGAGACCGGACCCTGCCGATCGGCCTGATTTCGTAATCGCCCACGCAGTGTTATCCTTCCTCCCTGTATTCCACCCGTCCGGTGGTGGTAATGCCGCCCCGAGGCGTGAAGGTCCCCACTACCTCCATAAACTTGGGGCGCACACAGGCAACCAGGTCCTCCAGGATTCGATTCACCACATGTTCGTAAAAGATGCCCACGCTGCGATACTGCACCAGGTAATATTTCATCGATTTCAACTCAATAATCTTGTCATTAGGCTTGTATCGAATCGTGATACACCCAAAGTCTGGAAGACCTGATATAGGACACACAGAAGTAAATTCCGGCTGGTCAATCTTGATCTCAATACCTCTCTGCGTTCTGTAATCATAATCGAGCACCTGAAGCAAACCCGGGTCTATTGTGTCAGGGCTCTTGATGTTGTTAAGCAGCGCCTTTTGCATTTCAGGTATGTCCATGACGGCTCCTTTCTTTGGTCAATGCATAGAATAGGGGCGTGTCCAGAAGGGCGATCAACAGCTTCAGAACATACTGCCCCAGGATCATTTTCCCCAAATGAGGAACAACCCCCCAGAAGGCTAGTCCGATAAAAATCACCGAGTCAATTAGCTGACTCGTCATTGTGGAGAGGTTGTTACGGAGCCACTTATAACGTCCCTTAGTTAGACGTTTCCAGAAATGGAAGGCCCACACATCATGATTTTGAGAACATATGTAGGCTAGCAAAGATGCAAGCACGATTCTGCGGTTGGGACCCAGGAGTGACTCATATGCGGCCTGCTGCTTCTGCATGAATGGAGCTGCTGGAAGGAGCATCCCGGCGTACACTATCATCATGGCAAAGACAGAGGCAAGGAGCCCATACCACACGGTTCGGTCGGCCTCCTTTTTTCCGTATACCTCTCCAATAATATCTGTGGCAAGAAAAGTGAACGGATAGATAATGATGGCAGCGGGAACCACCAGTTTCCAGATAACAATGACCTTGGCTGCAATGATATTGGAGACAACCAGGCCTGAGACAAAGAGCGATTGTAGAACAGATAGCTTGTGAAGTTTCATAAATCGAATGGCACAGCCTTGTGCAATATGGCCTGTTCTGTTGTGGCAGCCATGCACGGCAGGCAGCGCTTCAGTCTTTCGTGCCCTATAACACAATTGAATCGGCAGGGAAAGAACTACCCAGACAAACGCCCATGCTAAAACACGGCAACGTCAAAGTAGATTATAGTTTGGTTAAATTAGAGGCATTTGTAGGACGTTCAAATCCTAAATCCGAATATCGAAACTCGAAGCAATTTCAAAATTCGAATACCAAATGACCAAAACGTTTTCGGCATTGATGCAATATCTATTTGAAGCTTTAGAAGATATCCTTTGTTTCGAATTTCGAATTTACTAAAAATTGATTGAGTCATAATCTTTATCACTTCAAAGGGTTAGATTCAAAAATGACAGGGCCATGCATGCTATAATCTCCACCTTGACACCCCGGGTCCCCTTTGTTAGAAACAAATGAGGGGTATAAGTCGTGAAGATCAAGTACTATGGCGTAAGAGGTTCTATTCCCGCTCCAGACCCCAGTACCGTAAAGTACGGGGGTAATACGCTCTGTGTGGCAGTCTGGAGCTCCGATAGTCTACTGATATTAGACGCCGGCACAGGTCTGCGAGTTCTCGGTGATGAACTCATGAGTACCCCTTTTGGTCGGGGGCGCGGAAAAGGTACCTTCCTGTTCAGTCATTTCCACTGGGATCATATCCAGGGCTTTCCCTTCTTCATGCCAGCTTATATCCCCGGGAATTCTTTTGAACTTTATGGCCCTTCTATCGCAGGCGTGAGTCTTGAGGATACGCTGAGACAGCAACAGGAGTATCAGAACTTTCCTGTCTCGATAGCAGAAATGCCTTGTAAGCTGGCATTTACGAACCTAAAACGTGGTCAAATCCTGGACATCAATGGCATGGAGATAACAAATCGCAGGTTAAACCATCCGGCAGGCGTATTTGGATACAGAATATCCAGTCAAGGAAAATCGATCGTATATGCGACAGATACGGAACATTATTCGGCCCCCGATCCGACCCTCCTGGAATTGGCTGATCATGCCGACATCATGATTTACGACGCTGCTTATACCCCAGAACAGTATAAAGGGCGTGTGGGCTGGGGACACAGTACATACGAGGAAGGGATCAAGATTGCCAAGGCCGCCAATGTCGGCCAGCTCCACCTTTTTCACTTCGACGCCTCCCTCTCTGACGACACTATCGACGGCTTATTGGAAGAGGCCCGAAAGGATTTTCCGAACACCTTTGCTGCCAGAGAGGGCTGGGAATTTACGCTGTAATCTGAAAGCTCAAAGGTAACCGAGACACCAACCTTCATTCCCCAAGAACATTTTGAACCGTTTCGCAACGCCTCCACGGGCACTCAGATTTCTTTTGAGATAGGTTCTACACCTCGTCCAAGACAGCGCTCGGAAGAGGTGGCCCCTTCGGGGCAGTTGTAAACAAGATCGATAGATCTTAAATTCGAATGTCGAAATTCGAAATCCGAAACAAATCCGAAGCCCGAATGTTCAAATGTTCAAAACAATGTGACAGGAATCTGGTCTTGGTCATTTGAATTTTGAAAATTTGAAAATTGTTTCGAATTTCGATATTCGGATTTCGCGTTTAAGCATTATCAATATAACCAATATGTTACAAACACAGACAATCTTTTGTCGATGTCGTGGCGCTAAGCGCCTAGAAGGGTATCATAACCTCGGGGTACCCACTCAGGTTACCAGGTTCACGGTTCACGGTTCACCAGAACGGGGTTCAATGGTTCAGCGGTTCAGAGGTTAACCCAACCAACCGTTGAACCTTGAACCTAAGTACTCTTCATCGCTCTCTAACCCCTGGCCCAGACCTGGTTTATCAGTCCTTTTCATAGAATCCTTGGTTGTAGTGCCCAGAAGAACCGTGTTGAATCACACGTTACGTCGCACCAGGGCAGGCTTGAACCTTGAACCTTGGAACCTTGAACCTGAGTAGTACTCTTCATAGCTCTCTAACCTTGAACCTTGGAACTTTGAACCTGAGTAGTTACACCTCGGGGGCTGAGCTGTCCACAGGCCGCGCAGATGTCACTTCCCTTGCTGTGACGGATTATAACGGTATAGTGACGATTCAGGAGAACCTCTTGAAAGGCCAGGATTACATCTTCTTCAGGTCTTTTGAAGTCGGCCCCCTCGAAGGGGTTAAAGGGTATCAGATTAATCTTGGCTCGTAAGGGCCTCAATAGTCTTGCCAAACGCTCTGCATCCGAGGGCGCGTCGTTTACCCCTGCAATCAGAACATATTCGAACATGATCGTTCGGCGAGGGGGGGAGCGGAAACCTTCTACAGGCTGAAAGCACCGTCTCAATCGGATAGGTCCTGTTGATGGGCATCAACCTGCTTCGAGTGTCGTCGTCTGCCGCGTTCAGGGAGACGGCCAAGTTAACCCTTACATCCCGTCCCAGATCCTCTATCCTCGGAACCAGCCCGGCTGTAGAAAGGGTGACACGGCGACTCGAAAACTGAAGACCGTTATTTCCTTCAATGGTCCTGATGGCCTGCACCACGTTCTCGTAGTTGGCAAGTGGTTCTCCCATGCCCATGAGAACGATGTTGGTCAGAGGGTCTGGCCCTTGAAGGTCCTCTGTCACCGCACAGATCTGATTGACGATTTCCGCAGGCTCAAGATTCCGCACCAGTCCGCCCCGGCCGGTGAGGCAGAACTTACAGCCCATGGCACAGCCTACCTGGGTCGATATGCAGAGTGTCCAGTGGCCAGGTTCCGGAATCAAGACGCTTTCGACATGTTGGCCGTCTCTCAAACAGAAAAGGTATTTCATAGAACCATCCCGTGAGGTTTGAACCCGTTCTGTTTCAAGCCTGGTTATGACCAGCCTCTCGGAAAGAAAACCCCTGAAATCCTTGGAAAGATCTGTCATATCCGAAAAAGAAGAGACGCCTCGGTGGTAGATCCACCTGAGGATCTGGCCAGCCCGATAAGCGGCAATGTCGTGTTTCCCGAGCCATTGCACAAGGGAGTCTTCTGTGAAGTTTTTCACATCCTGTCTAATAGATTCGGGGGACAATGCAGGCCTCTAAATAGTGACGGCTTCGTAAAAGCCCATCTGTTTCCCGACTGGTCGGGACTACTGTGCCGTGTGTTTGCCGATTCTTTACGAATCCATCAACACTGATACGCGACACCTTTCCAAACTATTTGCTTGACACATGATCTGAGTGGTAATAATTATAATAGTTTTCCCATAATAAAGTATTGCCATGTTTGAAAATCTTACCGATAAATTAAACGTTGCTTTCAAGAAGCTCAAAGGCCACGGCAAATTAACCGAGAAAAACATCGAGGCCGGGCTAAAAGAGGTGCGCCTGGCCCTTCTTGAGGCCGACGTCCATTACAAGGTGGTCAAGGACCTTATCGCAGCTATCAGGGAACGTGCCGTCGGTCAGGAAGTCCTGAGTAGCCTGACACCAGGGCAGCAGGTTGTCAAGATTGTTAATGAAGAGCTGACCCAGCTAATGGGGAGCAGGCACGAAGGGTTGTGCCTGGCTGGCACCGGGCCCGCCGTGTTGATGCTTGTTGGCCTGCAGGGTTCTGGAAAGACCACCACAGCTGGCAAACTGGCCAAATTTTTGAAGGGTCTACACAGGAACCCGTATCTTGTCCCTGCTGATCCGTATCGTCCGGCAGCAATTGAACAGCTTAAGCAGATCGGTAACCAAGTGGATGCGGCAGTCTTTCCATCGACCAAGGACATGGATCCGGTGGATATTTGTAGAGATGCCCTCCTGACAGCGCGTCAGGGTGATTTTGATACCCTCTTGATTGATACGGCGGGACGCCTCCACGTTGATGAAACCTTGATGACTGAGTTGGGAAGGATCAAGGAGATCGTGCATCCGTCTGATATCCTGTTGGTGGCTGACGCCATGACCGGACAGGACGCCGTTAATATGGCCAAGGCCTTTAATGATGAACTCGATATTGGTGGCGTCATTCTTACAAAGATGGAAGGGGATGCCCGTGGCGGCGCAGCAATATCTATAAAAACGATTACCTCAAAGCCGATCAAGTTTATAGGTGTAGGTGAGAAGCTGGATGCCCTGGAGCCCTTTCACCCAGAGAGGATGGCATCAAGAATCCTGGGTATGGGTGATATGCTTTCTCTGATCGAGAAAGCCCAGATGGGCATTGACGAAAAGAAGGCCCGGGAACTGGAAAAAAAGCTGCGCAGAAACGAGTTTACCCTGGAAGACTTTCGTGATCAAATGACACAGATAAGAAAGATGGGTTCCTTAGAGGACCTCATGGGGATGATCCCCGGCATGGGTAAGCTCAAGCAACTCAAGAAGTTCAAAGCGGACGATAGCGAACTGGTCCGCATTTCCGCCATCATCGACTCCATGACTGTGGGGGAGCGTCGGAACCATAGCATCATGAACGCAAGCCGACGCAAACGGATTGCCAGGGGAAGCGGAACGACCGTGCAGGACGTAAACCAACTCCTGAAGAATTACGTTCAGGTCAATAAGATGATAAAAAAGATTAACAAAGGCGGCCTTCGCGCCTTCGGGCGAGGAGGGTTGCCGGTTTAAGGAGGAACAGGAATCGGATGTCTGTGAAGATTAGATTGGCCAGGTACGGCGCCAAGAAAAAGCCGTACTATCGTATCGTCGTGGCTTCGACTGATGCGCCGCGGGACGGCAGGTTTCTCGAGCACATTGGGACCTATGACCCGCTTCAGAAACCCGCTGCAGTGACTTTGAAGCAGGATCGAGCAAAAGCGTGGATTGAAAAAGGGGCCGTTCCAACGGCGACTGTCAGGAGTATATTGAAAAGAGAGGGCTTCTTTTCAAAGACTGCGGATGCTTAAGACAGGCTTTGCACAATAGCTTACCTTTTTTCGGAACAGCGGTTTTCTCTTGTTACACTGTCGGGAGGTCGGGGTGATGAAGGACTTGATCGAGTACATTGCCAAAGCACTGGTCGATTATCCGGAGCAGGTAGAAGTTTCCGAAGTGGAAGGCGCACAAACCTCGGTCATTGAACTAAAAGTGGCCAAGGATGATCTGGGAAAGGTCATCGGGAAGCAAGGCCGCACAGCCCGCTCCATACGGACCATTTTGAGCGCTGCCTCAGCAAAAATCAAAAAACGGTCCGTGTTAGAGATCATCGAATAACGTGTCATGCACGGGGACGCCCTCATTCCCATCGGCAAAGTTGTGGGAACCCACGGGATCAAGGGCTACCTCAAGGTAAGTTCTTACGCCGAATCTGCGGATTCCTTTTCACCAGGTACGCGGCTGGCTTTGAGAAGAGAAGGTGAGCCGGTTGTGATACTCGGGATAGAATCGGCCCGTCCACACAAGCATGGCATGCTCCTGGCGTTGGAAGGTATTGATTCTATTGATGCCGCCAAAGAGTGGGTCGGCTATGACCTATGCATCGATAAAGCCACCCTCCCCGAATTGGAAAGCGGCACTTACTACTGGCACCAGATCATTGGCCTGGAGGTCTTTACAGTGGATGACCGGCGCCTAGGTCGCGTGGTATCCATTTTGCCCACAGGGAGTAATGATGTATATGTCGTGCGCGACGGAAAAAAGGAGGTCTTGATTCCAGCAATCGACTCTGTCGTAGTTGACATCGATCCAACACACGGGGTCTTGCGGGTCGACCTTCCTGAAGGCCTGGAAAGCTGATTGGGACTCTAAGTACCCAAGCTTGGCAGATGAATTTTACGGTTCTCACCATATTTCCTGAGATGTTTTCCGTTCTCCTGGTAGGGGGCATTTTAAAGAGGTCGATTGAGGACGAGTATATATCGGTCGAGCCCATAGATATCAGGGGATTTACCAACGACCGACACCGCACCGTAGACGATCGCCCTTATGGCGGCGGTTGCGGGATGGTGATGAAACCAGAGCCGGTGGCAGCAGCCATTCGACAGGCCAGAAAGAAGCACCCGGAGTCTTACACGCTGTTGCTTACGCCTCAGGGTCGACGCTTTGACCAACAGGTTGCCCAAGAACTTGCAGGATGCAGTGGGCTCATCTTGGTTTGTGGCCGCTACGAGGGGATTGACGAGCGAGTTCGTGAGCATCTTGTAGATGACGAAATCTCTATTGGAGATTATGTGCTTACCGGCGGTGAACTTGCTGCCATGGTAGTCATCGATGCAGTGAGCCGATTGATTCCCGGCACCCTTGGGAGTGAGGACTCGGCACAAGAGGATTCCTTCTCAACGGGATTGTTGGAGCATCCGCAATATACACGGCCCAGGTCTTTTGAGGGAGCGGATGTGCCGGACGTATTGCTTTCTGGTAACCATGGTGCTGTGAAGGAGTGGCGGCGACAGGCCTCACTGCTCCGTACAGTGCTAAACAGGCCTGACCTTCTGAGGGAGCACCGTCTTTCAAGAGGCGATATGGAGTTTATGAAAAAACTCCAGAAAGATATCAAAACCATCATTGGTAAGCACTCGACAGGGTCTTGACAGTTTCAAACAACCTTTACTTGGCTCTGATACACCATCCGGTGTATAACATTAACGGGGAGGTGATTGCATCAGCGGTCAGCAACCTTGATTTGCACGACATATCAAGGGCTGCAAAGACCTATGGTACAGGAGCCTTCTATGTAGTTACACCCCTGGAGGACCAGCGGAGGCTTGTTGAGCGGATTGTGTCTCACTGGACTGAAGGTGTAGGTGCCAAGCACAATCCCGACCGTTGCGAGGCGTTGAGACTGATCAAGGTGGCCGTGTCTCTGGATGATGTACGGGATGACATTGCTCGTAACGGTGAACGTGCACCGGCGACTGTCGTAACCGATGCCAGACAACATGCGCGCAACATAAGTTATGATGCTCTGGCAGAGATGATAAAGGGTGAACACCCTTACCTGCTTGTTTTCGGCACAGCGTGGGGGCTGACGCGAGAGTTCATTGAGGAAGCCGACTATGTTCTGGCCCCTATCATGGGGAGGAGCGGATACAATCACCTGTCTGTTCGCTCGGCTGCTGCCATTGTGCTTGACAGGCTTTTGGGGAAAGAAACATTGAGTGCCTAAAGTGCCTAAAGTGAGCAATAATACTGAGTGCCTAAAGTGGACTAAAGTGAGCTAAAGTGCCTAAAGAGCGTCTCTGGATGATGTACGGGATGACATTGCTCGTAACGGTGAACGTGCACCGGCGACTGTCGTAACCGATGCCAGACAACATGCGCGCAACA
>PVMS01012722.1_pt1 | contig 10404 bp, 6 predicted proteins | sample 1853461 | NCBI WGS metagenome assembly PVMS01 (sample SAMN08582032, study PRJNA380276) | Marine sediment metagenome, whole genome shotgun sequencing project. | isolation source: ocean sediment barecode stripped | collected 2017
ATGTTCCATAGGCAATAAGAATCAGCCATTTCGGGAACGAGGAATCAAGACGCGGAAAATGATCAGGCGGAAAAGGAGGGTGCCAAAATGCCTCAGAGCGCGGCAAGCGACCTATCCAGCGCTTCGATCAAGATGTCGGCATGTTCGCGTCGGAAGACCAATGGCGGGCGGATTTTGAGAACATTGCCGTGCGAGCCTTCGCTGCCGATCAGCACGCCGTTTTGGCGCATCAGGTCAAGCACACGATTCGTTTCAACATTCGCCGGTTCACGGGTCGCACGATCGCGCACCAACTCAACGCCGACAAGCAATCCGCGCCCCCGCACATCGCCGATCCAGGCATGGCGCGGCATCATCTCACGAATGCCATCGCGCAGGTAATCGCCGGTCAAGCGCGCGTTGTCCATCAGTCCCTCGTCTTCAATTACATCCAGAACAGCCATTCCAGCCGCACAGGCCACCGGGTTACCGCCAAAGGTGCTGAACAATTCCGTCTCCTCGACAAAAGCGTCCAAAATCTCTGGCCTGGTGACAATCACGCCCAGAGGATAGCCGTTGCCTACCGGCTTACCCATCGTGACCATATCTGGTATAAGGCCATGTGCCATGAAACCCCACATGTGCGTACCAATCCGGCCGAAGCCGGCCTGAACCTCATCGGCGATCAATAAACCACCTGCTTCGTGGATTTTTTTTGTGACGGCCGCCAGATAGCCATCCGGCACGTCAGGAATGCCATTGCTTACAAAGGCTGTGTCAATCATGAAGGCAGCGGGTTTGAAGCCCGCCCGAGTCAGATCGACGATGGCCCGGTCTGCGTCTTGCGCGTAACGTTCTGCCAGGTCGGGCTCCCCATAACGATACTTGCCGCGATATGGATCGGGCGACACGAGTGTCTGGACATGGGGTGCAAGGCCTCGCTTCAGATTACTGGGTGTCATATCGTTGATAGCCTCGGTAATTCCATGGTATGCATCTTCCATTACTAGCGCGCCACGCTGACCTGTTACAAACTGAGCCATACGCCAGGCGATGTCGTTTGCCTCGCTTCCCGAGTTAACAAAGACGCATACAGAGAGATCCCCGGTCAGCAGGCTCACCAGGCGCTCGGCGTAATTTAGTATGCTGCTATAGAGGTAGCGGGTGTTAGTGTTAAGGGCGGCCGTTTGGCGGGCGATTGCCTTGACGACGTGAGGATGGCAATGACCGGCTACGGGGACATTGTTGTAGGCGTCGAGTAGAGGTTTGCCTTGGGCATTATATAGCCATGGACCGCGTCCACGTTCGACGTGGAGCGGTTGGCTGTAAAAGTGGCTTAATCTGGCGCCCAGCACCTGGCGGCGGCGGGCTATCAACCGAACAGTATCGTCTGGCGCATCATCAGCGCCTTCAATCGGGCAATAAGGTGGAAAGAGACAGATCCGGCGCAGGCTGGCTCGCACCTGCGCCCGGCCAGTGGTTAGTAGATTGTCAACAGCGACCCAGCAAGGCTCCTCGGATTCGTGAATATAGTCCGGCTGGTCGGGAGTCATAACTTTGCGCCAGGCGATGATCGTGGCAGTAATTGCAAACCGCGCCAGAACGAGATCGTAGACGAGATCGATCTCCTCTTCTTCCAGCGGGAGGACGCTATCGAAACCGGCAGCGACGGTGCAAATCGATTCTATGAGGTCTTCGTTGGCAACTCCCGCGTCATGGGCCGCAATGGCTACTTCGGCAACGAGCGGGGCGAAGAGCATATCACCAAAATCAATAATGCCCATGATACTGCCGGGCTGGTCAGAATCGGTCAGCGTATTATTGGCATCAAGGTCACCATGAATGACCTGGTGACGGACACTCTTTAGCCGGGGCAAGATGTCTTCGGCCATGTGGTCAAGCACATTTTCAATGTTCTGGCGGGCGAGAGCATCGGCAATATGGTATGTGTGTGGTCGCAGCTCGGCGCAACGCGTGATGTCCCAGGGGTGTTCCTGGCGGGCGTAGGGGTGGAAGAATCCGCGAAGGGCCAGGTCCATGCGGCCGGCGATTTTACCCATGCTGTTCCATAGAGCGGGTGTGCTGGTGACTTCATCCAAGATAACACCGGGCAGATAAGTTAAGACGCGAGCAATATGCTGAGTGCCCCGGCCGTCGCCGACCATCGCGAAGGAGGCGCCATCTTTGGCTAGGATAACGCGTGGGACTGGCAGCGCGGGCTCCTGTTGCTCGATATGCCTAAGGGCCTGGGTCTGGAAATCGATAACGCCGGGATCTTCAACGGCATTGGATAACTTCAGAACGTATCCTTCGCCATTCCCCGATCGGATGCGAAAGTTTTGATCGCGCTCACTTTTGAGTGGCCTGAAATCGCCGGTGAGGTCAAATAGATCGTGTGCTATCCGGCTGGCTTCATCCTCCGAAAATTGCGGCGGGTTGCGATCCAGGAACTTAATGTCTTTATTACTGATTTGATCCACTGATCACTGCCTCCTTAGATCTCGTTTGAAGCGTGGTGCAATGGTTACCTGCTGCAAGCTAGAGACCAGCCAATGCCGGAGGGCCTGCTGCCATATATTGACCGACCGCGTGTTCGACAAGCTAGTTTAGTACAGTCTCTCTTGCCGATCCAGAGATGTCCCCATGCCCCGATCGACTAGTTCAGCGAAAAACATATCTCCATCTACGACCTGCTCCGGCGCCCAGACACCCGGCTCTTTCAGACGGCCGTCGGCCAGCCATCGGGCGACAATAGCCGGAGGGCTAGCGACCATCAGTTTACCGCCGCTCATCCCCCATCGCTCGTGAGGCCAGGCCCAAGTATCCATTCTGAGGGTTACTGGTTTTCCGTCTTGTGTCCCTGTCGCGATCGTGGCGATGTCCTTGTAACCCTTGTTTACCGGCGCGACATGGGCGGCAGGAGCCTGGTTCAACAGGGTGATCAAGACGTCGCGAGGCTTGATCTCCACTCCTTTCACGTTAAGCGGTTCCGTACCTGCAAGGCCTATCTCAGATAAGAACTGCATCTTGCGCAAGGCTGCTTCCGAGTAACCGAAGAAGGTTATCTTGAAAAAACACTCCTGGATGCCCTTATCAGCCAGACTGAGCGGAATAGTAGCCACCTCAGAATGCAGGCTCAGGTGCGTCTTAGCGTAGCCAATGGGTTCAGGGAACATGAAGTATTCTTCTTCGCTTAGGGGCGTCATTTCCTGGAACTCTCCTTCGCGGAAAATCATGGAACCCAGGCAGATTTCGTCCAGGATGGTCTCGATGGAGTATGCCCATGACAGGGATTCCCCCTCGTCGACGGTGGCGCCGTTGTAGATCTTTACAGAGTCGACGGTATCTAACATCGCTCCCATATGGCCGGCCTGCACATTGGCCACCCCGGGACAGCTTCCCAGACCGAGAACGGCCGTGATCCCTCTGGTCTCGAACTCTGAGGCCAGTTCGAGTTGCTTGCGCGTGGTGTAAAACAATCCACCCAGGTCGATGTAGGGAACTCGATTACGCAAACAGCCGGCCATGACGTCCAGGTTGAAATAGTACTGAACGCTGTTGATGCAGGCATCGGCACCAGACAAGGTGGCATCCAATTGTTCCGCGTTTGTAACATCCACCTGTGCAGCTCGGCAGCCCTGGCCGATCTTATCCGCCACTTTTGCCGCTTCCGCGAGGTCGAGGTCTGCAATCACCACCTCAGCCACATCTTCGGCTAGATCCTGGGCGATGGCCGAGCCAATGATGCCAGCGCCTCCTAAAACTACGATTCGGGACATGGTTGATCTCCTTGTTTGTAATCGGATTAGTGCCTGGAAGCTGGTTCCGGTGAATGCTCCAACTTTCCATGATCAACGACCGGCCAGTGCTTTGAATTCTAAAGCGTGTCTGACTAATCGATTAACTACTTCCTGTTAACGTATCGATTTGCTCAACGGCGATTGAAGGCAACTTCTGAGGGCCCGGTGCCAGCGTCAGGAACGAACTCTCAAGCCCTTTGGATCATACATCGGGCGCAAGGATGCCTTGGCTAGATAGCGATGGCCGGCGACCTCTATCTCATAGCGGCCGCTCTTGATGAAATCAACGGTCACACCCTCGGCATTATTAACGTAACCCAGGCCCACAGAACCTCCGAGCGTATACCCGTATCCGCCGCTCCCAAGATATCCGACTCGTTTGCCATCCCGGTAGATGGGCTCGCTGCCGTACAACAGCGGTTCCGGGTCTTCCAGCAAGAACTGCACGAAACGTTGTTTCAGAACGCCCTCTTCCTTTTGCCTTAGAAGCGCATCCTTTCCGATGAAACCTCCTGGCTTATCGAAATCTACAGCAAAACCCAGGCCCGCTTCCAACGGCGTGTCCGTATTGTCGATGTCATGGCCATAGTCACGATAGGCTTTCTCTGACCGAAGAGTGTTCAACGCTTGAAATCCGGCATGTTTCAGGTTTACATCTTGGCCGGCTTCTACCAGCAGATCAAAGACATGGAGAGTAAACTCCGTTGGCACGTAGAGCTCCCAGCCCAATTCACCCAGATAGGTGACGCGCAAGGCCTTGACCAGCGCATAGCCCACGTCGATCTCCTGCATGGTGAGGTAAGGAAAGCCGCCATTGGACATGTCCGCGTTTGTCAAGCCACTAATGAGCTGGCGAGATTTAGGCCCTTGGACATTGATGATGTTGTAACCTGAGGTCACGTCGGAAATGAAGACATGGGCCTCAGGCGGGATATTTCGCTTTAGCCAGGTTTCAACGTGGACCTGGATCGCGTCCACCAAGACCAGGAGATAGATATCATCCGCAAGCCGGGTCACCGTCATATCAGCTTCCATCGTGCCCTGTTCATTCAGCCACTGGGTATAGACGATACGGCCGATCGGTACGGCCACATTATTGGCACAGATCCGGTTGAGGTACTTCTCCGCATCGCGACCCTGGACGAGCAATTTCGTCATATGGGTCAAGTCCATCAGGATGACGTCCTCGCGAGCTGCCCGGTGCTCGGCGGCCACATATTCAAACCAATTCTGCCTCCCCCACGAATATTCAACTTTGGGCTCAACGCCCTCCGGGGCAAACCAATCTGGGTACTCCCAGCCGACGGACACACCGTAGTAGGCTCCGGCATCTTTCAGGCGATCGTATATGGCTGATTTACGAGCATTACGTGCTGTTTCGGGCTGGAGGTTTGGCCAGCTAATATACTGCCAGCCCAATAATTCTACCGTCCTGTCGTGCAAATATCTCGGGTTGTTCTGAAAAGGCATCATCCGGTCGATATTGATCCCGCTGACGTCTACCGGCGGATAGCCGTCCACGATCCATTGGGCCATGACCTGGCCGGCGCCACCGCCAAGCAGAATGCCCAGCGAGTTGTAACCGGCGGCCACATAGAAGTTCTTTAGTTCTGGCGCCTCGCCCATCAACGAGCCCATATCAGGCGTGAAACTTTCCGGACCGCAGAAAAACGTGTGTACTCCGGCCTCTCTAGCTGCCGGGATCCGTTTCATGGCATTTTCGAGGTGGGGCATCATGCGATCCCAATCCGGCGCAATCTCGCCGAAGCTAAACCCTTCGGGAATGCCTGGTAGGCCGCCAGGCTTGGCCATTCCCCAAGGAGCGGCCACCGGCTCAAACAGACCCAGTAAAAGCCCACCCATTTCGTCGAGATAGTAGCCGAAAATGTCAGGATCCTCGACGACGGGTAGATTACGGTCCATTCCCTCTATCGGTTCAGTGATCAAGTAATAATGTTCTGCGGCATGCAGTGGCACCCTGACGCCGGCCAACTTTCCCAGTTCCCTCGCCCACATCCCTCCGCAGTTGACCACGAACTCGGCTTCGATTGCCCCCTTATCAGTGACCACACCTGTCACCCGGCCTTTATCTTGCTGAATTCCGGTAACTCTCGTCCCCTCCAGGATGCGCGCTCCTCCCATCCTGGCCCCCTTTGCCAGCGATATTGTCGTGTCAACCGGATTGGTGCGGCCGTCATCTGCTGTGTAGAAGCCGAGTAGGATGTCGTCGATGTCGAACAGAGGCCACATATTCTTGACCTCAGCAGGGGAGATTTCCTCTGTATAGACGCCATAATCGCTCGAGAAATCAACCCTCCGGCGCAGGCTGTTTACCCGCTCCGGATTACTGGCAATTTGGAGATACCCAACTGCTTTAAAACCCGTATCCTGCCCGGTTTCTTCACCCAGCTTTTCGTAGAGGTCGCGGGTGTATTTAGCCATATGGATTTCAGTCTCGCTCGAGAACCCGCTGACGACGATTCCCGCCGCGTGCCAGGTGGTTCCGGCCGTCAATTGCGTGCTTTCCAGCAACACGACGTCGCGCCAGCCTAGCTTGGTTAGATGATAGGCGACGCTGCAGCCGATCACCCCGCCTCCGATAATTACAACCTGCGAACGTGATGGCAATGAATCCTTGGCGGATCTTGATGGTGAGTCCGTGGTCATGTCATTCTCCATAAATGAGAGGATTTATTTTTGGATGCAGCTGGCTTGTCAGCGCCTAACTTGCAGCCGCAATGGCTTCCCTACTGATTCCCTGGCCAATGTCGACAAGAACCGGGCGGCTCATCTGGGGTAAGATGAGCCGCCCGCATTAATCGTTTCATCTTGCAAGGCGAACGTTACTCATATTATTCTGACTTGATTTCTGTCCACATACGGGAGTACATCTCGGTGGCATCGCCAACCGTTCCCAGGTATTGCAACCTGGCAAAGGTTTCTTCATCGGGATAGATAGCCGGATAAGTGAGGATTTCTTCCAAAATCCCTGGCTCTGCCGCCTCATTGGGTGAGGCGTACCAAACCCAATTGGTGTTGATTGCTGCAATGTCCGGACGATTCAGGAAATCAAGCCACAGGTAAGCGGCTTCCAGCCGATCTTCATCCTCGGCCGCGTCCTTAGTGATGCACAAATTGTCCACCCACATCACCGCACCCTCTTTGGGAATAATGTAGTCAATATTTTCATCCTCACCTTGGGTGACAAATATATCGCCACTCCAGCCCTGGATCAGCGCGGTCTCGCCCGTCAGCATCAGGTCCTCGTAGGTGTCGGATTCGAAGGTGGCAACGTACGGCTTGATAGCGATAACTAAATCTCTGGCCTCGGCCAATTCGGCCTCGTTGGTCGTACCGGGGCTGTAGCCAAGGTAGATGAGCGCGGCGCCAAATACCTCGCGCATGTCATCCAACAGCGAGATTTGGCCGTCGAAATTCTGAGCTAACTCTGGGTCGAATAAGTAGGCCCAGCTATTAGGCGCTTCGTCCCAATCGTTCCAATTGAAACCGATGCCGGTCGTTCCCCAGAAATAGGGCAAGCAGTGCCCCATATTGGGGTCGAAGGGCGGGTTGGTAAAGGTCGGGTCGAGGTTGCCGATATTTTCGAGGCGACTGTGGTCGAGTTCCGCCAGCATGTCAAGTTCGTTCATTATGTCCACCATGTAGTCGGACGGAACAATCACGTCGTAACCGGTGGCGCCGCCTTGCAGCTTAGCAAGCAAATCTTCATTGCTACCGAAGATATCTTCGACAACCTGAATGCCGGTCTCTTCCTCAAACAATTCGTATATCTCTGGATCGATATATTCGCTCCAGGTGTAGACGTGTAATTCCTCTGGGCCGCTGCTGCCGCATGATGTGAGGCCAATAACGATAAGCAAGATGAACATGGCTAATAATGATTTCTTCATGTGATGTCTCCTCCTTGTTTTATAATTGGTAATTACCTGTTATAGATCACCAATTAGCGCATTGCGACGACTACAAAGTTAAGAACCTCCGTCTCCTCATTATCAATCCATATCACCTCTCCTTTGTAACCACAGAGATAGCGGGACGAGCAGCATAGATACCATTAACATCATGGTTGAAACCGCATTTATTTCCGGGGTGACATTTTTCCTGATCATCCCCACGATTCGCACGGGCAGTGTTGTGGAGCCAGGGCCAGAAGTAAAGCTGGTGATAACGTAGTCATCAATCGAGAGCGTGAAGGCAAATAACGCACCGCCCAGAATAGCGGGGACGAGCATCGGGAAAGTCACCCGCCAAAATGCCTGCCATTCATTTGCGTACAGGTCGTTGGCGGCCTCCTCCATCGTCATGTCAATCGAGGCCATGCGCGCCCGGACGATGATCGCCACGAAGGCGATATTGAAAGCCACGTGCGAGATGATGATGGTTGTCAGCCCCAGAGGCATGCTGATGCGCACGAAGAACGCCAGAAGCATTATGGCCATGGCGATGTCCGGGATGATGATAGGCATAAAGAGTGCGGCGTTGACGGCGGGTTTCGTCCGGAATCGGTAACGCTCAATTGCCACCGCTATCATGGTCCCGATGATTGTGGCAATAATTGTCGAGGTAATAGAAACGATGAGGGTGTTTTTCAAAGCGCTCCCGATGAGGTGGTTGCCGAACAACTTGACGTACCAATCCAACGTGAAACCTGTCCAGTAAGTGGGGAAGCGTGAGACGTTGAACGAAAAAAAGATTAGCAGGATTATCGGAGCGTAAAGGAAAAAATAGAATAATCCCGCGTAACCATTAAATAGCCAATGCCATAGACGTCTGAGGAAACTGGCTTTTTCTTTAGCCTTATAAGCAAGCCTTACCTGCGGTTGGACTGCCGGCTTAGGTATCTGAATCGCCATCGCAACCTCCTTAGATTTGCCTAGCTTCCGACCGCAAGCTTCGGAAATAGAGCAGCGTACCAAAGAGCATCACGAGCATCAGGATGACGGAGATGGCTGACCCGAAAGGCCAGTCTTGAGCCTCGCCAAATTGTTGCTGGATCAAGTTGCCTATCATATCGGCTTTGCCGCCCCCCAACATGTCAGGCGTCACGAAAGCCCCAAACGAGGGTACAAATACCAAAATAGACCCGGCAACAATGCCGGGCATGGTTAAGGGCACGGTGATAGAAAGAAATGTGCGAAGGCGATTGGCGTACAAATCCTGTGCCGCTTCTAGCAGCGATCGATCCAGCCCTGAAAGACTGGCATAACAGGGAAGCACCATGGCGATCACCCAAACATAAATCAAGCCGATAACGACCGCCTGGTTGTTAAAGAGCAAGGTGGGTGGGTTTTCTGGGCTGACGAGTTTGAGCGCTATGAGCGCCTGATTGAGTACACCCTCTCTGGCCAATATAGTCCGCCAGGCATAAGTCCTGACGATGAAGTTCGTCCAGAAGGGGATAATCATGAGAAGCAGCAATGCAGAGCGCGTGCGCGGAGGACGGCTTGCCAGCCAATAGGCCATCGGATAGCCTATCGCCAAACAAACAACTGTAGTGATAATGGCGATCATGCCCGAACGCAGGAAAATGCGAACATAAAGTTGATCTGCAAAACGGACATAGTTCTCTAGCTGAAACGTCCAGACAATTCCACCAAATTTTCCCCTGTCAAGGAAGCTGTAGATCACGATGATCATCAAAGGGACGAGGAAGAACAGAACAAGCCAGAATATCCCTGGGCTGAGCAGGATATTCATAGACCGGCGTTCGCGCTTCGTACGCGGTTCCATATCCATCTCTGCCTCCTATTCCGTCAACACCAGCGCGTGCGCCGGTTTCCAGTTCAGACCTACCTCGTCACCTTGGTGAAACATGCGCGCTTCTTCGAGTTCGAGGTTTTGTTCGCGAACGGTAACGCTCGTTGAATCGGTTAGGCGGATGATGTAACGAGTATCGGTCCCTATGTAGATGGTTTCTTCAACCCATCCCTTGACTTTCCCATTCTTTCCTAGATTTAATTTCTCCGGGCGTATTACAACGCCTACCGACTGTCCAATCTGGACCGGCACATAACAATGAGCTTCCACCTTTACCTGCCCCTCCAGCAAAACAACAATTTCGTCTCCGTTAATCTCTTCGACAGTCCCCTCCAGAAAATTCGTCTCCCCTATGAAATCTGCCACGAAGCGCGTACCCGGACGTTCGTAGATTTCTTCTGGCGGGCCGATCTGCAGCACCTTACCTTCGTTCATCACGGCGATGCGATCGGACATGGTGAGGGCTTCTTCCTGGTCATGAGTAACGTATATGAATGTAATCCCCACCTGCTCTTGCAGCTGCTTTAACTCAAGCTGCATGGTTTTTCGAAGCTTGAGATCAAGCGCGCCAAGCGGTTCGTCCAACAGGAGCACTTCCGGACGATTGACCAGTGCCCGGGCCAGGGCAATACGTTGTTGCTGGCCACCCGAAAGCTCTTTTGGTTTACGCTGGTCCATATCCCCCATACGCACCATCTCCAGTGCTTCGGCGACGCGTATCTTGATTTCCTCTTTCGGGACCTTCTTCATTTCGAGGCCAAAAGAGACGTTTCGCTCTACATTCAGATGGGGGAAAAGCGCATAATTCTGAAACACCGTATTTACCGGCCGTTTGAATGGCGGCATC
>PVMS01035430.1_pt1 | contig 10404 bp, 7 predicted proteins | sample 1853461 | NCBI WGS metagenome assembly PVMS01 (sample SAMN08582032, study PRJNA380276) | Marine sediment metagenome, whole genome shotgun sequencing project. | isolation source: ocean sediment barecode stripped | collected 2017
ACCCGCGTCGAGCTGGCCGATCGCCTTCAGCGTGCGCGCTTCCAGGTCCTGCGGCAGGGTCACCCCGCGGGCGCAGCCGAGCGCCGCCGCCTCACCCACCATGGCCTCCAGCTTCGCCGAAAGCCCTGGATCGTCGCGCACGCCGCCGACCGGGCAGCGGCCAAGGCAGGTGGCGCCAGCCAAGGGCGCAAGCAGGGCGAACTTGCGCCAGATCCGGTCGTCGATCCGGTCGGTCGCATCGGCGCCGATCCCGGCAGCGGTGCAGGCCGATAGGAGCGCCTCCTGTCGCGCGGTCTTTTGTCCGTCGAGCTCCCCGAACGCCAGGCGCGCGATCTCGCCGACATGCTGGATCACGCCGGGCTCGGCGATGTGGGCGAAGATGTAGGCGGCGCCGCCCATGACGAAGCGCAACCCCAAGGCCTCGCACAGCATGCCCTCGGCCTCGACGCCGTTCTGCAGCGGCACCACCGCGGTGTCATGGCCAAGCAGCGGACGCAGGGTCTCGGCGAGATCCGCCAGATCCTGCATTTTTATGCAGAGCAGCACGTAATTGCAGTGGCCGATCTCTGCCGGATCAACGAAGACAGCGGGCTCGGCGAGGTGCAGATTGCCCAGTCCGGAGCGGATCGTAAGGCCGCGCGTGGCCATCGCCATCTTGTGGGGCCCTCGGGCGATAAAGTTGACATCGTTGCCGTCAGCGGCCAACCGGGCGCCGAAATAGCCACCTACTCCCCCCGCTCCGACGACGCAAAACTTCATAAGCTGCCTCCGAAACCCATCGAACTCTTAGAGATCTTTCTCAATGTTGACTGAATCGCCCGAAGCCGGATCGTCCTCCCAAGAGGCCTCGACATAGCCGTGCTGCAGGTAGAAGCCAATCGCGGCCGAATTGCTATGCAGCACGATGCACTGCCGGCCGTGGCGCCGGGCGAAGTCCTCGGCCAGCCTCAAGAGGGCCGTACCGTGGCCCTTGCGTTGCTGTTCGGGCACGATGGCAACGAGGCGCAACGCCGCCCGGACTGCATCGAAGAGGTCAATCCGCACGGTGCCAACGACTGTGTCGCCTTTGACGAGCACCAGCGGAAAGTTGCCTTCCTTGCCTTCGTCCGGATGGTCGAACTGATAGGCCACCTGAGGGAAATAGGCCTCAAAAATCGCCCGGCGGCGGATCTCGTGGTAGGCAGACCAGTCATCCGGGCTTTCCGGCGGCCTTAACACATAGCCGGGCGCAAGTGACCTCTTCCCCATCGCGCCCCGTCAGGTCAGCGCCTCGCAGGCGCGCTTGATGCGCCGGCAAGCTTCCTCCAAGGCCTCGGTGGCGGTGGCGTAGGAGATGCGGAAGTAGGGCGAGTGCCCGAAGGCCTCCCCCTGCACCGCCGCCACGCCTTCGGACTCCAGCAGATAACCGACGAAGTCCGTATCTGACTCGATGACCTTGCCGTCGGGCGTGGACTTGCCGATCGTCCCGGCGCAGGAGGGATAGACATAGAAGGCGCCCTCGGGCGTCTGACAGGTGAGACCGGGGCACTCGTTCAACCCCCTGGCAACCAAGTCACGGCGGGCCTTGAAGACCTCGTTGTGCGCGGCGATGAAGTCCTGCGGCCCATTGAGCGCCTCCACGGCGGCAGCCTGGCTCACCGACGAGGGATTGGAGGTGCTCTGGGACTGGACCTTGGCCATGGCCTTGATCAGATCGGCCGGCCCGCCGGCGAAGCCGATCCGCCAGCCGGTCATGCAATAGGCCTTGGAGACGCCATTGATGGTAAGCGTGCGCTCGTAAAGCGCCGGCTCGACCTGGGCCGCGGTGACGAACTGGTAGTCGTCGTAGACCAGGTGCTCATAAATGTCGTCGGTCATGACGTGGACCTGCGGATGGTCCTTGATGACATCGGTGATGGCCTGCATCTCGGCACGGCTGTAGGCGGCGCCGCTCGGGTTCGAGGGGCTGTTGAGGATGATCCACTTGGTCTTGTCGGTGATCGCGGCCGCCAGATCCTCGGCCTGCAGCTTGAAGCGGTTGTTCTCCGAACAGGGCACCACGACGGGCATGCCCCCGGCCAGAAGGGTCATGTCCGGGTAGGACACCCAATAGGGCGCCGGGATGATCACCTCGTCGCCGGGATCGAGGGTGGCGATCAGCGCATTGAAGATGACCTGCTTGCCGCCGGTGCCGACGGTGATCTGCTCGGGCTTGTAGTCGAGGTCGTTGTCGCGGCGGAATTTTGCAACGATCGCGGCCTTCAGTTCCGGCGTGCCGTCGACGGCGGTGTATTTGGTTTCTCCGCGCCGGATCGCGGCGATCGCGGCCTCCTTGATGTTGTCCGGCGTGTCGAAGTCGGGCTCGCCAGCCCCTAGGCCAATCACGTCGCGCCCGGCGGCCTTGAGCTCGTGGGCCTTCTGGGTGACCGCAATGGTCGGTGACGGCTTGATGCGCGATAGGCGCTCGGCAAGGAAGGACATGTCAACGGCGCTCCTCTCAAACCTCCTTCTGCATCGCGCGAACCTAATGAACCCCATGTGAGCTGGCAACCGCCCAAGGGGCAATGGAGTTGGCTTGGCAGCCGTTGGCAGGCTTGGGTTGCCTCGCTTCCGCCACAGTCCGCCGCGAAATCGCCCTCAAATCGCTGTTTCCCTGCCTTCTGTCTCGGCTGAGCTAAGACAGCGGCCGAAGCAAGCCGACCCGACAGAGCCTTATCGGCAAGACCTAACAAGGGGGAAGCAGAGCATGAGGTACGAAAGATCCAGCCAATGGCCGAACAACAGCGCCGCCGGTCTCTCCATGATTGGCGTCTTTCCGCGCCATAGCACGTTGATCTTCAAGGAATCGCTTGCCGTGATCAGTCTCGCGCTGGGTCTGGGGCTGCTCGTTTTGGCCCTGACGGTCCTCGCGCCTCGAAACGCCTGGCCACAAACCACCATGGACCCGGCGGCGGCAAACGAAACCTGGCCGGCCGGGCTGTTCTTCCGCAGCGGGCGCAGCGACGCCCTGCTGGAAGCGCCCAGCCTGAAGAGCGACGTGGTCATTCGCATCAACGGCGAGGTCGCCCGGACTAAAGTCCGCCAGCGTTTCGTCAACCCGGCCGACGTATGGCTCGAGGGGGTCTATGTCTTCCCGCTGCCCCAGGGCTCGGCCGTCGACCGCCTCATCATGGAGGTCGGCGAGCGCCGCATCGAGGGCCGCATCCTGCCCCGGAAGGAAGCGGAAGCGGTCTTCAAGCAGGCGGCCGCCGAGGGCCGCAAGGCCAGCCTGCTATCGAGCGAGCGGCCCAACGTCTTCGTGACCTCGGTGGCCAACATCGGCCCAGGCGAGAGGATCACCATCGAGATCGAGTATCAGAACCGCGTGCTCTACCGCGACGGCCGTTTCGAGCTGCGCTTTCCCATGGTGGTGGCGCCGCGCTATACGCCCGGCAGCGAGGAAACGCCGATGGTCTCCGCGCCGCGGCCCGCACCCGCCGCCCAACCCTATCTTCAGCCCATCGGCCACGGCCCGACCCACCTGCTGCCGGACGAGAACGACGCGCCTGGCCGCGATCTCTTCGGTCCGGTGCGCAAACCCGGCGGCCCGCGGCAGAACCGCTTGTCGCTGGCGGTCCATCTCGATGCCGGGATGCCGCTGGCCAAGGTCGAAAGCCTCTACCACGCGGTGACCGCCGAGACCGTGAGCGAAAGCCGGCGCATCCTCACGCTGGCCGCAGGCAGCGTGCCGGCCAACCGCGATTTCGTGCTCGCCTGGACGCCGAAGACGGACGCCACGCCCGCGACGCCCAGGGCCTCCCTGTTCCCCGAGGAAATCGACGACGAGACCTACCTGGCGGTCACCCTGGTGCCGCCAGTGCTCTCCAACGAGCCGGCCGATGACTTGACCGATGCTGGCGCACCGGCGGAGGGCCCGGCGGATTACACGATCGCGCGCGAGCTGATCCTCATCGTCGACACTTCCGGCTCCATGCACGGTCCCTCCCTCGAACAGGCCAAGCGCGCCCTCATGCTGGCCCTCGACCGGCTGGACGAAAGCGACCGTTTCAATCTGATTCGCTTCGACAGCGTCACCGAAGCCCTGTTCGATGCGCCCCGCCCCGCCGAGCGCAGCAACCTGCTGAAGGCGGCCGCCTATGTGGCGAGCTTCCGAGCCGACGGCGGCACGCGGATGCGCCCGGCGCTCGATCTCGCCCTGAAGCAGGCGAAGAGCGAGGGGCACCTGCGCCAAATCGTGTTCCTGACCGACGGCGCGGTCAGCAACGAGACCGAGCTGTTCTCGACCATCGCCGCGCGCCTCGACGAGGCCCGCCTGTTCACCGTCGGGCTGGGCTCGGCGCCGAACGGCTACTTCATGCGCAAGGCGGCCGAAGTCGGCCGCGGCAGCTTCGTCTTCATCGGCGATCTGGCGGAGACCGGGGCGCGGATGAGCGAGCTGTTCCGCAAGCTGGAACACCCGGTGCTCACCGATATTTCCATCGGCTGGCCGAGCTCGGCCGGCACGCGGGTGGAACTGCACCCCTCGCCCCTGCCCGACCTTTATGCCGGAGAGACGGTCACCTTCACCGCCCGCCTGAGCGGTGCGCCTCTCAACGAACTCGACGGCGAGCTGCTGGTCACCGGTCGAAGCAACGGCGAGCGCTGGCAGCAACGGATCGCGCTCGCGGGGCTCAAGCCGGCCCCGGGCGTCGCCGCCCTCTGGGCCCGCGCCAAGATTGCCGGCATCCGCGACGGCCTGCATCTTGGTGAGGACCCCAAGGAGGTTCGCGCGATGGCCACCAAGGTCGCGCTCAGGCACCAACTGGTCACCGTTTACACCAGCCTGGTGGCGGTCGACGAGCGGATCTCGCGGCCCACCGATGAACTCTGGGGCGTCCCCCATGTGCGCGAGGAGCTGCCGCGCGAGCTGCCCGAGGGCTGGAGCTACGAGCATGTCTTCGGCGAAGCGGAAAAGGTGATGAAACTCCGCGCCATGCCGGCCAGCTTCATGCAGCAGATCAAGGTGAGCGACGCGGCCTCGGGCAACAACCGCAACAACCGTGGCAACCAGGTGCAACTGCCGCAGACCGCGACGCCCGCCACCCAGCAGGCCATTCTAGGGCTGGGCCTCAGCGTCCTCGGCTTGCTTCTGCTGCTGGTCGTCGCCCGACCGCGCCGCCTTTTTAAGGGAGCGTTGAAATGTCGAGATTGCGCGTATTCCAATTGCCGCCCCCCGTCCGTCGGCACGGCCTGAGGGCCTCCCGCCGAGGGATTGGACGGCAAGGGTGGCGGCGCCTGGCACTAGCTGCCGGTTGCATGCTGCTGGGATTCGGCGGCTGGCAGCTGGGCGCCGCCGGCTATATTCACGCCAAGGCGTGGCTCTCTCAGGTGCTCTTGAGCCAGGCCTGGGCGGATACCATTTCAGTCAACGCCGGGAACGCCGGGAACGCCACGGACGCCACGGACGGCGGGGCCGGCGGGGCCGGCGGCGAACTTCAAAAGCCGTGGCCCTGGGCCGACACGGGTCCCGTCGCCCGCCTGCGGGTGCCGGACCTCGGCGTGGACCAGATCGTCCTGGCCGGGGCGAGCGGCCGGACTCTCGCCTTCGGCCCCGGCCATCTCGACCAGACGGCGGCGCCGGGCACCGCCGGCCACAGCGTCATCTCCGGCCACCGGGACACCCATTTCGCGTTTCTGCGCGACCTGACCCCCGCCATGAAGCTGCAGGTCCAGCGACCGGACGGCGAGTGGCGGAGCTACCAGGTGCGGGGCAGCGAAGTGATCGATTCCCGCCGCGCGCGGCTTTTCCTGGCGGTCGACCAGCCGGCGCTCACCCTGGTTACCTGCTGGCCCTTCGACACGGCCGACACCGGCGGGCCGCTCCGCTACGCGGTGTTCGCCACAGAAGATGAGGAGTACATACCTCCCCAGCCTTAGGCGGACGGGGCATGAGTCCGGCCTCGACGTGCTAAAGCATTTCCGCTTCGCTATGTCTCTGCGCCGGCCCAGTGCGAAGCACTCGCGCTGCGCGCGCCCTCCCGGTGCGCAGCACCCGCGCTTCGCGCGCCCACAGCGTACAATGGCATTGGGTGGACGGGAGGGCGCGCGCAGCGCGAGTGCTACGCACTGGGCCGGCGCCGATCAACACAGAACCGTGCTAGCTGTCCTCGCTCTCCAGGGGCGAGACGGTGGCCGCGACGCTGGGCCGCGCCGATATGCGCTCCCACCAGCCGCACAGCTTGGCGTGACGCTTGAACGCCTCGGCGCCGTCGGGCGTCAGGTTCAAATAGCAGAAGATCGGATAGGCGTGCAGGTCGGCCAGGCTCGCCTCCGTCCCTGCCAGATAGGGGCCCTCGCCCATGAGGTCCTCCAGCGCCGTCATGCAGGTCTCCGCTGTCTTGAGGCCGGCGGCGACGGTCTCCTCGTTGCTCTCGCCGCCCTGGCTCGGCACGAAGGCGCGCTCCACGAAGACGTTCCAGACGCAAGCCTTGTAGGCATGGGAGTCGAGCAGGCCGATGATCTGGTTGGCCCGGGCGCGGCCTTTGGCATCGCCCGGCATCAGCGCCGGGCCGTCGAAGGCCTCGTCGATGTAGTGGTTGATGGCGGTGGTCTCGTAGAGCGGAAATCCCGCGTGCTCGAAGGCCGGGATTTGGCCGAAGGGCTGGCGGGCGTAGTGCTCGGCCGGCGGTTCGTCCTCCTCCAGGATGCCGACCTCGACCAGCTCGTAGGGCACGCCCTTTTCTTCCAGCGCCAGACGCACCGCGCGCACATAGGTGCTGTAGGGCGCGCCATAGACGGTCACCTCGCTCATGTCCTCGTCCTCCCTCACTGCCAGGCAGGTTTGCCGGCCTGGTTTGCCGGGTACCAATCTAGCCCATCGCGAGGCCCCTGGCACCCGCCGTTTGGCGCACTGCTTGGCCCAGTGTGATCAAGAAACCGTGCGCGGAGCGCCTCATCATAATACCGCCCCATTCGACCTGTATATTCCTGATTTGTTCTAATACAATAGAAAGCGAAATTAGAGCCTATCCTTCGCGTTTTAGAGGTTGCATCGCGCCATGATTCTTGCTCGGACGGTATGCGTGGGGAGCGCAGTAGCCACGCTTTGGCTGAGCCTTTCCGCTCCCGCCTTGGCTACCGAGTCCGACGCGGAACCGCGCTACCCGGTCTGGTGGTCGCCGGTCCTGGAGCTTGACAGCATCGAGGGCATCGACGCGCGCCTCGCGCGGCACATCTGGCCGGGCGATGATGAGGGCCTGCCGCTCGCCAAGTGGGACGGTGAGATTCTGGAGGAGGCTTCGGCCGTCAACTGTATCGAGCTGGAGCGGTTGGTCGCGGCCGGTTTTTATGGCATCGGCAGCAACGGTATTGGTCGGCAAGCCTATAATCAGGCCCTCTGCCGCGGCATCGAAACCATGCGACGGCCGCAGCCGGCCGAGAGAAGCTATTTGCGGGATTTCGTGCTGGACGAGGAGGCGATTCACCTCCTGCCGGCTGTGGCCGATATCCAGTCGTCCTGCGATTTTCTCTGCCGCCAGCGGGTCGCGAACGAGCGGCGCATCCCCCTCAGTCGGTTCGAACCCGTCATCAGGGTCACGGTTAAGAGCGAAGAGGAGATCAGGATCCGGACCATCGATTGGATCTCCATCGTGACGATCCTCGGCCGGGGAGATTTCAATCGCGATGGGCTCGACGATCTACTGGTGCTCATCAACGGCGGCTCCATGTCCGGGACTTGGAGTGGCGCCGAACTCTACCTGCTCAGCCGCGATGCTGCCGATGCCGTGCTTTTCGTGGCGGAGGAATTGACCAACGATTGCGACGACTACCAGTGCCAGGCCGAGTATGACGATCCCCGAGTCCTCCGAGAGACCGATCCTAAAGTCGCCGCAAAGGCAAACCGAGCGCCCCAACCACGCTCGATTACCTTCGGCGTGATCGGCGGAGAAGATTACGACGTGGATTTTATCCGCACGAATGAAGGTCCGCCCTTTCTCGTATGGTGGTGGCCGCTGATGGGCATCGAATACCGGTCCCAAATAGATGATCTGCTCGCACGGGGGTTTTGGCTCACCACCGACGGTACGATGCTGGAAATCGAGAGCGCGGGCGAGATGGTGGCGGTGCCCGCCAAGTCCTGCCGGACCCTCAAGAAGATGCTCAAACGCGGGTACCGCCTGACCGTCGGCCACCGGTCCCATGTTTCCGTCATCGCGGGCTGCCGGGCTTTCGAGTTGCTGATGACCGCACAACCAGCCAAGGCGAGCCATTTGCGCGACTTCGTCCTCGACAAAACCGCAATTGGCCTACTGCCCCAGCACTTATGGGCAGTCTCGGCAGAAGCCGACCCCAGTGCGCTCAAAATCGCAGACGAGCGAACACTTGAGGCCCCGACCACGGCGGGAACGCTCCGGATCCGGTTTCTCGCCGGCGGCGATTTCAACGGCGACAGCCTCGACGACGTCCTGGTAAAGCGGGAGGTTCTGTCCGACCGCCCGGAAGCCGCCGTCTTTGTCCTCACCCGCGACAGTCCCGATGGCCCGCTCCGGGTGGTCGAGGCCGAGGTCTTCCGGCCGTAGAGAACTGACAATGACGAAATGACCAATAGACCAATGCTGAGATCGAGACTGGCCCAAGTCGCCCGACAGATGGGATTGGCGGTTTTGTGGGCCGGCCTGGCTTTTGGCAATGGCTTAGCAGCCGCCGACGAACCAGGGTCGGAACCGCCCTACCCGATCTGGTGGTCGCCGGTCCTGGAGCTCGACAGCCTGGAGGCCATCGACGCGCGCCTGTCACGGCACATCTGGCCGGGTGACGACGAGGGCCTGCCGCTGACAAGACGGTACGGTGACATTCGCGCAAACGCCTCCGCCGTCAACTGTATCGAGCTGGAGCGGTTCGTTGCAGCCGGTTTTGAAGGCATAGGCACCAACGGTTTCAGCATCCAACTCTACACTCAGGCCCTCTGCCGCGGCATCGAGGCGATGCGACGGGCGCAGCCGGCCGAGACAAGCTATCTGCGCGATTTCGTGCTGGACGAGGAGGCGATTCACTTCCTGCCGGCCATAGTCGATATCGCCATGCCCTGCGATTATCTCTGCCGTCAGCGAGTCGCGAACGAATGGCGCATTCCCCTCAGCCGGTTCGAGCCCGTTATCAAGGTCACGGTCACAAGCCACCAAGAGATCAAAATTCAGACTATTGATTGGGAATCCATCGTTACGATTGTGGGTCGAGGCGATTTCAATCGTGACGGCCTCGACGATTTGCTGGTGCTCATCAACGGCGGCTCCATTTCCGGCACCTGGAGCGGCGCCGAACTCTTGCTGATTTCGCGCGACGCCCCTGATGCCGTGCTTTTCGTGGCAGAGGAGTTGACCGACGGCTGCAACGACTATCAGTGCGACGCAGCCTATGACTATCCCCCAACAATCAGCGGCACCGATCCCAGATTTGCTGGCGCGGCAAATCGAGCGACTCAGGTTCGTCCGATTACATACGGTGTGATCGGGGGAGAGGCTTACCCCCTCAGCTTTCTTTTGGCGAACAGAGGTCCGCCCTTTCTCGTGTGGTGGTGGCCGCTGATTGGGGTCGAGAATCGTTCGAAAGTCGACGAGTTGCTCACCTGGGAGTTTTGGCTCACCACGGACGGCACGATGCTGGAAATCGAGAACGCCGGGGAGATGGTGGAAGTCCCCGCCAAGTCCTGCCAAACACTCAAGAAGATGCTGAAGCGTGGGTACCGCCTGACCGCCGGCCATCGCTCCCATGTTTCGGTCATCGCCGACTGCCGGGCGCTGGAGCTGCTCCGGGACGCGCGGGCCGCGAAGGCGAGCAATCTGCGCGACTTCGTCCTCGACGAGGCCGTAGTGGATCTGCTGCCTCAGGACTTATGGCCGGACGCAGCGCAGGCCAGCTCCTATCAGTTCGAGATCCTCGACGAGCGAACGATTGAGGCTCGAACTGCACTCGAAACAACCCGGATCCGGTTTGTCGCCGGCGGCGATTTCGACGGCGACGGCCTCGACGACGTTCTCGTGAAGCGGGAGACTTTGTCCGGCCACCCGGAAGCCGCCGTCTACGTCCTCACCCGCGACGGCCCCGATGCCCCGCTCCGCGTCGTCAGCGCCAAGATCTTTCGGCCTTAGAGAACTGACAATGACGAAATGACCAATAGACCAATGCTGAGATCGAGACTGGCCCAAGTCGCCCGACAGATGGGACTGGCGGTTTTGTGGGCCGGCCTGGCTTTTGGCAATGGCTTAGCAGCCGCCGACGAACCAGGGTCGGAACCGCCCTACCCCATCTGGTGGTCGCCGGTCCTGGAGCTCGACAGCCTGGAGGGCATCGACGCGCGGCTGGCGCGGGCCTTGTGGCCAGAATACGACAATGAAGGCATGCCGCTCTTCAAGATCGAAGGCGACGAACGCGAGGACGTCTCGGCGG
>PVMS01062457.1_pt1 | contig 10404 bp, 10 predicted proteins | sample 1853461 | NCBI WGS metagenome assembly PVMS01 (sample SAMN08582032, study PRJNA380276) | Marine sediment metagenome, whole genome shotgun sequencing project. | isolation source: ocean sediment barecode stripped | collected 2017
TCATCGTCGTACATGAAGTCGCGCAACGCTTCAATCATCACTACGGTAATGTGCTCGTGCTGCCCGATGCGGTTATTGGTGACAATACAGCCGTGTTGGCGGGCCTCGACGGCCGCAAAATGTCCAAGAGCTACAACAATACGATTCCTTTGTTCGCCCCGGAAAAACGTTTAAGAAAACTCATCATGAAGATCAAGACGAACAGTCTTGAGCCGGGCGAGCCGAAGGAAACTGAAGGCAGCACCTTGTACGACATTTACAAGGCGTTCGCATCGGACGAGGAGACGCGCGAGATCGAAAAATCTTACGCCGACGGCATTGCCTGGGGCGAAATGAAGCAGGTTTTGTTCGAGTACATTAACGAGCACCTCAAACCCGTGCGTGACGAATACGAGCGGCTAATCGCGAATCCCGCGATCGTAGAAGCCGAGTTGCAAAAGGGCGCGGCGAAGGCGCGTGAAATATCGGCGCCTTTTATGGCTGAAATTCGTGATGCGATCGGGATCCGAAAATTAGGATGAGGCAGATTCAATGTTAAAAATCGAAAGCGTCAATCACATCGGTATTCGGATACGAGACAAAGAAACGTCATTGAAATTTTACGAAGTTCTGGGATTCGAATATTTGTCAGACGCTGGCTTCGAAGACGGTCACCCGATCATTATGAAGCATCCGAGCGGTGTCGTGCTAAACCTGCTTGGTCCGGCAAACGTCGATGAGAACAACAATATTCTGATGGACGTTGACGAGAAATACACAGGCATTACACACTTTGCGCTGACCGTCGAGTCACTCGAAGATGCGAAAACATTTCTGGCCGACAAGGCTATAAAAATTACGGGGTCATTCAGCTTCGGAAACATGTCAGCGATATTTATTCGCGACCCGGATCGAAATGTTATTGAGCTTGACGCTTATGGCACTGGCGATTCAGGGGGTAGCGATAACTATGTCGATCACCCGTAGTTACAACGCAAAGGAATTCGTTTGATTAATCCCAGTGAAGCACTCGAGCGATTGCGAAAGGGCAATGCTCGATTTGTAACAAACGAATCAACGCGCAGCGTCAGCAATCTTGAGCGCGCACGTCTTGCTTCCGGTCAGAATCCATTTGCCGTCATTCTTGGGTGCTCCGATTCGCGCGTGCCAACAGAAACCGTGTTCGATCAGGGCCTTGGTGATCTGTTTGTGATTCGCGTCGCTGGCAACATCGTCGCACCGTCTCAAATCGGCAGTATTGAATTCGCAGCACAGAAGTTTGCCACTCGACTCGTTGTCATACTCGGTCACACGCAATGCGGTGCGGTGGAAGCGACGATCGATGAGCTGCAGCGACCAGCCGAAAAGCAGTCACGAAATATTGCGGCGATCGTCAGCCGTATTCGACCATCCGTCATGGAATTGTTGGAGCGTGACGAATTGACGGATCGAGATGATTTGATACGGCAAGCCGTGCGCGAGAACGTGCGCTATTCCGCCAACGCGCTACGCCACGGCTCCGACATAATCGAAGAGCTCATTAGCAAAGACAAACTCCTGATTGTCGGTGCAGAATATTCATTGGATACGGGTGTCGTCGAGTTCTTCGACGGCGCGCCCTGAAGGGGCGGTGTCATATGAGTAGTCTGAAGACTGAACGACTGCATCTGCGCTGGCTTGTACCGGGTGATGAGGCGATTTTGCTGGCGGTCTGGAACGACCCTGCGTTCATACGGAATGTCGGTGATCGCGGCGTCCGCACGATGCAAGAAGCGCTCGAGGCAATGGAAAAAGGCCCGCTGAAACTTTATTCGGACTACGGCTATGGCCCTTATCGTGTGGCGCTGGCCAATAGCGACGAGGCGATCGGTATCTGTGGATTGTTCAAGCGCGACAACCTCGATGACCCGGATATTGGATTCGCGATGCTGCCAGATCACTGCGGCAAGGGTTATGCGATTGAGGCAGCGGAAACCGTATCCACACATGCGCGCGACGGACTTGGTCTCAAACGAATGACCGCCATTGTTTCACAAAAGAACAATGCGTCAATCGGCTTGATAGAGAAGCTGGGCCTGACATTCGAAAGAATGTTGTTAATGCCCGGTGAAGACGAGGAAATTTGCCTTTACGCAATCGACTGGGACAAGCCGGAGTAATGGATTTCCTAAACAGCGATGGCGCTCGAACAGGGCTGTATTTCGGCGCAACATCGGGCGTAATTACGACGCTGGGATTGCTCACAGGCCTGTATGCGGGGACCGGTGCCGTCACCGCTGTCCTCGGCGGAATTCTGGTCATTGCCGTTGCGGACTCTATGTCGGACGCGCTCGGCATTCACCTTGCGGAGGAGGCCGATCCAAACACAACATCTGCGCATGTTTGGTCGGCAACGATTTCCACGTTCGTCGCCAAATTCGTTTTCGCCATTAGTTTTGCGGTTCCGCTACTGGTATTGCCATTGCGCACAGCGGTGATTGTGTCGGTTGTCTGGGGCATGAGCGTGATTACTGTATTGAGTTATTTTCTGGCCAAGTCGGCTCGGGAACGACCGTTGCCCATCATCCTCGAACACCTCGGCATCGCGATGCTCGTTGTACTATTGTCACATCTGATCGGTGCCTGGGTAGGCGCGAATTTCAGCTAAATAAGGAGCCATTCATGGCACTGCTAATTGACCATCCCTGCGTGCAGCACAAGCTCGCTATTATGCGCGACGTGGACACTGGGCATAAACGCTTTCGCGAGCTTGCAACTGAAATTACGAAATTCGTCTGTTACGAAGCGCTCAAAAACGTAAAGACGAAGGAAGTAAAAGTCCAAACGCCCGTCGCTGTGGCAAGCTGTCAAAAGATCGATACAGATCTTGTCGTCGTCCCGATTCTGCGTGCAGGTATCGGCATGCTTGAGGGCATTCTCGAACTTATTCCAACAGCGCGTGTGGGTTTCGTTGGTCTTTACCGCGATGAAGAGACGAAGCAACCCGTCACTTACTACGAGCGCTTTCCGCCACAAATAAAAGGCGGTACGTGCATCATTATCGACCCGATGCTCGCCACCGGTGGTTCGACCGTTGCGGCAATCGACCTCCTTAAGAAGAGCGGTGCTGGAAATATCGTCGTCATTTGTATCGTGACATGCCCGGAAGGTGTCGAGCTCGTGGAGGCCGCACATCCGGATGTGAGCATCTACGCGGCGGCAATCGACGATCATCTCAATGAAAACAAGTATATAGTGCCAGGCTTGGGTGATGCGGGCGATCGCCTGTTTGGTACTTCGCACTAGGGATTACGCTAACGCAGACGAGACAGATCAATGAACGACACAATTATTACATCGACGCTTGACGGTAATGTGCTTGTTATTGAAACAAGCAGTGGCAGGAAAACCTACGACTCCAGATTTCTGGTTGCGGCGTTGTTGATTTATGTTGCACGTGGCAGCGGGCAGATCGAGCCGGAGGAAACGGAAAAGATGCTTGAACTAATCCAGGCTCATTTCAAACTGCAGGGTGCCGAGTCGCTGGAGCTGCTCACGCGCGCGATGAGTGATATGGCGGATAGCCCAGATCTGGCTGCGTCTCTTGCCACCCTCGGCAGTCTGTTATCGGACAAGGAGAAAGAAGAGATCGCGTTGATGGCACTTAAGGTGATTGCCGCGGACGGCAAGCGCGAGTACTCCGAAATGGAACAATTCAATACAGCGGTGGAGGCAGCCGGCATCGCACCAGAAATAGTACACCGAGCCTTCGATCGTTATTTTTCCGAAACAATGCCGGGCGACTAGCATTGCAGGCGACCATTCGAAACTTCCTCAAGTTGGAATCTGCCGGCGGCATCATACTTATGGCCGCGGCTTTTCTGGCGATGCTCATCGCGAATTCGCCGCTCAAGGTGTACTACGATTTGTTGCTCGACGTACCCGTCGAGGTTCGTGTTGGCGCATTGCAAATTGCGAAGCCACTGGTGCTTTGGGTGAACGATGGCCTGATGGCAGTGTTCTTTTTCCTGGTGGGCCTGGAACTCAAGCGGGAGGTCGTTGAAGGAGAGCTGTCAACGCTGTCGAAAGTAATGCTGCCGGCTGTTGGCGCGCTCGGCGGTATTGTTGTTCCCGTGGCGATATTCGTCTGGTTTAACCAAGGCGATCCTGCGGGAATGCGGGGCTGGGCTATTCCAGCCGCTACTGACATCGCTTTTGCGCTCGGAATTCTTATGTTACTGGGCAAGCGAGTGCCGGTATCGCTGAAGGTCTTTCTCGTGTCGCTGGCGATTTTCGATGACCTCGGCGCGATCGCGATAATAGCGTTGTTCTTTACGATCGATTTGTCGTACATCTCACTCGGCGTTGCCGATGTTTGTCTTATTGTGCTTGGAGTGTTTGCGTGGAAGCGCGTGAGTGTTCTAACGCCGTATATCCTAGTTGGTGTGATCATGTGGGTAGCGGTCCTGAAATCCGGCGTGCATGCCACGCTCGCAGGCGTTGCGCTCGCTGCATTTATCCCAATGCGCGATACGAGAGACCCGAATCACTCGCCGCTGAAAGAGCTCGAACACGACTTACACCACATTGTTGCATTCGGAGTGCTACCGATTTTCGCATTCGTAAATGCAGGTGTGTCATTTGCGGGCATGGGCATCAGTGATTTACTGCATCCGGTGCCACTCGGTATCGCGGCCGGATTATTCATCGGCAAGCAGGTGGGTGTGTTTTCCTTCTGCGCGATAGCGATTAAGTTGGGGTTTGCGCGACTCCCAGAGGGCACAAGCTGGTCCGCGCTGTACGGCGTATCAATCCTCGCTGGCGTGGGCTTCACGATGAGTTTGTTTATCGGCGGGCTCGCGTTCGAGAATGTAGAGATGGATCTGGACATGCTGTTTGACGAGCGCCTCGGCATTATTGTCGGTTCGTTGCTGTCGGGAATCCTTGGCTATCTTGTTCTGCGCAAGGTGTTACCCAAGGAAGCCTGAGCGTGAGTACTGTCCCGGAAACCGAAGGTTGGTGCCTTACGCGCACCACCGACGATGATATCGACGAGCTCGTGACCTGGTTTGACAGCGAAGCGTCTGTTCGTACCTGGGGCGGCCCCAATATCCGCTATCCGATTAACCGTGAATCGTTTGTGGAAGATTGCCATTGGCATGATATGGCGACGTTTTCCCTGCGAGGTCCGGACGGTATATTTTCTGCGTTTGGCCAAGTGTATGAGCGCCATAATCGTATCAATCTGGCCCGACTGATAGCGCATCCGACGCTGCGTGGACAGGGAGTCGGCAAGCGATTGACGCAAGCGCTTATGTCTGTCGGGAAAGATCTATTCCCATGCGATGAGTATTCCTTGTTCGTGTATCGGGACAATACGCCAGCAATCGAGTGTTACTGGAAGGTGGGTTTTGTAATTCAAGATTTTCCGCCGGATCGGTCTTTGGCCGATGTGTGTTTCTACATGATTTGCCCGGTGGCGGGTCGAAGCAGAGACTGAACTAGTCCTGCAGCTGATACGACTCTCTAAGCGACTCGAGTTCGCCCCAGCGCTCCACAGATTGTTCCAAGCTTTGTTCAGCGCCGGCGAGTTCCTGCAACTTGGCTTGCACAAGATCCTGTTCCTGCGAGTAGAAATCTTGCGATGAAACGTCCTCCTGCAGGGCCGCAATCGCGCCTTCCAGCGTTTCGATATTAGCTGGCAGGTTGTCGAGTTCGCGTTGGTCTTTGTAGCTAAGCTTGGTACGGATACTTTTCTGTTTACGCTCCGCGGCACGTTTTCGGCGTGCCGCTACAAAATCCGGATTGTCGCGCTCGGTCAGTTGGTGGCCTTGCCGTAGCCAGTCTTTGTAACCACCGACATACTCTTTGATCTTACCGTCGTCTTCGAACACGACTGTGCTGGTTACAACATTATCGAGAAATTCACGATCATGGGTGACGACAATGAGCGTGCCCTTGTATTCGCGAAGTTTTCGTTCGAGTACCTCGAGTGTCTCGATATCGAGGTCGTTCGTAGGCTCATCCAGGACGAGCAGGTTTGCTGGCCGCGTAAACAGCTTCGCAAGAATGACACGATTGCGATCTCCACCCGAAAGCGCCTTGACTGGCATCATCGCCCGTTTCGGCGAGAACAAAAATCCTTTGAGGTAGCCAACGATATGCCGTTCTTTACCGTTGAGCATGATGTAGGTGCGTCCTTCGCCAACGTTGTCAGCGACGGATTTTTCAAGGTCCAGCGTTTGCCGAAGCTGGTCGAAATAACCGATCTCCAGATTCGTGCCGTGCTTGATCGTGCCAGTCTGCGGCTCGATTTTCCCGAGTAGCAGTTGTAGCAAGGTCGTCTTGCCGACGCCATTGTTCCCGATCAGCCCTATACGGTCACCGCGCATGATCTTGATCGAGAAGTTTTCGATCAGGGGTTGGTCGTATCGATAACTGACGTTGAGGGCGCGAATGACTTTGCGACCTGATTGTTCGGCTTCCTCAATGTGAATTCTTGCGGGCGCCTCACGCGCTATGCGCTGCGAGCGTTCTTCGCGCAGTTGGACGAGCGCACGCGAGCGGCCTTCGTTACGTGTTCGGCGAGCCTTAATGCCTTGGCGAACCCAGACCTCTTCCTTGCCGAGTTTCTTGTCAAATTTCGCGTTCGCCACATCTTCATCTTCAAGCGATTTCGCCTTGCGCCGCAGGAAATTGCCATAGTCGCCGGGCCAACTCGTCAGCTGGCCGCGATCGATCTCCACAATACGCGTCGCGATGCGTTGCAGGAAAACACGATCATGCGTAATGAAGAGAACGGCGCCGGAAAAACTGTAAACGCGATCTTCCAGCCAGCGAATTGTCGCGATGTCGAGATGGTTCGTAGGTTCGTCGAGCAGCAACAGATCCGGCTTCGAGACCAGCGCTTTCGCCAGCGCAACACGGCGTCGCCAACCGCCGGATAGCTCATTCATTTTTTTCTCGGCGGGCAGGTTTAGTTCGGTGATGGTTGTCTCGATGCTTTGTTCAATGTTCCAACCGTCACGTGCGTCGATGCGTGCATGCAGCGTCTCGAGATCCCGCAGGCCATGCTTGTCGAGCTCCAATTCTGATTTGCGCTTGTACTGCTTAATCAAGGCCTCAGTTTCGGCCAGTCCCGAGCGCACAACGTCGTGTACGAGCATGTCGAGAGCTTGCGGCAACTCTTGCGCGAGCTGACTGATCACGAGATTCGACTTTCTCGTGATCTCGCCCTTGTCGAATTCGGCCTCGCCGTTGATCAGCTTCAGGGTCGTCGACTTGCCCGCGCCGTTGCGACCAATCAGGCAGACGCGCTCGCCCGGCTCAATGGAGAAATCGGCGTCGGTGAGGATTTTTAGCTCGCCGAAGGCCAGCGAGATCTGATCAAAACGAAGTAATGACATAGCCGGATAGGATACATTGTAGTTGCCCGTTTTGCGGGCGATTCGGAGGGCTTGCGAGGACATAGTTGAATGGATGAGCAACGGATTATAGAGATCGAAACAAAACTGGCGCACCAGGAGCAGATGCTCATGGAATTGGATGATGCGCTGACAACGCAACAGAGCACCATCATGACGCTGGAACGCATGTGTACCTCGATGGCCGAGCGATTGCAGTCGCTGGGTGGCGACGAAACAGCATCGACGCCAGGCGATGAGCGTCCGCCACATTACTGATTAAAACCCTGCGAGCGGCTCAGCTGCGTTCAAGTATAGTGACCATCAAGCCCTTACGGAGGCACGGCAATGTCATCGAGACTGATTTCGTGGAGTTCCAGGCTATTCTTTCTTTTCCTGCTGCCGGTTGCAGCCTACCCCGACGACGTACACGTCCCGGCCGAACTGGAGGACTGGCGCGAGTGGGTGTTGCAGGACAAGGCGTACCGGGATTGCCCGTTTTACTTCAACCGCAGCGCCGCGGAGCGCAATGAGTTCATCTGCGCCTGGCCCGGCACGCTGACGGTTACTGTTGATCAGGCCAGCGGCCGGTTCTCACAACAATGGACGATTTACGCCGAGGAGACTTGGATACCGCTACCGGGCAATGCGCAGTATTGGCCGGATCGGGTTACGGTGAATGGCGCTGCGGCCGCGGTCATCGAGCGCAACGGAATTCCCAGTGTCCGACTCGGACCCGGCGAGTGGAATTTAAGTGGCCGCTTCGAATGGGATGACCGACCCGGCGTGTTGCCCATTCCAACGCAAAGCGGGCTTGTCTCACTGACCGTAAATGGCCAGCGAATCGAGCGCCCTGAAATTGATCGGAACGGCGTTTTTCTCGGTGAGCGTCAGCGCGAAACGCAGGAGCGTGACGCTGTTTCCGTGCAGGTCTATCGATTGGTTTCCGACATGGTGCCAACGCGGCTTGAGACGACACTGCAAATCGACGTCTCCGGCAGTGTTCGTGAAGAATTGTTCGGACCGGTTCTGCCAGACGGCTTTGTTCCCGTCAATATATCAAGCAGCTTACCTGCGAAACTGGAGTCTGACGGGCAGTTGCGCGTGCAGGTCCGGCCCGGGCGCTGGCAGGTTACGCTGACAGCGCGTGCGCCTGACGTACTTAATTCCATCACCTTGCCGGACGCCGAAACAACGCTGCCGGATAGCGAAATCTGGAGCTATCGTGCCAACAATAAACTTCGTGTGACAGCCGCCGAAGGCCTGGCACCGGTTGATCCCACTCGCGTTCAGGTGCCGGGACACTGGCAGCAGTTGCCGGCGTTTCGTATCAACAAGGGCGAGTCGTTTGAAATCACGGAGCGCAGTCGCGGCATCGTTGCGGCAGACAATGACCTGATGCTCGAAAGAAAGATGTGGCTGGACTTCGCGGGCGGCGGCTTCGCAGTTCGCGACCACGTCAGCGGCACGATGCGCTCAGACTGGCGCCTCGACATGAAACCACCATTCGCGCTCAAGAGTGCGACTGAAAGCGAAGAAAACCTGCTTATTACCAATGGCAAGGGCGAAGGCTATTCCGGCATCGAGCTGCGACGATCAAGTCTTGATGTCGTTGCGCTTGGTCGCAGTGATACGCGATCGGCGATGCCCGTTACGGGATGGGATACACGATTTAGCGATGTTGCTACGTTGCTGTACCTGCCACCCGGCTACAAACTACTGACAGCGCCCGGTGCTGATGTCGCGAACGGTAGCTGGTTCGGGCAATGGGAATTGCTGGACTTTTTCATGGTGTTGATAATGACGATCGCGGCCTGGAAGCTATTTGGCCGCACATCGGGCGTCATCGCGTTGCTGGCATTGACGTTGAGCTTTCACGAAGTCAATGCGCCGGCGTGGTTGTGGTTGAACATACTCATAGCGATCGCATTGCTGCGTCTTGCGCCAGTGGGTCGTTTGCGTAATAGCGTCATGTCCTATATGGCAGTCAGCGCGCTATTGCTGGTATTCGCACTGGTGCCGTTCGTGGCGGGACAGCTCAGGGTGGCCATTTACCCGCAGCTTGAATCGCAGTTCGGTGTTCATCGTTATGACGTGGGCCGTGGTTCATTGGACTTCAATGCTGCATATGAAGCCGATGCGATAGCGCCGGCGGCGCAACCCGCACTCAAGATGCGAAGAAGCAGTATCGCAGGTTCATCGATGGCTGACGAAGCTCAGGTGCTCGAAGAAATCATGGTCACCGACAGCCGCATTCCTTCCTCAAACTTCGCGCGCTACGCACCCAATGCAATTGTGCAGGCAGGCCCTGGAATTCCCACCTGGCGGTGGAATGCGTATCGTTTGAGTTGGAACGGCCCGGTCGATGCCGATCAATCCTTGCGGCTGGTCATCCTGCCGCGTTGGGCTGTGACGCTGGCACGATTTTTTGAGGTATTAATGCTGGCCCTGTTCACGGCTGTTCTGGCCGCGGAGATCATTGGGAAGCGATGGACATTGCCTGGCGGTTTGGCCATCGGGCGCAGTGCTGCAAGTTTGCTTGCTGTTACATTCCTCGGTGTCTCGATGCTGGCGAGTCCAGCGGCAGAGGCGCAGGCTCCGGACGCGAGAATCCTGAATGAACTTCAGTCTCGCTTAACGCAGGCGCCTGACTGTGTTCCTCGATGCGCCGAAATATCATCAGCGACGGTCGATATCGGTACAGATTCGGTCAGTATCCGACTGACCATCAGTGCACTTGAAGAGGTTGCGATTCCCTTGCCCGGTTCGGCAAAAGGATGGCGCCCGGAGGCTGTCGTTGTTGATGGGTCGTCGTCGGCACAAGTGTTTAGTGCGGACAATCGGGATCTATGGTTGCGTGTTACACCGGGCCAGCACACGGTTGTATTGCGAGGTTCGTCGGCAGGCGTGGATAGCCTGGAAATTCCGTTCCCAACACCGCCGCGCGTAATTCAGGCGAGCGGTGATGGCTGGTTCATCGCAGGTATCAAGGATCGCCGTTTGTTATCGCGCTCGCAATGCGAAAAGAAAGCCCACAGCTCAA
>PVMS01174665.1_pt1 | contig 10404 bp, 9 predicted proteins | sample 1853461 | NCBI WGS metagenome assembly PVMS01 (sample SAMN08582032, study PRJNA380276) | Marine sediment metagenome, whole genome shotgun sequencing project. | isolation source: ocean sediment barecode stripped | collected 2017
AGAAACTGTTCGCGGGTCCGGTAACGACCTGAAATCTGCTCCAGGGCATCGAGATCCCCTTCCCTGACCCGCCAGGTATCGAAAAGCCGCTCCATCACCGGCTGGTACCAGCGCCGGACGCAAGTCACCTGCCCTTGCCACGCTTCAGTGCCTGAGCCTATGTCAGCCATCAGTCCGGCGAGAGCCTGCCAGTCCTGCCTCGCGGCACCCGGCGGCCGAAATGCCCCCAGCGAGCGAAACTCGAAGCCGTTTGCCGCCAGGTGCTCGTGGCAGCGTTGAGCAATTGTGGGTCCGATGCCGGGCAGCAATTGGGTGACTCGAAATGCCGCCACCTGGTCGCGTGGATTCTCCGCCCAGCGCAGGATAGACAACAGGTCCTTGACGTGGGCCGCCTCGAGAAACTTGAGGCCGCCGTATTTCACGTAGGGGATGTTCTGCCGTGTCAGTTCCAGCTCGAGTCTGTCGCTGTGGTGACTACTTCTGAACAGCACGGCCTGATCCATCAACTTCTGGCCGTCTTCCCTGGCCTCCAGCACCTGGCGCACCACGTAGTCCGCCTGGCCTTCATCGTCCTCCACGGTAACGAATGCCGGTCTGGCGCCGCCTGATCGGCTGGTAAACAGCTGCTTCTGGTACTGACGATCCGCCATCCCGATGATCTCGTTTGCAGCATCCAGCACCGGTTGCACCGATCGGTAATTCTCTTCCAGCGCCACGACACGCGCCTTGGGTCGATACTGCTCCGGAAAACAAAGGATATTTTCTATTTCAGCCGCCCTGAAAGAATAGATCGACTGGGCGTCGTCACCAACGACAGTCACCCCTTCACCATCGGGTTTGAGTGCTCTGAGAATGTCTGCCTGGATAACGTTCGTGTCCTGGTACTCGTCGACCAGTACCTGGTCGAAGCGGTCACCGACGGACCGGGCCAGATCGGCTTCCGCCATCAGGTAGCTCCAGTAGAGCAGCATGTCGTCATAATCGAGACAGGCGCTGGCCTGCTTGGCTTCGACGTAGGAGCGAAAAAGCGATCTCAGCTCCGGCTCCCAGTCGACACACCAGGGCCAGACCTGTTCGAGTATGTCAGCCAGCGGTTTCCTGCTGTTGACGCAGCGGGAGAAAATGGCGAGACAGGTGTCTTTCTTCGGGAATCTCCGTGATTTCTTCGACAGGGCCAGCCGATGGCGGACGACATCCATCAGGTCCGCCGCATCACCCCTGTCGAGAATCGAGAACGACGGATCCAGCCCGAGATTGGCCGCGTATTCGCGTAACAGACGATTCGCGATACCGTGGAAGGTCCCCGACCATGGCAGTCGTACGTCGATGCCTTTGCCGTGTTTCTCCTCCAGCGCCAGCGTCACGATTCTCCGCGCCCGCGTGACCATTTCCCGGGCCGCACGACGCGTAAAGGTCAGCAAGAGGATACGCTCGGGATCGATACCCTCCAAGACGAGGTGCGCGACACGATGAGCGAGCGTTGTTGTCTTGCCGGTACCTGCTCCCGCGATGATCAGCAATGGTCCCGCCCTGAATCTGCCATCCGACTTCTGGCCATAAAGCGTCGCCTCGCGCTGCGCGGGGTTAAGCTTTTCCAGATAGTGGGCAGTGCTTGCAGAGACCGGCATGCAGCGGACTATAACAAAAGACTGTATATACTTACAGTTATCTTTGAAAACCTTTTGTATAACAGAAGATTACATTCAACAGGAGGGCGACTTTCTGCAGGCTGGCCTGACCCGACCTACCATCTGCTGTCCGCCGAGATCAGCTTCCGAGCAAATTCTCGTATGGCAAGTCGAGCCCTTTGTGGAGCCGTCGAATCATCGCGATAGAGAGAGTCCGTTTTCGGTTAAGAACCTCCCAAACACGTGCCCTGGATCCGATGAACTGCTCCAGATCCCTCACCTCCAGTCCCATCTGATCCATCCGGAAACGAATGGCGGCTATTGGATCCGGCGCTTCGATCGGGAAGCGCTTGTCCTCGTATGCTTCCACCAGGGTGGCGAGAACATCCAACTCATCGCCCTCCGGCGTATCAGGCTCTGCCTCCATGAGTTGCTCGATTCGCGCGAGTGCGAAAGCGTGGTCCGCGTCTGACTTGATGGGACGAATTTCCATAAGCAATACCCTAGATTGTCTCCGCGTCGATTTCGTCGTATGCGGCGTGTGTGCCGATAAACCGTATATAGGTCACGCCATAGTGGTAGTTGATCCGAGTAACCAGCCGATACTTATTGCCGGCGATGTTGAAGACGATCCTGCTGTTACCAACGACGCTGGCGCTGCGATACATCCCCTTAACGTCATGGGGGTTTCGCCATTCCGCTTTCCTGGCCTCCGAATACCAGGATCTGAGGGGCTGCTCCGCATCAGGATGCCGTCGCCAGAATGCTCGCAAAGTCCCTTTTGCGATGATCCTCATGGCGTAACACTAGCACGCTCCCAATATGGGAGCAACGCCTTGAATCTCACGTTTTCGAATGAATTAGGCTGGCCAGGCGCCATCTGAGGTGATGTTGGATTTCTCAGTCAAACCCATCAACAGCAACGAAACTGAAATGGTGAGCGGGGTCGGACCACGACAAGAGCGGGGGGAGAGGGGTCGGACCACGACAACATTTTGTTTTCGTCTGCTTTTTTTCGAAAAACCACACGGTTTATGAGCTTATGTCGTGCTTTTTTATGCCGAAAACCGGCCTCTAGACAGCCAGCCGCTTAAGACACTGCTTAGAGTGCTCTTTTTGCCCCTGGAATCAGTTGCCTAAGGACCAGGCCTGCCTTCTAACAACAAATAATATGTTTTCACTCAGCAGGTTACCGTGGTCCGACCCCGATGCTTTCAGCAGGACGCAACAATATTTCCCGAGGGGCTGGTACGCGTATCAGCTGGCGCAACTGGACGACATGGACAATGACGCGCTGCCCGAACTGGCCGTTCTTGGCGCCCAGTTCTCAAACGCCGTGGTCAAGGCGCAGATTCGCAACCCGGTGACGGGCTCACTGATCAGAAACGTCTCGATACAATAATCAGATCAGGTTAGTGCTTCCAAACCGTGCTGCTCGACCAGGTTCAGGAGTTTCAATGAAGGGCCGTTGGGTTTCTTCCGACCTTGCTCCCACTTCTGTACGGTTGAAGGACTTGTATTGAGATACGCCGCGAACACAGCCTGACTGGCTTTGTTCCGGATGCGCAACCGCTTAATCTGTGCTGCACTCAAGGTCTTCACAGGCGGCAGACACATAGCATCGAATTCGCGCATGGTCGTGGCGTCCATGGCGCCGGCCACGCGCAAACCCTTCGCGGTCTGGTGTACAGCATCCAATATCTTCCTAGCCATCATCGTCCACCCTGATCCCGATCAGATCCCCGGTCTGTATCGCTTTCGCAAGTATCCGCTGCGGATAACCAAGCAACTCTTTCGCCAACAATTTCAACGCACTCAATTCCAGGGCACTGATATTCGCTCGTTCCGTTTTGCTAAAACCGTAGATGAAGAAGGCCTTTTCAGCTTGTTTAAAGGCCACCAGAGTGCGGGTGCCGCCGCGTCTACCTCGACCGGGCAGCGCAACCCGTTTCTTGACCACCTGGCCACCCAGTTCTGCATCGATCAAACCAGCCTCTATCTCGAACACGGCGGCGGCGAGGGCGTCGTCGCCTAAACCTTCGACCCTAGCCCATCTGGAGAACGCTTTGGTCTTGAACAACTGCACGCTCAGCGCTCAGTACCAGACAACATATATAGCACTAAGTGCTATATATGGAAAGCATGGAAATCTGAAGATCTGTACGCGAATTTCCCGGTCCATGCCGGGATTATCGGAGGCAGCGCGACCCGCTGGCTAGCCCAGGAATCTGCCCCGACTACTGCAATTCAGACTGAAATCTTCCGCCGACTCATTCCATATGCCGGTCGTCGGGCAGGCTGACCTCACCAGCGACCTCGACGTAGCGAATCCCACCGGAGGTGTCGTTCTCGACGACAAAATTGCCGCCCACATCCCTGACGGATATGCGTCCCGAGGAGTCGTTGCCGATCAGGACATCACCCTGGATTCGCCGCAAGTTGATATCCCCCGAGGTGTCGTTGGCGATGGTGACCGAGTCGGCGTCCTCGATATAGATTCCGCCGGAGCTGTCTACCTGAATCGTCACATCACCTACCTCTGACATCGAGATGTCTCCCGAACTGTCCTGAGGGATCAGAACGCTGCCGCTGATATTTTCGATTACGATTTCACCGGAACTATCGATCACCTCGGCACTGGATACGTTTCTAACCAGCAGGTCGCCACTGCTGTCATGTACCGATACCGACACGCTATCGGGCAGGTCGATATCGAGATCCATGATCGCGTATTCATCTTCCCACTTGCGATTCGTTTCTCCGCTGATATCAGGCATCTCGGCGAGTATTCGCACCCGGTCGCCGTGGCGCTGCATCGTGATATCGATGACTTCAAGCATGTCTTCACGCGATGCGCAGGCGTCGCCACTCGCTTTCACCTGGGTAGCCCCCTGATGACCCCGCACCCGGAGTTCTCCGGCCAGGGCGAATATTTCAACAGCGGTGACACCGTCGACATCCACGGCGGCTGTACGCTCGCCCTTGTATTTGCAACCCCCCGCATAGATGGGAGCCGAGAAAAGGACGAAGGCCAGGGCTGGCAGGACGATACTGGGATTCATAATGATAGATCTCTTGTTGCTTATCGGTGCATCGAGTAACGAGCAGCAGTCAGCATCCGCCGCTACGGGGTTGTCTTGATTATAGGATGCCGCGAGACCACCTATTGGTTTAAGGCCGGCCGGACGCACAAGCAGCGCCGGTCCGCGCGGAATACTCAGTCAGGGCTAGCGTGGTACCTGGAAATTCCTTTTCCGCGCGAGCTTCAGCTCGTTTTTTACGTGCTGGATCAGCCCCCGCCGCAGGCTCAGAGCTGTATCCGGCTCCAGGCCCCGGGACAAAAGGACGATCTGGCGGTAAAACCAGGCCACTTCGCCCTGAAGGTTGAAAAACTTGAACAGAAAAATCGGGCTGGTCGGCCCCAGTAGTCGACCGGGACCCAGCCTCAGCCCATTCTCCCACGACTCTGTACTCTCTACCGAGCCTTCGATCAGGCCTGTGGGCAAGTCGGGATAGACGCACAGCGGGCGTGCCAGCCCGATGACGCTCGTTTCATCCATTTCAAGAGCGGACGCCATTGCTGCTCGGGTCCGGAACCCTCCCGTCACCATCAGCGGGATGCGCGCCGACTCCCTGATTGCCCTGGCGTATTCCAGGAAATAAGCCTCTCTTCTCTTCGTCGTCTCCCGGCGCAAGGGTTCGGCGGCCTCCTCCCTGCCCTCGTGACCCAGTAGCCGTGGCTGCTCATAGGTACCACCCGATATCTCAAGAAGATCGATGCCTTCGTCGCCCAGCCAGCCGGCGACCCGGACACATTCCTCGAGCGTAAAACCGCCCTTCTGAAAATCCGCGGAATTGAGTTTGACGCTAAGCGGAAACTCCGCACCTACTTCGCGGCGCACGGCGCGAACCGCCTCCAGCAGGAACCGAGCCCGGTTTTGCAGAGATCCGCCCCACTCATCTTTTCTTTGATTCGTGACGGGCGACAGGAACTGGCTGATGAGGTAGCCGTGTGCGCCGTGGACCTGTACGCCGGTGAATCCGGTTTCTTTTGCGACGCCGGCCACACGCGCATAGCGTGCGATCGCATCGTTTATATCGTCGAGCGTCATCGGCCGCGGCCGCGCAAACATCCCCGCGAGGTCGAGTTGGACATCCGACGGGGACAAGGGCCGGCGTGTCGACATGCGCGTTGCCTGGCGACCCGGGTGACAGATCTGCATCCACAGGTGATTGCCATTTTCGGTACCCGCCTTCGCCCAGGCCCGAAGCGTGTCCAGCCCCCCATTCTCGTCTATCACGACATTGCCGGGCCTTTCCAGGTAGCGACGGTCGACCATGACATTGCCGGTCAGCAGGAGACCTGAGCCGCCCCGGGACCAGCGCCGGTAGAGCGTCTCGTGCTCCGTGGTCGCCCTGTCATCGGCATCGGCAAGGCCTTCCGTCATGGCGGCCTTGGCGATCCGGTTATTTAGCACAGCGCCACAAGGCAGCCGCAATTCGCTCCCAAGGGTGGTCGTCATTTGCAGGCTCCATCAAGCTATTCGTAAATCGAGCGACAGTTTACTTAATTCCCGCCAATTGGAGTTGATTGGAATTAAGAAAACTGTCGCCCGATTTAAGTAAACTGTCCCCCGATTTACGCACGCGCAAGGGGAAGGCATGATGGAGCACAGCACAGCACTCGTCACCAACGATGCCGTCATCCTGGGCATGCTGGCCCTGATCCTGGGATTCGTGTTCTACACCGAGAGTAGTGACCACCGCTTCTGGAAACGCTTCTACACCTATGTTCCGGGGCTGTTGTTGTGCTACTTCCTGCCATCGCTTCTGAATGCTTTCGGCGTAATCAACGCCGAGGAGTCGAAGCTCTACTTTGTCGCATCCCGCTATCTTCTGCCTGCCTGTCTCGTTCTTCTGACAATGTCCGTTGACCTCAAGGCGATCGGACGACTGGGCTACAAGGCGGTGGTCATGTTCCTGACCGGGACCACCGGGATCGTGATCGGCGGTCCGATCGCCATCATGGTGGTCGGTCTCGTCAGCCCGGAAACTGTCGGTGGGTCGGGACCGGATGCGGTGTGGCGCGGCATGACCACGATTGCGGGAAGCTGGATCGGGGGAGGCGCCAACCAGGTGGCGATGAAGGAGGTCTTCGATGTCAGCGATAGCGTGTTCTCGCAGATGGTCGCCGTCGACGTCCTGTGCGCAAGCGTCTGGATGGCGGTTCTTCTTTTTCTCTCCGGCCGGGCTGAGAAGATCGACGCGTGGATGGGAGCCGATACTTCGGCGATCGAGGATCTGAAGCAACGTGTCGAGCACTTCCAGAAAAAACACGCGCGCTTCCTCACGCTGCCCGATCTTCTGTTTATCGCCGCGGTTGGTTTTGGCGCGATGGGTCTGTCACACGTCGTCGCCGATATCGTTGCGCCCTGGATTCAGCAGGAGGCGCCCGGTCTGGCCAGGCTGAGTCTGACCAGCCAGTTTTTCTGGATCATCGTCACGGCGACAACGGTCGGCCTGGTCTTGTCATTCACGCCAGTCAGAAAACTGGAAGGCGCCGGCGCTTCCAAGGTCGGTTCCGCGATGCTCTACTTCCTGGTCGCAACGATCGGCATGGGGATGGATATCACGGCCGTCTTACGCAACCCGGGTATCTTCGCGGTCGGCGGCATCTGGATCGGCATCCACGCCCTGTTGCTGATCATCGTCGCCAGACTGATTCGCGCGCCCTTATTTTACCTCGCGGTTGGCAGCCAGGCCAACGTCGGTGGCGCGGCGTCGGCCCCGGTCGTCGCCTCGGCGTTCCACCCGACACTTGCACCCGTGGGCGTGCTACTGGCGGTTCTCGGGTATTCGATCGGAACCTATGCGGCCTGGATCTGCGGCCTGATGATGCAGGCGATCGCCCCCTAGCTGGAAAAAAGACAAAAAAGGCAAAAAAGGGGTCCAAAAAAGGGGTCGGATCCAATTGGATCCGACCCCTTTTTCTCATTCCTCTGCTTGTGCGAGTACCGTGTCTTTCATCGCGCTGGCGATGAAGTCCGAAACGTCGTCGTGGAACGGGAAGCTCAGATGACTGCCCGGATACCAGTGGACCTTGTCGACACCCCAGTGTGCAGCGAGACGCTGAACTTCCGCTGGCGGCACGAAGCGATCCCCGAGCGCGCCGTAGATATATCTTTTTTCAACCGGCACAACGGGTTTCATCACCAGCGGCGATACCACTGTCAGCACTCGCGCCGCCTGTTCCTGGGTGAGTCCTTCGCGTTCGGCCTCCCTGATCACTGATGTCGGTGCATGCCACCACATCAGGCTCGCCAGGTCCGGCGCCGGGATTCCCGCGATCGCACAATCGAGTCCACCCTCGAAACAGGACACCAGGGCGGTGTTGTATCCACCCAGGGACATGCCCTGCATGGCAATTTTCTCAGCCCCCTGGGCCCGCACCCATGAGATCAGGCGCCTGATATCCCATGCGGCCTGCGCTTCTGCATGGACGGTATCGAGAAGCTCGCCGGTGGCGATCCCGCGCCCGCTGATCAGCCCTTGTTTGCGCGGGCCGTGCATCGGCAATACCGGGAACACCAGGTTCAGGCCCATTTCCCGGTGCAACAGGCGGCCGTGGAGAAAATTCAGATCGAGAATGGGCTCGCCCATGCCGAGGCCGTGTGCACAAATCACCCAGGGCGCCTCCGGCTTGCCCCTCAGCAGCCATGCGTGCGCCTGACGGCAGTTGCCATAACCGAGGTAACGCTCTCGGCCCGGCACATCGGGCCAGGGCTGGTAGCCGCTCTCAAACTCAATCGCCTCGAAGGACCAGCCAACGATCGATCGGTTGCGGATGCGCACGTCTTCATCAGCGAGTTTGTCAGGCGATGGATGAAAACGAGTGGGACTCTCCAGCCAGCCCTTGTCTTCGAAGATCTCGAGCGCCGCGCTGGTTTCCTGTGCAACTCTCGCCTGACCACCGCTGGCATAAACCCCCATGGTGGTGAACATGGCCCCGAGCACCACCTCGTCAATACCAAGCTCGGCAGCAGTGCGCAAATTGCGCTCGAGATCCGGTAGACCTTCGGGTACGGGATCATCATCCATGGCGAGGGCGCCACAGCTAATAATCGCGGCGATCGACAGGACGGCAAAAACAAGGGCGGAGCCGGGTGCGAAAAAGAGCATCAGGATCGAAAAAATCAGGCCGATCAGGCCGCCCAGCGCACCGACGTGAGGCAGACGCCGGTCACCCGGGAGAAAAAGCGTTCCGAGTGCCGTCGTCATCATCATGGAGGCGGGGATGATCGCGAGAATGAACCGCGCCAGTCCGCCACCCGAACTGAAATCGAACCAGGCCAGCGACACGAGCAATAACACCCAGAACTCGATTCGTCGCAAATACGCATACACCACGATAGCTCTCCCGAGCATGCTGTTAAGATTCGCAGCCCTCACTATACCAACGTTCAGGGGGCCTCTGACCTATAAACCTCAGGCGGTCGACAGCAAGCTTATGAATCATCACCTCGGATCTGTGGCAATGGTGGCCCTGCTATCGGCATGCGCGTCGGCGCCCCAGGCGACGACGGATGAATCACCACAAGCGGAAATCAATGTAGCGGTAATGAGGTCGCATATCGATTTCCTGGCGGACGATCTGCTGGAGGGTCGGGCCACCGGTACACGTGGCTACGATATCGCCGCCAGATACGTGGCCGCGCATTTTCAACGCCTGGGGCTCGAACCGGCCGGCGATGACGGCGACTGGTTCCAGGAATTCAATACGGTAGAGGAACGGCTCGTTCCGGGCAGCGCCGAAATCATCATCCACCGCGAAGACGGCGATGTGCGTCTTGTTGAAAAGGTCGATTACCTGATCGGCGGAAGCTATACCAGCAACTCCGACGACATCACCGCGGCCGTAACGTTTGCGGGTTACGGCGTGTCGGCGCCGACGCTCGGTTACGACGACTACGAAGGGCTTGATGTCGATGGTCATATCGTGGCGACGTTCTCGGGCGCCCCGCCAGCCTTCGATCACAATCAGCGCGCCTACTTTTCCACCGGTCAGGTAAAAATCGGCAACGCCGCTGCACGCGGCGCCGTCGCAAGGCTCGCTTTCTATACGGACGATCGAATCGAGCGTTACGACTGGGAGTCCAGGGTCAAGTCATTCGCATTCACCGGGATGCGGTGGGTCAACGAGAAGGGTGATGTGCAGGGCGTCTACCCGCCGGTCGCTGCGAGTGTCGTTTTCAGTCCGGCCGGTATCGAAAAATTGTTGGACGACGGTCCTCTGACCCCCGCGGGTATCCAGCAGCAGGCGGCAGAGAGTCGAACGGGTTCGGCCAACCTGCCCGTGTCGATGACGATTCGTCGCAAATCGATGCAGACCGGAAAACGCAGCTCCAACGTCGCCGCAATCCTGAGGGGATCGGATCCGGAACTCGCCAAAGAGTTTGTCGTCATGACGGCGCACCTCGACCACATCGGGATCGGACCGGAGATCGACGGCGACACGATTTACAACGGCGCCTACGACAACGCGACAGGCGTCGCGACTTTGCTGGGAGTCGCCCGGGTACTGGTGGAATCCGACATCCGACCCGCACGATCGATCATGTTCCTGACTGTCAGCGGGGAGGAGAAGGGTCTCCTCGGCTCAGACTACTTCGCGGACAACCCGACCATAGCCATCGGAAGTATCGTCGCAAACGTCAATCTGGACATGCCGCTGTTCATCTACCCGCCCACCGATGTCGTCGCGTTCGGAGCCGAGCAC
>PVMS01030810.1_pt1 | contig 10403 bp, 9 predicted proteins | sample 1853461 | NCBI WGS metagenome assembly PVMS01 (sample SAMN08582032, study PRJNA380276) | Marine sediment metagenome, whole genome shotgun sequencing project. | isolation source: ocean sediment barecode stripped | collected 2017
CACACCGGCGTCGGTGGTCGCCAGCGACCATGCTTCGGTGCGTTCCGCCGCCGATGTCTGCGATGTCGCAAGCCGGACCCGATCGCCGAACACCTCACCAAGCTCAGATGCCGCGACGGCGGCCTCATCGACGGTTGGCGCAGCGACAATCACGTTCCGACTGGCCGTCAGCACCGGCTCGATCGACGGGATGATGGTTGCGATCGGTTGGGCGCCGGTGACCAGGTAGCGGGGTCGAGTGCGGCCGCGGGTGACCTGCATCTCTGACCACGCCCCGAGCGCACCACTTGACGGAGGGCACGGAGCTAGGACCTGAGGAGTGACCTCCCGTGGCAGGTTTGGTGGGGCACATCGGGACAGCACCACCGACAGCGGTGCCACGTAGTAGGTGGACACCCAGCGTGCGGTCTCGAGCAACACCCGATCAAAGACGGGGAGATCGCCCGAGCGGCCCTGGATGGGCCGCAGCGGGCGGTCCGGCTCCCCTCGCCTAAGCGCAGTCACGTACCCCTTGACGCGGCGGCCGCCAAGCGGCACCCGCACCTGGGTCCCAATCTCGATGCCCGACAGATCGTCCGGAATGCTGTAGGCGAAACCGTCATCAACGGCGAATGACGGGACATCCGGCACGACCTGGGCGATCCTGGTCAGCTCGGCGCCCCCTGGGACAACTCGATCGTACGATCGATCAGACGGTCGGCGACTTCGTCCTTCGTCATGAGCTGCCAAGGCTCCGTCGTGCCGTCCGGCAGAATGAGGACCACCTCGTTGGTATCTCCCCCGAATTCCGAACCGATGGCGGTTACGTCGTTGCCGACGAGAAGATCGACGCCATAACTCTTCGCTTTTTCGACCGCGGAATCAAAGGATCCGGTTTCCGCAGCGAACCCGACCAGGAACGGGCGGTCGGCCATGGCGGCAATTCCACCAAGAACGTTCGGCGAGGCGACCAGGGTGATCTCGGGAGGCCCCTCGGCCCTGCGAAGCTTGGCAGATGCCGGGTTTTCTGGCGTGAAGTCGGCCACGGCAGCCGCCATGAAGGCGATATCAGCGTCCTCTGCTGCCTTCCACGCCGCATCGGCCATCTCCTGGGCGGTCTCGACCGCGATGGGCTCGATTTGGGGATGGCGCGGGGCGGGTGCGGTCGTCACCAGTGTGACGTCGGCCCCGCGCCGGGCTGCGGCAAGGGCGATTGCGTTCCCCATCTTCCCCGAGGATCGATTGCCGATGAACCGGACGGGGTCGACCGGTTCTCTGGTGCCACCCGCGGTGACGAGGACCTTCTTGCCGGTGAGCGGCCCATCACCGATCAGCAGCGACTCGACGATGACGTCGGGATCGACCAGCCGGCCGGGCCCAACGTCTCCCCCCGCCAGAGCGCCGGTGTCGGGGCCGACGATCGTGTACCCGTCCTCGACCAGCGTGGCGATATTGCGTCGGGTTGCGGCGTGCTCCCACATCTCGGTGTGCATGGCAGGGGCGACGATGACGGGGGCGGTCGATGCAAGCACGGTGGCCGAGACCGGGTCTTCGCTGAGCCCGGTGGCGAGACGGGAGATCGTCGCCGCCGTGGCGGGTGCGATCACGATGGTGTCGGCCCAGCGGGCAAGGGTGGTGTGAGGACTGACGTCCTCGTCGCCAAACAGGTCGACCACCGGCTGTGTGCCGGTGATGGCGGCCAGGGTCTGTGCGCCGACGAATTTGGCTGCGGATCTGGTCATGACGACCCGCACCTCGGCGCCGCGTTCGACCAGACGTCTCGCAAGATAGGCCGCCTTGTATGCGGCGATGCCGCCGGTGATGCCGAGAACGATCTGCCGCCCGGCAAGCATGGCGCTATGCCTCCGCGGGGGCGATGACGACCTTGCCTTCGGCGATCTCTTCGAGCGATATCGAAAGGGGTTTGCGCGACATGCTGTGGACCTGGGGCGGAACATGCCCGCCGAGGCCTTCACCGAGCTGGTTGAAGTAGGCGTTGATCTCCCTGGCTCGCCGCGCCGAAAGCACGACGAGGGCGAAACGGGATCCAATCGCTTCTACGAGATTCCCGATGGGCGGCTCTGTCATCATTGGTGAAATCACTCCTCGGTGTCGTCCCCCGACGCGCCGACGGGGTCGCCGGTGGGGGTCGGTCCCCACAGTATAGAGACGACCTGGGAAATCGCGGTCTCAAGGTCATCGTTGACCACGACGTGGTCGAACGTGGCTGTGGCATCGTCGATCTGCTCCGCGGCCACGCTGAGCCGCCGCATAATGCTTTCCTCGGAGGTATCACCACGGGAGCGCAGCCGGCGCTGCAGTTCCTCCAGGGAGGGTGGAAGGATGAAGACCAGCACCGCATCCGGGTAGGCCTCCTTCACCTGATGAGCGCCGTGGTTCTCGATGTCGAGCACCACGTGCTCCCCAGCAGCGAGATGATCCAGAACCGAGTCGCGAGGCGTCCCGTAGCGGTGACCCCCGTACTCCGCCCACTCGAGCAGTCTGTCGTCGGTGATGAGCTCGTCGAAACCGGCCTCATCGACGAAGAAGTAGTCCTCACCGTCGAGTTCGCCGGGACGCGCCTCGCGGGTCGTCGCAGAGACCGAGAACACGGCGCCGGGATGGGCCAGCACGCCGTCGACAACGCTCGATTTGCCGACACCCGATGGTCCCGAGACCACGATCAGCTTGCCGGGTTTAGGAGAAGTGTTCGAGGAGGCACTCACGCTGTCTGGCTCCAAGACCTCGGACCTTGCGGTTGTCGGCGATCTGGCACGCTTCCATCAGGCGCATCGCCTTGACCTTCCCCATCCCCGGCATCGCCACGAGCAGCGGGTAGACCTTGGTACCGGCCACGATGTCGTCGGACTCGGCCTCATCGAAAACATCCGGCAGGCTCAGCGACCCGGTTTGGAGCAGCGCCTTCATCTCGGCCCGCTTCGTCCGGGCCTGGGCCGCCTTCTGCAGTGCGGCCTGTCGTTGCTCATCGCTGATCTGGGGAGGCTTCTGCTTGGCCATGAGGCGATGCTAACTGGTGGCCATGGCGGCAATGGCTTCTGCGGCACGCGCCGGATCGGGAGCCTGGGTGATCGGTCTGCCGACGACGAGCAGGTCGGCACCGGCGCCGATCGCTTCGGCGGGGGTAGCGACTCGCGCCTGGTCGTCATCGCTCTCGCCGGGACGGATGCCCGGGGCGACGCGCAGCAGCCCCGGCGCCGCTGCGGCAACCACACCGAGCTCCCTAGGGGATGACACGATCCCTTCACAGCCCGCCGCAGCCGCACTCTTGGCCATACGGGCTACCAGGTGTTGAGGTGAGGCGTCGATCCCGACGTTCGCCAGCGCACCTGCCTCGAGAGAGGTGAGCACGGTTACCGCAAGCACGCCGGCCTGCGGGCTGGATTCGGCGAGACCGCCGACTGCGGCGATCATCATGTCGGCTCCCCCACTGGCGTGGACCGTCACCCAGCGGGCGCCGTGCTCGCCGAGGTGGCGTGCCGCTGCCTCGACCTGGGACGGGATGTCGTGCAGCTTGGCATCGGCGAACACCGGCTTTTCCAGATCGGTCAGGTCCTCGATCAGCCGCGGGCCGGGGCCGTGGAGAAGCCCGAGGCCGATCTTGAATCCGGCAACATAGGGCCGGACCTGGGTTGCCATTGCCATTGCTGCCACCGAGGTCGGGAGGTCGAGTGCGACGATGACCCGGTTGCCTACCACTCGATGGCTCCGCCAACCAGCTCGCCGACCGACGCCACGCCTTCGGCCTCGATGAAGCGCTCGATCTCGGCAACGATGCGACGACCGACCCGCGGGGTGGCAAAGTGCTCGGTCCCGACGGCCACGGCGGAGGCGCCTGCCAGCAGGTACTCGATCGCGTCGCTGCCGGAGGTGACCCCGCCGCAGCCGACGATAGGGAACCCGGGCAGCGCATGGGCAACTTCCCACACACACCGCATGGCAATCGGCTTCAGTCCCGCACCGGAGTAGCCGCCGACGACTCCACTCAGCTTGGGACGGCGGGTCTCGACGTCGATTCCGGCACCCCAGACCGTATTGGTGAGCACAACCCAGTCTGCCCCGGCTTCGGCAACTGCGGCGGCAACGGCAACGATATCGGCGGCGTTTGGCGAGAGCTTGGCCCCGATGGGAAGGCCGGTTGCCGAGCGCACCTCGTTGACGACCTTCGCCGAGGCCTGAGGGTCGAGCGCAAACAGCTTTCCTCCAAGATTCGGACACGACAGGTTCACTTCGACGGCGGCGACCCCTGCTGAAGTGAGGCCGTCGGCGACGTCGGCGAACCCACCGGGGTCTTCGGCGACCGTGGAGCCCCACACCTGGGTGGCAATGTCGGAGATCCTTGGCCCGAACTCTTCGCTCCACGCTGCGATGCCGGGATTCTGAATGCCGATTCCGTTCAACATCCCCCGGCCGGCCGGGGCCAGGCGCGGAGCCGCCTTTCCAGACCATGGCTCCGGGGACACCGACTTGGCGACCGCGGCACCGTAGACCGAGAAGTCGATGACCCTGGCAAAGTCGACCACCGATCCCACGGTGCCCGAAGCGGCGATGAGCGGGGTTTGCAGACGTACCGGTCCCAGGTCGGTCTCGAGCGCGCTCACGGGTCGAGCCCCCGGCGATGGTCCTGCAGGCTCGCCACGCTGGTGATGGCGCCCGGGTCTTCTTGCATGCTTCTCGCCAGCGTATCGCCGCCGCGAGCGGTGGTAATGCAGGGGATGCGTTTACGGGTGGCCGCGATGCGGATCAGACGCCCGTCCCCACGCGCCCGGCGGCCGTTTGGGGTATTGATGACGAGGTCGATCTCCCCGGCTTCGATCAGACGGACCGGGTCGTATGGGCCCTCCCCCACCTTGTCGACATGGGTGGTAGCGATGCCGTGCCGCGCCAGATGGCCTGCGGTCCCGTGAGTGGAGTAGATGCGGAGCCCGAGGGCGGCGAAGATCCTGGCGATGTCGACACCGACCGGCTTGTCGGGGTCGGCGAGGGACAGAAAGACGCTTCCCTCGGTGGGAACCTCGTGGCCCGAGGCCCGAATCGCCTTGGCGTAGGCGATCCCCGGTCCGGCCCCGATACCCATAACCTCGCCGGTCGCTCGCATTTCCGGACCGAGGATGGTGTCCTCGGTGGGGAACCGGCTCCAAGGGAGCACGGCTTCTTTCACTGCAGCGTATGGGAGCGGGGACGGGTTGGTCGGGATACTGCCGTCGTCCCGAAGCTCGGCGAGGCGCTCCCCCATCATGACTCGCGTTGCCACCTTGGCCAGCGGCACCCCCGTCGCCTTGGAGATGAAAGGCACGGTCCGCGAGGCTCTTGGATTGGCCTCGATTACGAAAACGTCGTCTCCCTGCACGGCGAACTGGATGTTGAGCAGGCCACGAACGCCGAGACCGCTGGCCAAACGCAGCGTGTACTCCTCGATATACCGGATGGCCGGTGCGCTCAGTGTTTGGGGAGGGACGATGCAGGCGGAGTCGCCAGAGTGCACGCCGGCTTCTTGAACGTGCTCCATGACGCCCCCGATGAACAACTCGGCACCGTCGTACACCGCATCGACATCCACCTCGGTGGCAGATTCGAGGAAGCGGTCGATCAGCAGGGGGGCTTCTGACAGGTCGACCTCGCCACCAGGACCGGCCCCGTAGAGGTCGGACACATAGGTGGACAGCTCCACAGGCGTGTACACAATCCGCATCGCCCGGCCACCCAGGACGTAGGAGGGGCGTACCAATGCCGGGAAGCCGATTTCCTCGGCGACGGCGATGGCCTCTTCGATCGAGGTCGCGGTACCGTGCGGTGGCTGTGGGATGTCTGCCTCCTTGCACAGCGCCGAAAATCGGGCGCGATCCTCTGCGGCATCGATGGCGTCGGGGGCCGTGCCCGCGATCTGCCAGCCCGCCTCCTCTATGGCGTGAGCGAGACCGAGTGGGGTCTGCCCGCCAAGCTGGACGATCACCGATCGGGGGCGCTCCACGTCGAGCACCGCAAGCACGTCTTCCGCGGTGAGGGGCTCGAAGTAGAGCCGGGCAGAGGTGTCGTAGTCGGTCGAAACGGTCTCCGGGTTGCAGTTGATCATGACCGGCTCGTATCCGGCGTCGCTGAGGGCGTATGCAGCGTGGACGCAGCAGTAGTCGAACTCAATGCCCTGCCCGATCCGGTTTGGGCCAGACCCGAGCACCACGACCGTCCGGTCACCCGGTGGAGGCGCCTCGCTCTCTTCTTCAAAAGTCGAGTAGTAGTAGGGCGTCACGGCATCGAACTCCGCGGCGCAGGTGTCGACGGTCTTGAATGTCGTCGCCGGGAGCTCGATAGCTGCAAGCGGCCGTTTGAGGAGATAGGCCAGCTGTGCGTTGGAATAACCCAGCCGCTTGGCTTCCGCTATCAGCGCCGTGTCGGCACCCCGGTGTTCGAGCTCGCCTCGGAGCTCAACGATCTGGGCAAGCTGATCGACAAACCATGGGTCATACCCGGTGGCCTCGGCAATCTCGGAGGGCGGCACCTCGCGTCGCAGCGCCTCCCCTGCCGCGAAGATCCGATCCGGGCTCGGCAGCGCCAGACGCCCGAGCAGTGCTTCGTCTTCGAGAGCGATGAGATCCGACTCGGCGGGGTCTGCGTTGAGGCCGAGCCTGCCAGACTCCAGGCTCCGCAGCGCCTTCTGCAGGGCTTCTGGAAACGTCCTCCCGATCGCCATCGCCTCGCCGACACTCTGCATCGAGGTGCCGAGAACCGGCTCCACCGAGGAGAACTTGGCGAAGTCAAACCGCGGAGCCTTGACGACCACATAGTCCAGCGCCGGCTCGAAAGATGCTGGTGTAGCGCCGGTGATGTCGTTGGTGATCTCGTCCAGCGTGTACCCAACCGCGAGCTTGGCGGCGATCTTGGCGATCGGGAACCCGGTTGCCTCGGCAGCGAGTGCAGACGATCTCGACACCCGCGGGTTCACCTCGACGATGATCCTGCGCCCGGTGGCGGGATCCACCGCAAACTGGACGTTGGAACCACCGGTGGCTACCCCGATTTCGCGAAGACAGGCAATTGCCTCATCGCGCATCTCCTGGTACTCACGATCGGAGAGGGTCTGGGCAGGTGCCACCGTGATGGAGTCACCGGTGTGGACTCCCATCGGGTCCAGGTTCTCGATCGAGCACACGATCACCGCATTGTCTGCGGCATCTCGCATCACCTCCAGCTCGAACTCCTTCCATCCGGCCACGGACTCCTCGACCAGGACCTCACCCACCGGTGATTCCGAGAGCCCGGCGGCGATCACACGCTTCGCCGCTGGCTCGTCGTCGGCAAGCCCGGTGCCGCCACCACCCATGATGTAGGAAGGTCGGACCATGATCGGATAGCCGAGGTCCTGCGCCGCCGCCAGCCCCTCGTTGACCGAGTGCACGTACGCCGATCGAGCGGTTGCGATCCCGGCTCGCTTCATCGCGTCCTTGAACCGTCCGCGATGCTCCGCAGCCTCGATCGCGTCGATCCCGGCGCCGATCAGCTCCACGCCATAGCGGTCGAGGACACCCTTGTTCGCCAGCGCCGTTGCCACGTTGAGCGCGGTCTGGCCGCCAAGTGTGGCGAGGAGGGCATCGGGCCGCTCCCTTGCGATGATGGCCTCGACCACCTCGGGGGTGACGGGCTCGACATAGGTGGCATCGGCAAACTCGGGGTCGGTCATGATGGTGGCCGGGTTCGAGTTGACCAGGATCACCCGGTAGCCATCCTCCCTGAGGACCTTGAGGGCCTGGGACCCCGAATAGTCGAACTCTGCGGCCTGTCCGATGACGATTGGGCCCGATCCGATCAGGAGAATCGAGGCGAGGTCTGCTCTACGCGGCACGCGTCGCCACCTCGATGAATCGGTCGAACAGGCGGGCGGCATCGTTGGGTCCCGGGGCGGCCTCCGGGTGGTATTGGACGGAGAAGGCGGCGGCGTCGGGACACTCCAGCCCCTCGAGGGTGCCGTCGTTCAGGTTCTGATGGGTCGCCACGACCGTGCCGAAGTCGGTCTCGACCCGATCGGGTATTGCGGCTGTGCCGTGCGGCCTCCGATCGGTCAGCGACCACAGGTCAACGGCGAAGCCATGGTTGTGGGCGGTGATCTCAACGGCGCCATCGGAGCGGCGTCGCACCGGATGGTTCCCACCGTGGTGGCCGAATGGCAGTTTGAAGGTGGAGGCGCCGAGCGCCAGGCCCAGAAGCTGATGACCAAGGCAAATCCCGAATATCGGGACCCGGCCCAGCAACCCGCGGATGGCAGCGATGGGCTCGGCCAGGGGCTCGGGGTCGCCCGGGCCGTTGGATAGGAAGACGGCATCGGGTTGCATGGAAACTACTGCGTCGGCGGGTGTTCCTGCAGGTACGACGGTGACGTCGACACCACGCCCGCTCATCGCCCGGATGATGTCGCGCTTGATCCCGAAGTCGTAGGCGACGACATGACCCCGGCTCGGGCCCTTCGCCTCGACCCGGTATCGGTCGCGGGTCGTAACGCCGCTCACCAAGTCTCGCCCGCTCATCCCGGGTAGGCCGGCGGCGAGCGCGACGAGATCCGCCACGTCGGCGTCCGCACCAACCGCGGCGGGCACCGCACCGTGATCTCTGAGATAGCGGGTCAACCGTCGCGTGTCGACGTCACTCAGCGCCACCAGACCGTGATCTCGCAGGAACTCGGAGAACCCTCCCTGGGAACGCCAGCTCGAGTCCACCCGGCTCATCGAGCGCACCAGCATCGCAACGGCCTGGGGCCGATCTGCCTGCTCGTCGTGCTGATTCACCCCGTAGTTGCCCACATGGGGAGCGGTCATAGCCACGATCTGGCCGGCGTATGAGGGATCCGTGATGATCTCCTGATATCCGGTCATGGCGGTGTTGAACACCACCTCACCAACCGCCACCCCCTCGGCACCGACGGATCGGCCGCGAAACGTGGTGCCGTCTGCGGTGACGAGGAGGCCGGGCCTCACGTGGTCAACATGCTCGGTGCCCCGTCGCGAGCGGTGACGGTGCCTCGGTAGACGGTTGCGGTCACTCTTCCGGTGAGCGGCATCCCGAGGTAAGGCGTGTTTCCCGAGCGAGACACCGTTCGTCCCGGTGTCCACCGGTGACCGGGGTCGAACACGGCCAGGTGTGCGGGATTCCCCACCGCTACCCACCGGCCGTGGTCGGGCAGTTGGGCAATCTCGGCTGGCCCTACCGACATCCGCGTGTAGAACGCAACCGGGTCGAGCGGCGTCACCGTGTTCACCACCGCTGCCGCCCACTCCAGCCCGATGATGCCGTTGGGGGCATGCTCGAATGGGACGTCCTTCTCATGGGCGGCGTGTGGTGCGTGGTCGGTGGCAACGGCGTCGATCGTCCCGTCGACAAGACCCTGGCGCAGGGCATCGCGATCGTCGCTGCTCCGCAGCGGTGGCATCATCTTGTAGTTGGGATCCGTTGCCGCAACCGCAGTGTCGTCGAAAGCGAGATGGTGCGGTGTCACCTCGGCGGTGACGGCAAGGCCCGCCGCCTTTGCCGCCGCCACCATCGCCACCGCTCCTGCGGTCGAGACGTGCTGGACGTGGTACCTGGCGCCGGTCAGCTCTGCGAGCTGTATGTCCCTGGCAATGACGGTGTCCTCGGCCTGGGACGGGATGGCGTACATGCCGAGCCGGGATGACACCGCTCCCTCGTGCATGAAGCCTCCGGCGGCGAGATCGGGGTCGACCGCGTGCTGGGCGATAACCCCGCCGCGGCCCGCCAGGTAGTCCATGGCTTGGCGCAACAGCGCCGCGTCGGCCACCGCGTCGCCGTCGTCGGTGAACATCCGGACCCCTGCGTCCCATAGCTCATCGAGGTGGGCCAGTTGCTCGCCGGCCCTCGCCATCGACACCGCACCGGCCGGCACCACATCGACCATCCCGACCGATCGGCCCCGGTCGGCGACAAAGCGAGCCAGGTGGCCGGCGTCGATTGCCGGGTCGGTGTTTGGCATGGCGACAACGGCGGTGTAACCGCCGGATGCGGCCGCAGCCGATCCCGATTCGATGTCCTCCTTCCACTCCTGGCCCGGCTCGCGCAGGTGGGTGTGCAGGTCGACGAAGCCGGGCCCGATCCAGGCGCCGTCGCATTCGACGAAGGTCGAGCCCTCCAAAGCGGATCCAATCTCGACGATGGCGCCGTCGGCGATGCGGACGTCCCCCTCGACCACGCCAACCTCGGTGACGATGTTGCCTCCCGACAGCACCAGATCATTCATCGTGCTCACCCCCCATCAAACGAAACAAGACCGCCATTCGCACCGCCACTCCGTTTGCCACCTGCTCGAGGATGAGGCTTCGCTCGTCGTCTGCGACCTCAGCGGCGATCTCTACCCCGCGGTTCATCGGGCCTGGATGGAGGATGACCGTGTCCGGCTTCAACCGGGA